>Ga0307510_10009699_pt1 | contig 11459 bp, 18 predicted proteins | sample 12_EM_MG_FD_207224 | JGI IMG/M metagenome (GOLD analysis project Ga0307510, IMG submission 207224) | Populus trichocarpa ectomycorrhiza microbial communities from riparian zone in the Pacific Northwest, United States - 12_EM | ecosystem: Host-associated > Plants > Roots > Unclassified | place... | reverse complement strand
TCGTTGCGATGCCGAGAATAGACAGTATCTCAACCATGATCTTCACGATAATGTCCGTCATTGCTATAGTTGGTCGTACTTCCGTGTAGGACTCCAGCCTCCGAAAGAAATTCTCGACGCGCTCGAAAATATCAACGAGCATGTCTTGACTTGCATCGACATCCTTGGCCACCTAATAGTAGGCATGATCGGAATCACGATAGCCGGAATAGAATGAGATCGAAGGGGGCCCACCTGGAAAAGAACACCAACGCCAGCAAAGATCACCTTTGCAGGCGAGAAAACCTGAGCAAACGATGATCAGAGCCGAGAATCTTCAAGGATTCTCAGTAGGGATTCACCAGTCCAACACCCTCGCCAAGAGTGGCGGAGAATGCAAATAGAACATTCACCGTTGGGTTGAGCCAGCTACTCAACCTCTCATCACTGCTGCGACTCTGATCGAATTGGCGGACTAGTCCTTGTAACAGTGACAGAATCGCGGCAGGAGAGTCGCAGGATTGGAATTGGGCGGCGAGTGGGTGTGTGAGAAGCTTGTTCTTTGTTTTCTTCTCATATCGCTCCACAGAAGCGTTGAAAATAGATTGGAAGTTGGACGATGAGGAAGTCGAGGGCGTGGGAGTAACCTGGGACATCGAATAATTAGGAGATTGAGTCAACAAGGTGGGATATTGGTTGACGGGCGCCAAATCGAACGTGCAAGATAGGCAGGCGTGACACCGTTTCTGAAAAAACTGGCGTCAATAGTTGCAGATTCGCCTCAGGACTGCCTCTGACTCCGAGTCGGGCTGAAGTTGCCATCGCGCTACGGGATTTTGATACCACCAAACAACCGACTGAGCCGCGACTCGCACACAGTCAAACGTAAGAAAATTCCCCAAGTTAATCGCTCGCTCGCTCTCATAGAATTCATCAATCCCCCAATCACGTTGAGGCCCCACTACGTAAAAATGAACAACAACAGCAAGCCTTTCCCTTATAGGCTGGACACTCCGTGACGTCACCGAAGGGTGTTGACTCCCACGACAGGCTGACATTGCAATCTGGTAGGCTAGCCCGACGACGGTGCAATAGACTCATACTTGATCCGTGCCACCACCAACACTGTAACCGACTCTGTCCGCGAATCCTTCCTATTTTCCGTTCGCTTTGGAACTGTAGAAGGCATGAAGCATGCCGCCGGAATGGCTCCGAACCGTGGACCTAACCAAGGGCGAACGCCTGTGATCATCGATCATCACCACATCACTGTCCACGCTCACCATCATTGCATGTCTCGTCCCGTACCTCCCGTCCCTCGCCTCCAATCCACCGACAGAATAGGCATAGGTGCGCAAATTTACGGGTCCCGATGCCGGAGGTAGGTCCTCTCCTGATGTTGTTTCTCGACTTCAAGACCCTTATCGTCCACCTCGACAACGATTCCCTTCTGAACGGTTTTCGTCTCTATCCGAGGGATCTTTTATGTGGAGTCAAAGTCCGCCATGGACGTGTCGTATTGGGAGGGGAGGGGAGTCGTGAACGTTCGTGGTACAAGGTCATGCACACGTTTGCTGACGATGGCAGTACCTCATACTTCAGGTTGGATCGCCATCACACCTTGATCCTGCCTCCTTTGTACACATGGTGCGCCAGTAGCAGACATGCTGACACATTCCCCACCCGCCTCATTGGAGAGCTATCTTGTTCTCTTCAATAACAATGGAGAATCGCATGGAACAGGGTTAGGGTTAGGGTTCGATAATCTGGTTGAGTCTGGTCTTCCGCAATTTTTTGGTGCAACCGCAACGGTAACCGACTGGTAACCGGTTGCGTGCCCAACAAATTCTCAAAAGACCGGACTGGATTGCCCCCAAGGTTGGTTTCAGCTGCCATGGCACGACACATCGGGTTGGGACCGACCCCAACACGGATCCAGCAAGCCCGTCATGCGTCCAGTGGATCTCACACACTTCTAACCCTGGCGGTTTCCCGACGAATAGCTTATGGTGGCCACCTCCTGATACCTGACACTGATACAAACTGGACCTTGCTTTCCATCTCCCGTGCTGTTGCCACTCAGTTGCCGCATGGACACGTCCCCGCAGAGCACCTCAAGCTCTTGCGAGTCTTGCCCGATCCCACGACAAAGACAGAAACAAGTCGCACATATTTTGTGCATTTATTAATGGCTTGGGGACGATGGGGCGGTTGCAAAAGGTGCGTGATCGTCTCGTCATTGGAATGTCACTGGGCTGACTGCTTTTTTTTTCTGCCGCCGGCTATTACTCATGATGCCCACTGTGTCATACTTTTGGCCTCAAAAGGCCTGGAGCCTTGTCCGTGATCACGTTTATTCTGTATTTTTCTAACATATGCTGATATTTCGTCCTGCTGTACTTACAAATTGTTTCCAATTACTATGGTGTGTCCCTATACATGTAACCCTCAACGTTCAGAATGGGACTTCAGATATGAACAGGGCGGTTTGGCCCAGTCACATATTGTTCCTATTCCTACTACCGCCATGGTATGTGGACACCTTGTGTACACTGGCAGCACCAGTACCGCATCCGTCTTGTTACCGTGGCTCGCTTCACCCCGCATCGGTTCACGACAATTGCTATGTTGTGACTGACGATGGGTGGGCCTGAGACAGGCCCTGAAGCTACTCGTACCATCGAACCCGGACATTCTGCCGTGCTGGGTCGTCCGTCAAGTCGTAAATGCCAAGCTTCAGAGTCAACTTTGACTACAATTCCAGTGAGGTACTCAAGAGACCGGGTCATCATCCCCATGCAACCAAGCAAGCACCGATGGTATGTGGGGAATCCGATCTCGTATATGGCAAGGGTTCTCAGCCAGGCGGATCGCGTGCACCATCGGCACGCCCAAGCCGGGGCCAGAGCACGGTGTGTGGAGAGGTATCCCCCAGATACCCGAGGATGTGGTGAAGAACTAGGTGACCAAATCATCACGAATATTCTCCGTCTACTAGGATGTTTCTTTAGAGCATAGGATTGAAGGAATGATGTTATTACAGTGTTGAGATGATTCGGTGGCTAGCAACAGCGCAATGTCCCGGGATTATTGTAACTGTTACAAATATAGTCAAGTTAAAGAACTCTAGTGCACTACTGTACGTCCGGGAAGGTTGCCTGTACATCCATCGGCCATTCGTGGTCACTTGGCGCCCCGTCCTGTCAGGAATTCCGCTATTTCGTGATGTCCCCTCCACAATGCTTCTCCCAGTGGGGTCATACCGTTGTTGTCCTCAGCATCTATGTTCGCGCCATGATCAAGCAGTAGGCGTGAGCCTTCGACTGTCCCAAAAATCGAGTCATGCAGCGGGGTACATCCACCATCATCCCGTGCATTCGGGTCTGCGCCGTTGTCCAGTAATAATTGCATTATTCTGAGCATATCTTGGTTGTCTTTGGCAACGGACGCACGGTGCAATGCAGTCTTTCCATCCTGGTCCCGGATGTTGACATCAGCATGATGCTCACGCAATATCCGGGATATTTCAGGAAAGCCGATAATGTCGATATAGGTAAGAGCAGTATTGCGGTAGTCATTTTGGGCGTTCACGTCTGCACCATGATCGAGAAGCCACCGGATGATGTCGATGAGTCCACCTTGTGATGCTGCGAGTAGTGGTGTTTGTTCCCCCTCACCTCGAACATTTACGTCCGCACCGTACCCATGCAGTAAGTCTGCAACCAGGAAATGGCTCTGATGTAATGCTGCAACAAGTGGCGTTACCAGTTGACCGCCCCTAGCGTTTACATGCTCTGGATGCTTGACAACCAGGTGCTCTGCAAGATCATCGAATCCGCACAGCGCAGCGTAGTATAACGGAACCGGGTTGAGAATCACTGAACTTGAATCGGTGAAGTTCCACCAGTTTTGGTCGTCTATGTCGTACACACGGTGCCATGCCGCCCAATGTGGCTTGTCCGCGTCGAAGAAATATTCCATCACGTCTTGTATGTGTGATGACACGTCCTCAAATCGTGCATGGTCCACCCAGTGTCGTGCGGAATAAAAGGCAAGGGGAATATCCGAGGCGTTGTCCTCCGTGATGTGCTCGTCCAGGCGGAGTAGGACGCCTAGACAGGCCTGAGCGAGGATGGTGTGTGCAGGTGAGAGGAGGATATGATATCGAGAGACGTCCCCACTTGAACATGCGAGCCGGTCTGACGTCAAGAACTCTTTGACCGAAAAGTGAGAAAATTGTACCACTTGAGAATCTCCATCATCGACAATGGCAATCAGACTCGAGCACGTGGACAGCACCGCCTGGTGTTGATCTGACCATCTCCAATCTGGCTTGAGAATCGGGATCCCTCCGTTCCGCGCCGCGTCAAAGTCAACCGCGAGAACCTCGGCCAGTTCCTCAACGCGAAGTGGTCGAATCGCAACCGTGACACATTGAAGCAGACGAAGTGCATGGTCTCGATTCGCCTTGTTGATGCTCCTCATGATGCGTTCGTATGTGTCGTCCAGCGATTCCGGTAACTCATCAAGAATTCTCTTCACACTCGGCGGGAGACAGTGACGGAGTGCTTCCAACTGACAGTAGACCCACCGAAACCTGTATCACAATATTGAGTCATGACTCTGAATATAGAGTCTGACATGCTTACATCCCGTCAGCTCTCTCAGAGAGTGTCTCGATCACCAACTTCTTGTCCTCCTCACGCCATCTCCGCATTTTCGTGTCCGAATAAACCAAAGAGCTGACATATTTGATGATGTCCTCCTTCTGTCCAGTTTGTTCATGAAGGGAGACACGGAGGGATGTCAGGGGTTCGAGGCTGGTCCTGATATCGATTTCTGGGCGACTGGTAACGCAAATGTGCAAATTGTTCTGGCACAGGCCAACGAGATGCTTGACAAGGTCAAGGACCTGTTCTCGAGAAGACGGCATGCCAGTATTGTCGGGGGATTCATCGAGGGCATCGATGATGAGGAAAACAGGGTCTTGATTCGGAAGAGACAGTACGTCATCCAAACATCGCATCAAGGCACTATCATTGGGCGTTTGAGTACCCTTGTCGTGTTTCGAATAAAGTTTAGAGAGAAGGTTGAAACAAATATTTGACTGAGCAGAGAGCTGGAAAAGAATGGAAAGGATGATGTTGCGGTGGCTTTGCTTGTCTTCGTCACGAAAATCACAGTAAAAATAGGCCATCGATGCTGATTCAGCCTCGCGTAAGGCAATTATGTCCTCGATTAGAGCGGAGCTGGTAGAAATTTAGTTAGTCAATGCAGGATAAATATTGATAAATAGCGAAACCACGCACCAAAGCACGCTCTTTCCAGAGCCAGCTGTGAAAACATGAGTCTTCAGAATATAGTACAGTGTAAGGAAATAGGGGCATACGTTTCCCGTGGATCCACAGGAGAGAAGGTGTTGACCTCCATGCTTCGTAAATGCCACCTTCGAAGAACCAGGTTGCTGTCCCTTCATGTTGCATACTATGGACAGTGGTATGATTCATCGAGGAGTTCGGTGGAGAAAGCCATCTTCGAAGGTCCTGTCGTGATAGGGTCTCTGTGAGATTGATTGAGCACCAGAAATCACAGGAGTGAAATCAGAAAGTGACGAACGCTGGACCTCATCTACGTCGCATGCTGTCTGTTGCATTATCACCCTTGCTTCATTTGCTGTCTGTTGTATAACTTCTTTTGTATCTTTCCCGTCTAAACATGTTCATGTTCAAGACAGCCTGAATAACCAGATAAGAACGCCTTACGCACCCTCAAGCACAACTTTCACGTTGTTGTCGACATTCTGCGTGACCCTCATGATTTCCGCGATTGCCATCCGCGCCTCCTCTTGAGTGAGCGTATCCAGCCTCTTGAGGGAATCCTCGATTTCATTCTTTCCCAATAGTTTCTTCACATATTTCTCTAAACAAACATCAGTCAAGATCAACTGGACTCGAACGATCAACTCACTCGCTCGTCCTTGTTTGATCTCTTTCGTTGCGATGCCGAGAATAGACAGTATCTCAACCATGATCTTCACGATAATGTCCGTCATTGCTACAGTTGGTCGTACTTCCGTGTAGGACTCCAGCCTCCGAAAGAAATTCTCGACGCGCTCGAAGAGATCAACGAGCATGTTTTGACTTGCATCGACATCCTTGGCTACCTAATAGCAAGCATGATCGGTATCACGATAGCCGGAATAGAATGAGATCGAAGGTGGCCCACCTGAAGAAGAACACCGACACCAGCAAAGATCACCTTTCCAGGCGAGAAAACCTGAGCAAACGATGATCAGAGCCGAGAATCTTCAAGGATTCTCAGTAGGGATTCACCAGTCCAACACCCTCGCCAAGAGTGGCGGAGAATGCAAATAGGACATTCACCGTTGGGTTGAGCCAGCTACTTAACCTTTCGTCACTGCTGCGACTCTGATCGAATTGGCGGACTAGTCCTTGAAGCAGGGACAGAATCGCGGCAGGAGAGTCGCAGGATTGGAATTGGGCGGCGAGTGGATGTGTGAGAAGCTTTTTCTTTGTTTTCTTCTCATATCGCTCCACAGCAGCATTGAAAATGGTTTGGAAGTCGGACGAGGAAGAAGTCGATGGAGTGGGGACGACCTGTGACATCGAGTGATTGGGAGATTTTGATTTGCAGGGAGAGGAGAACAGAAAGGTGTTGGGCGCCAATAGACGTGGCACCCTGACCTGAAATTGGGGGTAGCATCGCTTCCGTAAAACAGCACCAACTTGAATAGGAACATTTGTATTTGGAGTTGCGGCAAGTGCCCCGGTCAGGCTACTCTCTGGGTCAACCTGGTTGATGATGCTCGGCCAGCTGGGTCGCACTTAGGTACACAATAATAGTCCACATATGTTACAGTTAGAGGCTATGAGCGATACTGAGGTGAACGAGGGAGCGCAGCGGTGGCGAGTGGGATGTGCACGAAGAAAGACGGTGCCGGTCGAGGGGATTCGGACGAGCACACAGAAGGGAAGTTAGAGAAAACGCAGATGCATTGACAGCCCACTAAGGGCGCGTTTAAGTAGTCCATAGAGCAATAAAATATAGTGGAGCACCATCAAGTGACTCCACTGCGGCATCGAAAGGGATCGAGCGGACAAGGGAGAAGTGGAATAAGCGTTACTAGGACACTGAGAGGAAAGGGCACTCGGCCTCTGGGATGCTGCGTTGCCAGCAGTGCCCGTTGACGCTGGCCGAGGGCCCGTGCTCAGGGGCACAATACGAATTTGAAAGTGGAACGGACAACGCCCTGGAGATACGTATTGGCGCCGCCCCTGTTTGGAGATAAGATCGAAATTGTCATTAATGAATTCAATCACAAGATAATGTGCCGGAGGTGTTCGAAATCAAAGTGAGACAAGGGGCCGCACTCGGCGTTGTCCCCGGTCAATGTCCTCCTCCCCGTGCAACGCCAGCATGTCGCAGGCTCAACTTGAGTGCGCCTTGAGTCCACCTCGAGTGCCGCGTTGCTGCGTGCGTCCCTCGTCATCTCCTGATTCCAACAACAGTGACTGAGGATTGCACTTAGGTTTCAACAAATTCAACACCAGATATTCTCACATAAGGGGTTATGGAAAAACAGGAAAATCCTCCGCAGCGAGTTCGACAGAGGTAAATCACCAACCGAATACTACCATTGCGATTTCATCATCACACAGTTTCGTCAAATACCCAATCCCCACTGCCAGCGAGACCGCGGCACTTGTTGCAGAGCTGAAAAGCAGCAGATAACGGGTGGGCATCACATCTATGTCCTTGATTCTCATTAATCACAACAAAAATACAGTAGTATCTCTTCTTCTCCTGAGCTAGTGGTACTTGGGTCGATATCTGAACGGAAAGACGGGTCTAAACTCTGTCTACTCGAGGCCCCACTCTTTTCTGAGTGTATCTGCGGCCTGACGACGCTGCCCGATCAGAACGTGCCAGTGAGCCAAATCAAGATACAGTCCCACCTTTTCTGCAATAGCATACACTGTAGATTGAATTGCCACGCCGGTTGTGAGAGGTATCACGCTCGCATCAACGACGCGCACATTGGTCAGCCCGTAAATTTTAAACCTTGGGTCGATGACACCTGAAAGACAAGTCAACAACTTAAGGGAGGATGTAAGTAGGGATGTGGTCTCACCTCCGAGATTGCGAGGTGCCATCGCCGTCGTGCCTAAGCGGTCAAGTCAACATGTCACCTATGTCATTTCAAAGTTCCGGAGAGGAATCCTACCTAACGGGTGATTTGTTGTCTATATATTGGTCCCCCTATCAGAGAAATGAAATAATGCGACACGTATGATACATACCCGCACAACGCTCTTCACGAACTTAGTCCATTCGCCGTCTTCTTTGAGAGACTCTGGCGGAGAAATCATCTCATCGACCAAGTCTGCCAAAGGTTTTGTCTGGATCCACTTTCGGATGAACCTCGTGCCATAATATAATACGTCAAAGTCTAGAAATAGTTAGTGGGCAAGATCGGAGACGGCTCAGGTTCGTTCTTACCCCAACGTAGGTCTGCGATACGGGGGTCGATGGTGGGCGGATCATGGATGTTGGTGCTATTGATATGCTGTATCAAGGTCAAATTAGGCACCGGTGGCCAACGGCCTAGGCGTTTTTAAGCACTGACGACTGAGCCCTGTCCAAATGTATGCTGTTGCCAGGACGACGGGCACGATCAGTGATGGGTAGGAATCTGGCGAAAGCACTTTTCTACCTGTTGAATAGCCACTCCAGTCATATAGTTCTCCCCTGGTCGTGGTGGACTCAGGACACCGCCGCTCGGTACGACAACCATTTCGATCCAGCCCTCCTCCCCCTTGTCTACTAGGTCCTTGAGATGCTGATATTGTACTTTTTGAAGCGGCGTCAAAGGCCTTTCTGCCAAATCTTTTTCCAAGGAGGCGCGCATCGCTTCGAATTCAGAGGGTGTGGTGATGGATTGTAATGTAACGGTGCCGATGTCTGCAACCGAGTAGGAAAATACGCCTTCTTTTTTCGTGTTGCTATAGAAAATATGTTAACCGTACTGCAATCATACACTGTCATCGACTTACAATTGGACTTGGTGGTAGGAAGTGAAGGATTCATTGGCAAGAGAATCTTGTTGCGGCTGTCAGACCTTCGGTCTAGGTGTGGAAACAACTACGATACCGAGAGTCATGACGCCAGGCTTGAGCCTGAAATCCGAGAGCGTCACAGGGTGATCTTGCAGGTTCTCTCCAACCTCAGGCAAGTCCAGAACGACGGGAATGCCGAAGCTCTCGAGAAGGGTCCTATTCCCGACGCCCGATAGTTCAAGAATCTGGGGTGTCTTGAGAGATCCTACGGGTCGTATTACTTCAGGAACGCATATGCCTCGAGGGAGTCAAGCATTTGACTTACCAGCTGCCAAGATCACCTCCTTCGTAACTGACACCTTATACTTTTTCCCATCGCTTTCAAATTCTACGGCCTTTGCTTTCCTTCCATCAAAGATGATTTTGCTGGCTACCGCATTTGTCACCACATGTAAATTATCGCGAGCGCGCGCCTTGGCATCGAAGTATGCCGAAGCGGAATAGCTCCTGAGTCCGGTGTCAGGATCAACCGTACGAGCCACTCCTTGTGCGGGCATAGACAGGTCCGTGCCGTCATCTGGGTTCGCATTAGGAGCGATGCCGGCGGCCGCGACGACGGCATGTGCGGCGGGCACGTCAAGGTCGGTGAGGAAATTGTTGTAGGTGATCTGGACGGGACCACCCGAACCGTGGACCTCTGCAAGAGCTTGCTTCTGGGCGGGAGTCAGTCCGAATAACGCGGGAGTAGATTCAGACGGAGCGGTCCAGTTTTCTGAGCGCGTGAAAAAAGGCAAAAGCTCTTCGAAAGTCCAATCCTCGCCATTCCCGAGGCTCGTTCCCCAAACGTCGTAATCGGCACGCGAGCCACGTTGCCAGACCATGCTGTTAATCGCAGAAGATCCACCGAGAACTTTGCCCCTGCATAAAAGTCCTGGTCAGATAAACAGACCCACAGTTCGTGCAGGGAGTGGCATTAGTAAAGTAGCGCTTACCTGGGATACTGTACAACAAGGCCATCGAGACCAGGCTGCGGAACGCTTTCGAAGCACCAGTCGTACGTCGGGTTCCCTATAAGTGTACCCACGTTGGCGTTACCGAGAAGATTTCCTGCAGTCGGGATGTTGATGAGTGGGTCTTCGGGGAGATCTTGGCCAGCCTCGATGACACCCACGCGGAGCGGGGATGCATTCTCGGACGTAGGCGGAGCTGAGAGACGATTCGCAACGACCAAGCCGGCAGTACCGCCGCCAAGAATAAGGATATCAAATTCGCGGGACGCAAATTCGGAGGCTGAGAGCGTAGAAGTGGGTACGGAAGCTGCAACGATGGAGTGGGCGACTAGGATTGGGAGGAGGAGCCTGGAAAATGGGCTCATGGTCATCTCGTGTTCGATCCGCTACACCACGGCCACTGTACGATAACTATCCCAGACTACGGCGAAGAAGCATATTTAAGACATTCAGAAGAAAACAGTGTTCGGTCCCGAGCAGAGCAATATACGAAGAGGTTTATCATTTCGCTTAGGTATAATTCGGTCAGGAGACGAAGTGCGCCACCGAGTCGGAGCTGAAAAAGGAACAGAACATCGTTGGCGAATTAAGTGGCAGCATGGCCAGGTGGTTGAACGTTCGGAAGTTACGTCTGGACATCTCATGCATCCCGGACTAACACTCACTTATGCGGGTTTTACTTTTGACAGCTGACCAATCATAATTCAAGATTTAGCATCAATCCACCGTGTCACCACTGCTTTGAGGATAGACCTATGAGAGCCCATACAATGATGTCCACAAATTACGTTTCTGAACCGAGCGAACCGACTCCTACTCGGAACAGCAGAATAATTGTTATCGATGGGTATAAATACTGGGCGCTGATGTGCTCCACATACCACGGACATCCAACAGAAGCCAACAATGTCCTTTTTTACCCCTCTGCCTGGCCTTACACCAACCTTTTCCTTGTCCCAACTCATCTATTGGGCAAAAGAGAACAGAACGCTCTCACTTGGGATCCTCCTGGGCTTCGTTGTCCTCTACGTAGCTCGCTATGTCACAAGCCCGTACCGAAAGGTGCCTCCAGGGCCTCGTGGTTACCCGATTATAGGAAATGTCCTCGAGCTTCGATCACAGCAGTGGCTCAAGTTTACAGAGTGGCGAAAGCAGTATGGTGGGTCCCACTTTAAATCGTTGCGCCTTCAGTCTCTCATGTTTACACTATAAGGTAACATCATATTCCTCAACGCTGCTGGCCAACCTATGGTCATTCTCAACTCTCAGAAGGTCGCCGCTGACCTGCTCGACCGACGTGCTGGGATATACTCGGATAGACCTTCTAACATTGTCGCATCCGATATAATGACCGGCGGTCTCCTCGTCGTATTCACTCGGTATAACGATATGT
>Ga0307510_10009696_pt1 | contig 11463 bp, 15 predicted proteins | sample 12_EM_MG_FD_207224 | JGI IMG/M metagenome (GOLD analysis project Ga0307510, IMG submission 207224) | Populus trichocarpa ectomycorrhiza microbial communities from riparian zone in the Pacific Northwest, United States - 12_EM | ecosystem: Host-associated > Plants > Roots > Unclassified | place... | reverse complement strand
GGGTCGATGCCGGTCTCGTCGATGATCGCCTGCACGGAGACGACTTCGCAGGTGGGCTCGTCGACGTTGGTGCATTCCCAGGCCGCGGCGCCGCCCTGGTCGGGATCGTAGATCGCCTTCCACGTGTAGTTGGGCACTATCACGGCATCCGCACCGATGGTTCCTGGTGTCGGCCCGTCGAAGGCGGGGCCGGTCACCACGTAGACTTCGCCATCGCTGGTGGCCATGTTGCGCACGGTGGTCTCGATGCGCTCCCACTTGCCGGTGTTCAGCACGTGCGACTGCGGCACCATGTTGGCCAGCGAGAAGCTCTGTTTCTGCGAAGTGGCATCCGGCTCGTCGCCCGCGGGTGTCATATGGCCGCGGTCGTAGCCGCTGCCTTTGTAGTCGGCCAGTTCCGAACGGTCCGCCACCGGGATGCCGGTTTCGGCATGGAATGAATCCTTGCGCGAAATATTCCCGGCATCGGCGATCTGTTCGGCAGTGAGGTGCTCGGCGGACCACAGCGGCCCCTTGGTGACGCCGGAGGCATCCATGGAGTACGCGTCGTAGCAGATGGTGGTGGTGCGCTCGGCAAGCGAGGTATCGATGAGGTCCGGGGCCTTGCCACCCTGGAACAGCGACGGGCAATTGGTATCGGCGGCATGGCCGGCGAATGGCAAGACGAGAAGCAACAGCGCCGTATGAACGACGCGAAGGTGACGCTTGGACATTGGCTTTTTCCCCACGCAAAATCCCCCTGCGTGATCGAGTTTGCCGCGCCAAGTGTTGCAGCTGATTACGTATTCTCCCGCGCATGTCCACAGTTGGGACACGCGTCACATGTTCGCAAGATCATGCGTTCAGCGATGTGTAGGGCGCTGCCGCATCCAGCAGGCGATGCTCATCCGCGTGCGCGTGGCCGGCAGCACTTCGTGCAGGATGTCCGAAGACATGAACAACACCAGTGTTCCCGCGCGCGGGAATATGTCGCAAGTGACATTGCGGGCCAGGTGAAGGCGCAATGCGCCACCCTCATCGGCGAGCCAATGATCGTTGAGGTAGAACACCGCCGATATCACCCGTTCGTCGGAATCACGCAGACGGTCTACATGAGGCGCATAGCCCGTGCCGACGGCGTAAACCGCATAGTGCGATTCGCTTTCCACCATGGTGAGCATCAGGGCGCGGTTGAGCGAACGCATCAGTGCATCGATGCGCGCCACGAACACCGCCTGCGCGGTCGTTGGCGCGAGCGCGTCGAACCATTGGGTAACGTCGCCTCGCAACACGCCTTTGCTATGCGAGGATCCCGTGGCCGCTACCTGCATGGTCCCGCCTAGATGCTGGGCTGCACATTCCTCGCCCAGGGCACCTGCCTGCTCCACCGTCAGCAGCCCGTCGGCCACACACCACCCGTCGGTGGCCAGCGCCGCCGCCACAGGCGCAAAGCCATCCCGGGAAAGATCCATGCGTCAGTCTACGCCCCCCATTCGGCCTTGAACCCTATTTAGCCTCGGCCAGGAGGTCTTTCAGTTCCACCAGGCTATTGCGCACGGACGGTCCGCTGGCGTACAGCACCAGCTGCAAGATGGTCTCGGTGACCTGCTGGCGAGTGGCGCCCATTTTCAGTGCTGCTTCCGCGTGCGCCCGCAGCTGCGGCATGGCGTGCCCAAGCATCACACAAGCGGCTACCAGGATCAGTTCGCGCGTAGCCAGGTCCAGGCCTGGACGGCTCATGATCGTACCCATCGCCACGTCGACGGTGATTTCGGCAAAAGCGGGGCAGACATCGGCCACCTCGGCCATCATCGCCTCGCCTGCATGGCCGCCATGCAGCTTGTCGATCAAGGCCAGGCCACGGCGTCGAAGTTCGGTTTGCTCGGTCATGCGGGGTGCTCCTGTGGGGACACCTCAAGCTTGCCCGTGACAACTACGGCGATAAACGCAGGTTCAGTACGGATTCCTTGAACCAGGAGTTCGCAATCAGGCAGTAGAAACTACCCGGCCGATGAAGCGCCATCCTTCGTCAGCTTCAGATCATTGAACTTGCGGCGTTCAATCACCGCATCCACCTTGCCGTCCGCGCCACGGTGGAAGATCAGCAGGTTTCTTTCGTCATCGCTGCCCATGAACACGTCTTGGGCGATGGGCTGCAATGCATTGGGCGTGCCGCCGGCATGCGTGGTGTAGCTGACCACGCCGCCTTTGTTGACCACCGTCCATGCGCGGGTGGGCGAGTAACGGTAGGCACCCACATAGTCGTCGGGATGCAGCTTTGCCACGGTGAGCCTGGGCGGATCGGTGGGCAAGGTGGAATCGGCATAACCGGCGAGTTTCCAGCCGTCGGCCTGTTTGACGTAGGTCCATAGGGACTCGTAGCGCACGACGAGCTTCTGCCCGAATACGGTTTCCTGTTCGTATTCCTCCACCTGCAGCAAGGCGGTATCGCCGTATAGAGTGACGTGCGGATCGCGCAACTGGATGCTGCCGGCGAATCCAGGCGGGAAGGCGTGCAATGAATCGATGGTGTCGGCCTTGTGCGCGATGCGGCCGAATTCATCCACCAGCACCGCGTCGTCGGTCAACAGGCGCTGCCAGGTGGCCTTGTCGCCGGCGGGAAGACCATCCACCAGCGCCTGGGTGGATGCGAGCAATTCCTTCTGCAGGGAAGCCGGAGCATCGGCGGCCGGCGTGGACGTGGCGATGGCCGCCGCGAGTAATCCAAGCGCAAGAACAGGCATACGAACTGGCATGGCGGCGTCTCCCCGGAGGTGGCCGGAGCATGCACCTGGTTCGAGTGGTGCAGCCTGTGCATGAAGTCACATGGACTTGTCTTGCCACCCTTCCGGATGCCAGACCTTCCCGAAAAAAGCGGCCACATAATTCATGAGCCGGACTTCTCCGCCCTCACCTCGGCCATCGTACGCAAGCCTGTTCCCCAATGCGTGGGGTCCACTTCGGTGACCACGATGGTGACGGCGTGCTCGGGCACACCCAGCACGCGGACGGTGGTTTCGGCCAGGGCCTTGATGTATTCGGTTTTTTTCTCGGTGGTTCGGCCGCTGAGCATCTGCACGGAGAGGACGGGCATGTCGGGTTCCTTCGCGGGGTGGGGATCGGCGCACTTTAGCCTGTCGATGAGCCGATCCGGCGCCTCGAGCGGCTCACCTAGTGAGCCGATGTGTCTCTTGAATCGGCTCACCATATGAGCCGATCACATGCTAGGATCGGCTCATGAGTGGAGAATCGCCACCTTCAGAGCCTTTATATATATGGCAACTGCCTGATTGGCCAAAGTTTTCCTGGTCAGCACAGGCGCTTGCCCCAACGCTGCGAGCCTGTCAGCAGGCCCAGGGCCGTCTGCTGGGCATGGTCGACGCGGCAGCCCGGGACGATCAGGCGCAAAGCGAACTGGACGCACTGCTGCAGAACATCGTGACCTCGTCGGCCATCGAAGGCGAGCGATTGAATGTGGAATCGGTGCGCTCTTCGTTGGCCCGGCGGCTCGGCGTGGCTGGGGAGCCCAAGCGCCCGGCGACCGCTCGCAGCGAAGGCCTTGCCGAACTCACCCTCGACGCCACGCAGAATGTCGATGCCCCACTCGATCTGGCCCGACTGCTGCACTGGCATCAGCTTCTATTCCCCGAACAGGAAAGCATCCTGCCGATGCACGTGCGCGTCGGAAGCTTGCGCGCAGATGAGCCAATGCAAGTGGTCTCCGGGCGCGTCGATCGACCCACGGTGCATTTCGAGGCTCCGCCACGCAAAGGGCTGGAACCCCAGCTGGATGCATTCCTGACCTGGTTCAATACCAGTCGCGATGACACCGCCATGGATCCACTGCTGCGCGCCGGCATCGCCCATTTCTGGTTCGTCACCCTGCATCCGTTCGACGACGGCAACGGCCGGCTTACACGCACCATCACCGACCGCGCGCTGGCCCAGGGCGAGAGCCAGGCCATCCGTTTCTACGCCATGTCGTCGAGCATCCTGGACGACCGCAAGGGCTACTACCACATCCTGGAAACCAGCCAGAAGGGCAGCCTGGATATCACCGCATGGCTCGAATGGTTCCTGCGCACCTTGCTGGCAAGCCTGCGACAGGCCTTGGGTCACATCGACCGGGAGCTATCGAAAGCACGCTTCTGGCAGGAGCATCGATCGCAATCACTGCTTCCCGAGCAACTGAAGGTGATCAACCGTCTGCTCGACGGCGGCGACCGAGCCTTCGAAGACGGCATCACCGCGTCGAAATACCAGGCGGTGGCCAAGGTGTCCAAGGCCACGGCGACGCGCCATCTTGCCGACCTTCTTGAGAAAGGCTTGTTGGTGCAACTGCCCGGCGGTGGAAGCAAGACGCGCTACCAAGTGGCAATCGCGTCGAGCACCGTTAGGGGTCAGAGTAATTACTCTGCCCCCTAACAACCTGACGTGTACGCAGGGCTTGGGCCCAGCGTGGCGCCTGGGCGCATCCTTCGCGCATGCGCTCGATCTCGGATTTCCAGCGCCCGAGCTCTTCGCACGAACGCGCGGCTTTAAGCACCTGGTGCACCAGGTCGTTGCGCCGTCCGCGTATGCGCTTCAGGCGCCGTAGCCAGCGGCGGAATTCCACCAGCGTGGTGTCGCGCCGGTTATACAGGCCTTGCACCAACTCATTCAGGATCGCCAGCTGGTTGGTGAAGTTGAGCCTTCGCAGGACCGGCTCGGAAGCGACGGGACTGGTTTCGGGAAGGCAGGCGGCGATGCATGATTCCAGGCTCGCCTCGATGCGAGCGGAAAGCACCATGACCTCGCCGACCACGACGTAGATTTCTTTTTCTTCCATGACTGACATCGACACTCCGGGCGGTGCGCCACCCTCGCTATGAGGGTGGCGGCGTGCCGGGTTCGAAAAGCCGCGTAGTGTCAGACGGCCTGGGAAATACCCACGCCGGCACGCCGCCAAAGGCGACGCATAGCCGCCGCAAGGTAAGTCGCGACGCCCATTGACACTACAAACGGGTTTTCGAAGCCCGATTACCTCGTTCAAGGCAACCCAGCGATAGTGCCGGCCGCGACGCTGACAGTCGATAGTAAGCGTCGCAAAGTTCGATAACCCTTTCTATCGCAACTTGCTCAATCTGTCAGAACGATCGCCCGCGCCCGCTAGAGTGGGGTCAGCGTAATTACTCTGATCCCTTCCGCACGCCTACGTCCGCTACGGCAGATTCGTCAAAGATCTAGCCGAACCGCCCGATACCGGAATCCCCCAATTCCTGTGCAAGATTTCACCTGCGATCCGCGCAAGGCGGCATCAGCGCATGGATAAGTGTACCCGTGGCGGGTATAGTAGAAGGATCTAGCCTGCATGAAGATTTTGAAGCGAAAGGACTTCGCACGCTGGCAGTCGGCTACAAGGCTTCCGGATGCCGCTTTATGCAAAGTGATCAGGGAGATAGAAAGCGGCCTTATCGACGCTGACCTGGGAGGTTTGCTCTATAAGATGCGCGTAGCTCGACCAGAGAGTGGCAAGAGCGGTGGCTATCGCACGGTGCTGTCAGCAAGGATCGGAACTCGCTACGTATTTCTGCATGGATTTCCAAAAAACGCCAAGTCCAACATCACGCCCGAGGAAAAAAAAAGGCACTGCGATACGCTGGCAAGGTGTTTTTGAATCTGACGACCGCCAGTTTGAGAAAGGCATTGCAGAAAAGTGAATTACTGGAGGTGCAATGTGAGCAAGATCATTGAATCGTTGCGAGCCAGCATGGCCGCGCTGTATGAAACCGGCGCCATCGACAAAGTGACGATGCGCGAGTTCGACGCGATCTGCCCGCCGCCCGTTCGCGAGTTCAGCGCCAAGGACATCAAGCGGCTGCGCGAAACGTTGAAATTCAGCCAGCCAGTGTTTGCGCACCATCTGCACACCACGGCATCGACGGTGCGCAAGTGGGAGCAAGGCGACACCCGACCGGCAGGACCGGCACTCAAGCTGCTTAACGTCATCGCCGACAAAGGCTTGCAAGCGATTATTTGATACGAGATCGGTACTCGGCAACCTCGACAGCTTCTGCAACCCAGAGCGTTGTGCTTCTGCACCGAGCTAATTTTTACGCCACTCCAGAAGCTTGATCACGTGCGAACGATGCCGATGCCCAACACCGCAAGCTCGTTGGTGGCCGATGCCGGTGTATCGCGCTCCACCACGATGGTCGTGGCCATCGTGGCTGGTCCGATCACGAAGGGCGAGGCGGCGTTGAGCTTCTCGCGCGAGGCCAGCACCACCACCTCGGCCGCGCGCGCGGCGAACGCACGCTTGACCAGTGCTTCTTCCAGGTCACCGGTGCTTAGGCCCGCGTCGGCATGGATGCCGGTCACGCCCATGAAATAGAAGTCCGCGCGGATGTCAGCGATCGCCTGGATGGTAGCGGCACCCACCGACACCATTGAATGCTTGAAGAGCCGGCCGCCGATCATCACCACCTCGACGTGCGGGTGGTTCATCAGCTCCACGGCGACGCTGGGGCTATGCGTCACCACCGTCGCCTTGAGCGACAGCGGCAACTCCCGGGCAAGGCAGACACACGAGGTTCCGCCATCAAGGATCACCACCTGCCCCGGTTGCACCATCCAGGCGGCACGACGGGCAATCGACGATTTATCCCCAGGGTTGATTGCCTGGCGTTGCACGAAATCGCCGGTCGCGGGCGAAGCCGGCAGGGCGCCGCCATGCACGCGCTGCAGCTGGCCTTCGGCGGCCAATTCCCGCAGATCGCGGCGGATGGTGTCTTCGGAAAGGCCGAATTCCTCACTGAGAGCCTTGGCCACGACCTGCCCGTCCCGCTGAAGCCGGGACAGGATCACTTGCTTGCGCTGAGTGGTTAGCATGGCACCTGCACGAAAATAATTGACATTGCACGAAACTGCACGATACGCTTCCTATCCCCGCTTGTCCATGGGAGCCCTCCCGCCATGATTCCCACCACCGACCGCGTACGCGTGATCGACACCCAGATACTGTCGGACGACTGGTATCTGTTGATGAAGACCGAGTTCGACTTCCAGCGGGCCGACGGTAGCTGGCAGCGCCAGCGGCGCGAAACCTACGACCGCGGCAATGGCGCCACCCTGTTGCTGTATCAGTTGGCAACGCGTCGGGTGGTGCTTACGCGCCAGTTCCGCTTCCCCGCCTTCGTCAACGGCCATCACGGCATGCTGGTGGAAGCCTGCGCGGGCCTGCTGGACCAGGCCACGCCGGAGGAGCGCATTCGCGCTGAAGTAGAAGAAGAGACCGGCTACCGCATCGGCCAGGTGCAGAAGGTGTTCGAGGCCTTCATGAGCCCGGGATCGGTAACGGAGAAGCTGTACTTCTTCGTCGCCGCCTATGACGCCTCGCACAAGGCAGGCGACGGCGGTGGCTTGGCCGAGGAAGGCGAAGACATCGAAGTGCTGGAAATCCCCTTCGACGAAGCCATGGATATGGTTGCCCGCGGCGAAATCGTCGATGGCAAGACCATCATGCTGTTACAGCATGCGGCGTTGCACATCTTCAAACACACTTAGGCCATGCCCAATTGAACAACGAACGGCAGGAAGGGCGGTACTTTTGTGCTGATGCCTCGATATGTCTTTTTGAAGCACTGCGCCTTCGGGCTATCTGAATCAGAGAGGACCTCCTCAACCAAGGCATAGCGCTCCTTGTCCTGGTGAGTGATCACAAGCATAAGTTGCACTGGCCCACCCGGGAGCGCGTAACACCCATCCCTCTCGTCGAGATGGTAGTGATTGTTGAACTGGGCAAACTCCTCTACGTAGGCCTGGTATGCCTTGCCGTGGTTCTTTTCCCAGTAAGCACGCGCTTCGCTGTAGGTTGACACGGCAGGCCCTGCTGCAGCGATGGTCGCTACAGACAAAGCCAGAATACTTAATTGGATCCGCATAGGTGCTCCCCTGGTGCCTGACTTTGATTGTACAGATCGCAGCTTGCTCAATCTGCTGCCATGGCCGTGGCGCGCAGCCGCACGGCCAGCCGCGCCAACTCGGTGCGCAGGATGTCCGGGGCAACGATCTCGAAATCAAAGCCAAGCGCAGCCAATTGGCGCGCAAACCAGCCCATGTCGCTATCGCTGGCGCTGCTGCGCAACAGCACGCCGTCGCCCACCGGCTCGAACAGGCCGATCGCCGGAGTGAACGAACGCCGGGCGGTGTCCAGGTCCGTATGCAGCAGCACTTCGATCACGCGGCCGTGCGGCAAGGTGGCGATGTTGTGCATCAGCTGGGCGAGTGGATCGAAGCCCCGCGGACGCTGGAAGGTGATTTCCAGCGCCTGCACGCCCGCCACGCGATCCACCCGGAACGAGCGCAGGTCGCGCCTCAAGTGGCACATGCCCACGGCATACCAGGCACCCGCGCGCCAGGCCAGGCCGTAGGGATCGAAGTCGCGTTCGGTTTTCCCGCCGCCGGGAGCGAGGTACCCCATGTGCACGCGCAGGCGCGACTGCGCGGCGGCGATCAGCGTGATCAAGGCGGCGTTGCTCGAGGGCGTACTCAAGGTGGGCAGGTGCTCGAGCTTCACCGTGTCGGTGATGGCGCCCACTTGCCCCTTCAGGCGTTCGGGCATCACGCGTGTGAGCTTGGCGTGCGCGCTTTCCAGGGCGGGCGCGCCTTCGGCAAGGCCAAGCCCGCGCGCGGCAACCATACCCACCGATAGCGCCACGGCTTCGTCGTTGGTGAACATCATGGGTGGCAACTTGAAGCCGGCCACCAACATGTACGCGCCATGCCGGCCACGCTCGGTGGTGATGGGGATGCCCAGGTCCTCGAGCGTGGTCATGTAGCGGCGCAAGGTGCGCACATCCACGCCCACCCGTGCCGCCAGCGCCGGACCACTCATGCGGCCGTGTGCCTGGAGCAACTCCAGGACGGCAAGTACGCGGGTGGTGGGAGCGGCCATGGTGCGATTCTAGGTCTAAATCAGGGCGGTAACTGTCCTGTTTTTCGCCTAGTGTCTTCCAGGGCGGGGCGGTTCCCCGGGGGATGTGACGTGATGGGACGCAACGGATTCATCATTTTCTTCGTCATGGCCTGCGTGACGGCGGTCGCCGGCATCGGCGGGAGCGCACCGCTTGCCGCCACCGCTCCGCCATCGGCAAGCGGCATGCACGACTTCGATTTCCTGCCCGGCCGTTGGACGGTAAAGAACCGCCGCCTCGAGCAGCGTCTGCAGGGCTCGCACGACTGGACCGAGTTTGACGCCGAGGACGACATCAGCGCCCTGCCCGGCGGACTGGGCAATGAAGAGCACTACCGCACCGAATACTGGAAGGCCTTCCAGGCCGTCGGCCTGAACCTGTACGAGGCCGACACGCACCAGTGGGCGCTGTACTGGATCGACAACCGCAACTCCCCGGGAGCATTGCAACCGCCAGTGCGCGGAGCATTCGCCGGCAACACCGGCACCTTCATGGGCACCGACACGCTTGCGGGCAAGCCGATCCGTGTCCGTCACCGCTGGACGCGCATCGACCACGACCACGTGCACTGGGAACAGGCGTTCTCCGCCGACGGCGGCAGTACGTGGGAAACCAACTGGACCATGGATTTCACGCGCAAGTAGCCGCGGGAATCGCAAGAGCGCATTTGAACAACACCTCTCTATCGAAGGATACCCAAGTGAAGCTTTCCACCATTGCCGGTTCCTGCCTCCTTGCAGCTATCGCATTACCCGCGACCACCGGTGCACAAACCGCACCGGCGAGCGCGCCGATGGACACCGTTGCCCACCTCAACAATTACCAGGCCATAGAATTTCGCCGCTACGTCACCAAGGAAGGCGAGCGGGCCCACTTCATCGCTTACTTCGACACCTATTTCCCGGAAGCCTTTGAACAACTCGGCGCGATGGTATTCGGGCAGTTCGCCGATCGGGGAAATCCAAACCACTTCACCTGGCTTCGCGGCTTTCACGACATAAGCGCGCGGCCAGTGGTGAATGCCGCGTTCTACTACGGCCCGCTGTGGCGCGAGCACCGCATCAAGGTCAATGCCATTCTTCCCGACAGCGACAACGTGATGCTGATGCGGCCACTGCACGCGGACCAGGACGTCACGGTGCTCCCGGCAGTGGATCCAGTGCTTGAACCGAAAGGCGCCAGTGGCGTGGTGGTGGCGCAGATCTTCTCGGTGAAGAAAGGCAGCGAGGATGTCTTCGCGACGAAGGCGGAAGCGGCGTTCAAGCGCTATGCGATGGATGGCGTGCATCCGGCGGGCATCCTGGTGACGCTGGACGCGCCCAACAATTTCCCCCAGCTTCCCATCCGCAGTGACGGACCCTGGCTGGTCTGGCTGGGCGTGGTCCGCGACGACGATACGTTGTCGAAGCATCTGGCGCCGAAGCTCGATCAGGTGGAACGTGAATTGTCCGCCACCGGGCTGACACGTGCACCCACCGAACGCCAGGTGATGGATCCCACGCCGCGCTCGCGCCTGCGCTGGCTCAACGCGGCCCATTGAGGGAGCGGCCGTGACCGACCCCAACCACCTTTGGCTGTTCGTGCCACTGGCCTTCGGCATCATCGTGCTGCCCGGCGTGGACATGGCCTTCATTGTCGGCAGCACGATCACCGGCGGCCGCTCGCGGGGGATGATGGCGCTGGCCGGCATCGCCAGTGGCGGCGTGTGCCACGTGGTGATGACCTCGCTGGGCATTGGCGTGCTGGTGAAGGTGGTGCCCGGCGCCTTCAACGCCTTGCTGATCGCCGGCGCCGCCTACATCGCATGGATCGGCGTGAGCTTGCTGCGCAGCCGCCATGGGTTGGCCATGCAGCCTGAACAGCGCGAACGCGACGACTGGGCCACGTTTCGACAGGGACTTGCCACCAGCCTGATGAATCCGAAGGCCTACCTGTTCATGCTCGCCGTATTCCCGCAATTCCTGCGCCCGGAATACGGCGGCGTGTGGATCCAGGCGCTGATCCTGTGGCTGGTGATCGCCGGCAACCAGTGCATTGTCTACGGCGGCATGGTTTTGCTGGCGGGGCATGTACGTGGTTGGCTGCAGGGCAGGCCCGGCGCCGGCGTGCTTGCCGCGCGTTGCGTTGGCGCGCTTCTGGTGGGTACCGCCATGTTCACCGGATTTAGCGGTTGGCAACGAATCTAGGTGGCCGGGAACGACTTGTGTTCACGCACGTAATCGGTACTTGACAACAACGTTTACAAGTGTGATCGTTTGTCCACGATAGAAGGGTGGGCAAGATGATCAGCGATGCCGAAGCGGTATTGATGCATGCCTTGTGGGTGTCTTCGCCCATGACGACCGAGCAACTTCTTGCCCAGGTGGGGGAAAGCCAGGGCTGGCAGGAAGGCACGGTAAAGTCACTGTTGAACCGCCTGCTTAACAAGGGTGCGATCAGCGCCGAGCGGGAGGGTCGTCGCTACCTCTATTCCCCCGTGCTTACCCGCGACGACTACATCACCCAGCAGAGCACCAGCCTGCTCGACCGG
>Ga0307510_10009695_pt1 | contig 11463 bp, 8 predicted proteins | sample 12_EM_MG_FD_207224 | JGI IMG/M metagenome (GOLD analysis project Ga0307510, IMG submission 207224) | Populus trichocarpa ectomycorrhiza microbial communities from riparian zone in the Pacific Northwest, United States - 12_EM | ecosystem: Host-associated > Plants > Roots > Unclassified | place... | reverse complement strand
CCCTTCTTATATCCTTTTTCACAAATTTGCAGGCCTACAGGGAAATCCTCATATATACTTCTTACACAGCATCTTCTAACTAACAAACGGGATAAGAGCGATAAAGCAAGACCTAATATCCAGTCACTACTTACTTTCTATACGGATAGTTTTCGGTGGGGTACTACGGAATGAGTGATAGTGATTATCATCGTCTTAACATCCTACATCTGGTGGCCGCAAAGGACATGAGATAAATCTTGGGAGAATTATGGCATCACTCGGCGCCTGCATTAACTACAGTATTCACACATCATGTAAAGCTAATGATTTGCAGGATTTCGGGAGGGATATAAGGAGTCTGAGAAACCCCACAAAGCTGTTTTTTGCTAATTGAAAGTGCTACAGGCCATCTGGGAGTGAACTTTCTCTTCAAAATTAGTGCTCCCGAGATATCCGATATACAAGTTAGGGATTCCGATTATATATACGGTAGACCAATGGCCTTAGAACTATCTCTACTCCTACAACTTTAGTCTTTAGGATGAAAGAACACCTGGCTTATCCCAGTATGATTGAAAATCTTGATGATCCTGCTACAACTTTATTTTTCCGAGAGGGCGTGCTTTAAGTGGTGGGTTTTCCCAGCTATGCTTCAGTGTGCTTGTCTGGAGATTCCCGTAGACCACCAATAAATCAAAGGACTTGACAAAAAAAAAGATCGCTCGAGAATATCCGTATCTAACATGAAAGCAGCCCTGTTGTGTGTGATATGTGATGCTTTTTCCCTATTGACCATACCCGACTCCCGAGTACCATGCCCAATAACCTTCTCAAGTTCTAGCGCGAATCAGATTCTGGAACCAGCATGGTGACAGGATTCCGCTTCGGGCTGTAACCAACCATATGTTTCCGATCTCGGCGGGAATAAAAACGGAATTATGCGAGCTCGGGAAACTAATGCGGTCCTATTAATCGTTAGGTTGAAGCTGTGGGGAAGGGAGGTTGGGTTGGGCTGAGAATCCCATTGGATTTTAAAATGGCGGGGCTTAAAAGATGCAAGACACCAGTACCGATATTCTTCGAGCACGATCAACGACGGGCGTTGGCCCGATCAATTTCTAGGAGATATCTTCTTGGGAATCCTAGGTTAGTTCGGTAATGAGGGGCTCTTCCTTCCTACGACAGCCTCACTAAGTGATCCCAGCGCAGCAGAATGAACCTGCCATATCACCAGTTCCATTTTGCTATAGATACGTTACAATCATGATGGGCTCTAAGTTAATTCTAACACAAAGGTACTTATAATCCTAGTCTTATCTCTATTGATCCCCACTGTTCTATATATCGATACTAATTATGACTAAATGTTACCAGAACCTCCAAAACCCAGAGCGACATTACTAGTAGCTACAGCGGCAACTCGGGTGACGGGAATAATTATGGCGATAGTGTGAATATAACCACAAACCATGGAGGAGTGCACTACTATGGGGCCATGGGTGAAAATGAGCCTAGCGGTATGCATTAACTAACCTTCCACCATCGCTATAGTATTTTGAAACCACGAGCTAACTTGCGTATAGAAGATACCCCAACGGGGCCATGCTGGATGGTCCCATACAGTCGGAATAGGCGCTTCGTGGGCCGGGAGGGTATTCTTAGCTCTCTAGAGGAACAGGCCTGTAAGAGCGGGTTTAACCGTATTGCCCTCCATGGATTAGGAGGTTCCGGGTAAGACAGACCCAAAACATCAGGACTCAAGTTCCCAAGCTCAAATGTGCGGTATGATATATCAGCAAAACCCAAATCGCGCTTGAGTATGCTTATCGATGCAAGGACACCCGCCACATATTCTGGGTGCACGCGAGCACTTTCTCCAAGTTCCGGGAGGGCTACATGCGAATCGCCCGGGAGGCGAAGATCCCTGTCCGGAGCGCGACCCCCGAAAAAAACCAAGAGGAAATACTCCAAGACGTGAAGTTTTGGCTCGAGGGTGCTGGCAGCAAGGATTGGATTCTTCTCTTAGATAACGCAGACAACATAGCCGATTTCGAGAGCAACGGCAGTGAAATATCAAAGTTCTTGCCACAGGGTGCGGAAGGAAGCATCGTGCTCACGACTAGGTCTCTAGCAGTGGCCGAGCGTGAAGACTGTAACGTCATCGAAGTGGGTAAGGTCAGCGACGCTGAAGCGCGGGAGCTGTTTTCACGGCAATTAAAGGTCCCTGGGAATCTTCAAATAGGAGACGAGCAAGCCGTTGGGAATCTCATTGACTTCCTCAGTCACCTACCCTTGGCGATAACTGGCGCTGCGGCATTCATGTTGGAAACCAGTACCTCCCCGTCAGACTACTGGTCCCTCATACAAGAGAGCGACAAGCAAGCAAAGAGGCTCCTCTCATCTGAATTCCGCGTCCTGGCTCGGGAGGCGGACATGACGGAGAGCATACTCAGCACTTTTTTCATCACTTTCGACAGGATCAGCGTGCAGACGCCTATGGCCTCCGACCTTCTCAGATTGATTGCGTTCCTCGATAGGCAGAATATACCGAAGGACCTAATTGAGCAGTCCGGCCTGGAGGGTGTAACCGATTCGCTGGATTTTCGGAGAGCGATAGGTACCCTTTTAGGCTTCTCGCTGGTGAGCGAAGAGCAGGACTACGAAGTTTACGAGCTTCATCGTCTGGTGCAATTGTCCGTGCATGCTTATTTATCCCCTAAGGAGACGAGTGAGTGGAAGGGAAGAGCAGTGGAGGTAATCTCAGCACTGTATCCGGAATACGATCATGGGGTTCGGCATATGTGTGCTGTCTATCTGCCGCATGCACTTGCTGTGATGGAGGGTTCGACAGGTCCAACGGTGGACGAACTTCATTGCCGGGTGGCGTCCCATCTCTATAGCACAGGTTATTACGACGATGCAGAGACACATATCCGGCAGTGTATTGCTGGGGGGACAAGTAACGACCAGATCCCAGAGGGGACGCTCGGTTTGACTAGAATTTACGCTTACCTCAAGCATACCCTAAGTCTTCTAGTGGGGTTGCTCTCCAGCGTGTTCGGCTATATATGGCTCCTGCTCTCCCGCAGGCATAGTCAATACTATCGCCGATACTGGAGTAGACGCAGGCTTCTGACTCAGATATTAGAGTCTCAAGGAAGATACGCTGAGGCCGAGTCGTTGAGTCGAAGAGTGCTGAAAGGCACTGAGAAAGCCCTTGGGCCAGGGCACGCAGATACCCGAGCGAGTGGTAATAACCTCGCCGCAGTCCTGAACCAACTCGGAAATTACACTGAAGCTGAGAAGATGTTTCGGCGTGCACTTGAAGCTAAATCGGGGACAGTCGAACCGGAAGACCACGCGGGCCTTAATAATCTTGGTTCGGTGTTGTGCCAACTAGGGAGGTATGGGGAAGCAGAGGAGATGCTCCGGCAGGCAATGGAAAGTGGAGAAAAGGCCCTGGGGCTAGAGCACCCCGATGCCCTGGCAACCGCACATAACTTAGCATTGGCTTTGACAAACCTAGGCAAGTTCGAAGAAGCGGAGAATCTCTACCACAAAATACAAGATGCCCAACAGAGGTCACTCCGACCAGAACACCCGGATACTCTAGCATGCATCAATAATCTCGCTACGGTCCTAGATAATCAAGGAAAGTGCCATGAAGCAGAAGCAGAGTACCGTAGAGCGTTAAAAGGCTTCGATAATAGCCTCGGACCAGAGCATCCAACCACTCTCACTATTGTTGAAAACCTTGCTTCCGTTCTCACTAAATCGGGCCAATATCAGGAGGCAATGGACATGCTCTGGCGCGCACTGGAGAGTAGTGAAAAGTCACTGGGTCCCGAGCACCCGAATTCAATTGGAGCCTTACAGAACCTAGGATGGGTCCTATACAAGCGAGGATGGTACGACCAAGCAGAGCTAGCTCTCCGACGGGTATTAGACCTCCGGGAGAAAGTCCTTGGACCAGAGCACCCAGATACACTCGACACTCTCAGCGATCTCGCATCAGTTCTTCAAGAACTCGAAAATTACGAGGAGGCGAAAGAAATGTTCCAACGTGCTCTAGCACTTCGAGAGAAAACGCTCGGGCCAGAGCACCCCCATACCCTAGCTAGTGTTAACAATCTAGCCTGCCTGAACTCTCTCGTAGGTAACCACCAAGAAGCAAAAACGCTGAACCTCCAGGCCCTATCCGCTCGGCAAACCCACCTAGGACCAGACCATCCAGATACTCTAGTCAGCACTGCAAACCTCGCCAAATGCCTTTCCGACCTTGGTGAGCATGCGACTGCGGAACACTTGCACCGCCGCGCCCTCTCCATAAACACGGAACTGTTCGGCGAGAAACATCCAGACACGTTAACACACATGAACAATCTCGGGGCAACGCTCCAGCAACTCAGGAGGTTCTCTTCCGCGGAGGACATGAATCGGAGGGCACTTTCGGGAAGGGAGAAATTGCTTGGACCCGAACACCCGGAGACCCTAATTAGTTTGCAGAATCTTGCATATGTAGTGGGCGAGGTAGGGAGGCACGGGGATTCGGTAGGGATGCTAGTTAGGGCGCTCGGTGGGTTTGAGAGGAGCTTAGGGGTGGAACACAGAGTTACTAAGTTGTGTAGGAGGAGGTTGGGTGAGGCATTGGTGAAGTTGTGCGAAGGGGGTGATAGTGAGGGGATGAGGGTGGGAAAGGGGAAGGAGAAAGAGGGCACAAAAGAAGAAGTGGGTGGAGGAGAGTGTGCGGGGGTGATGGCGGCGGAGACAGATGTGGGAGAATGAAGGTTATATAGGAAGGAAGACTCATAGTCGATTTTCCAAATAGATCCAGAACGCTCAACGAACTTCACTACAAGGGTAGGGGAGAACAGGTCAGTAGATAGTAGATACCCAGTACTTGATACCCTAGTCTACTCTCGTCGAAGCTTTACTGTCATAACTAGGTAAGCGCTGGCCTTCTATAACACGCCCAAAAAGCACATCCATGGATTACTACCTTTGTAGCAGGCTAAGAACAAACAAATCCCCGCCAGCATGATCCTTTCCAGAACCCAGTAGCCCATAGCCCCTACACCTCGATTCCTCTCTCTCTCCCTCAAAGCTTCCGTTGAGTCTAGAACGAGTGGTCGTTGGTAATCACTCGATCAGGATGTAAATACGTGCGAGATGAGAGCGAGAGAACAAGCTTGACTGTTTGCCCTATTATGGGCGTGCTCCAGATTCTCAAGTTCTTCCCAGTTCTTCCCTTCCCTCCTATAGTACCGCTCCGAAAAGCTTGATCGGACTATCACATGTCCGGGCAACCACTAATTCCCCACCTATGAGCAAGTGCTATCGCCCCCTCGCCCGGAATCCGAGCCGGAAAAGGGAGTCAGCATCAGAGAAAGCTCCGGTAATACTATACCCAATGCCGGACGGAGGGGTAAAAAAGTGGTGGAGCTGTTCAACTTGAGAAGGAACAAGTACTAGAGAAATCGGGAGGGGGCGAAATATGTATAATACCAGTGCTTGGGCACTTGCGTAATATGGCCGACGGTGAAAATAGAGGGAATGGATATATCTCAGCCCTTCTGACCCCTGGTGGTGCCTCCCAGACCAAGGTTTCATTATTTCCCGAAATGGGATTTGAGGGGGAGCAGATAGCCCTGCTGCGGTGCCGGAAATAGTATGAGTTGGAGTCGGTGCCCAGGCTGTCCCCGTTCCAGCCGGATTCGTCTGGCGATTAATTGGGAAGAGTGGTGCCTGTGCAAGAGTAGGGCTTGCTGTCCTTCCTCTTGTCTCGTGACCGCAGTGCGGCAAGAAGGTTCTCCAGAGGACAAGTGAGCGGCTATCCGCAGGGCCCGCCGGGAGCCACGAGCCACGGATAGCAGGTGGTGAAAACAGCCTTCTTTTCTTTCTTCTTTTTTCCAAAAAAAAAAAAAAGTTACTCACGCAGTAAGTTAGCTGGGTATATCTATCTATACCCCCTGAACTCCGAACAAGCAAGTGGTTCCCGGAAAATCTCCTACCTTCATCCCCTTCACTTTTTTTTTTTTTCCCAAGCACAGTTAATCCACTCTGAACCAAGCACCACCACGCCCTATGCCTTCCTCACACGATTAGAAAAATATCGCGACAGACATTGGTTTTCTTCTTCCCCTTACACCAAAGCCGGGGGGGGGTACGGTATCATACCTCCAATCATGAAAATCACTCGATTTACCAGCCCCCATAGATGTCATTTGGTAACCAGACAAAGGCCAAAACACACCAAAATTGCAGGTTTTCGTGCTACCATATCTCCACTTAACATGTAGAAACTCGACTTTGGAAAAAGATTTGTGTGGGTGCTATATAATAGCAAATTACTTCTCGAATCCCTTCCCATGCCGCCCCCACCTATGGTGGCCGGGCAATGATATATCCCGAAAACCAGAAATTTTGGTGTGTTTTGGCCCCTCTCTGGCTACTAAGCCACCCCAATTAACCCGTTCTCGAAGCTACACTAAGCCCATCACGCCATAAATTTATAATACCAGCGTCCCCGATGGCCCTGCCGGCTATGAAAACGCTTCAGAACAGAACGGAGATGCAGGAGTGACAGGTCGAGAGGGGTTTATATACAATATGGACTACGGTATATCAGACCTGTGTGATAGAATACCCAACCAACCTATGTTCATAATCGATCGACCCCCACTTCTACTACACGTAATCTCTATAGCGAAAGGCAATCACCTACTCCCCAAGGGGGCTTCACAACCAGAGATGATGCCCCCCCCCCCTCCTAGCAATGGCGCTCAGGTCAACAACTCACACTTTATCAAAAACCAAGCACTCGCAATGCAGCAACCGCACCAGCACAATACTGTCCGTATTGTTTCCCGCGCTTTTCGACAAAGTAATTCCTCACACCTCGTGATATACTCTGCGGTCCAAGATCGTATTTCTCCGCAGGATCCGCCGGGTAACAAATGAATGAAGCAAGCAAATAAACAAACAAAAACCAGCGCATCGCATCGCATGTCCTACCCACAATACCCCGTGAGAATATAGGTACTTCGCAATCCCGGCGTAGCTTTTCCACAGGGCGCTACGGCCAAAACCGTTATTATGGGAAGAAACCTATCTTAGTTGATCAATCGCTCTCCCCGGTCTTGCTTCGACACCCTCCCCACCCCGCCTTCTCCCTCAGCGGACAATACGCAATACCCCCGTTTATAATAAAAATAACGCAAGCCGGAATACAGAAAGGTACCCACGATCTATATCCAACCGAAAAAGCCCAGCCAGCGCTGAAGACACATGCATACGCAGTCAAATCCTAGTTTTCCCAGGGAAGTACTTTGGAGGATGAATAAGACCTCTTTTTGTCCTTGGAGTTTCACTCGGTATGAACCTCCTCTTCCTCCGCCACCAATTAAGTTACCCTTTTCTCCTATTTGCCCGTTTGTTAGTATGATAGCACAATCCGGAGAGATACAGTCTCCAGAAACACCCTGGCACGGAATCCCCTCTTCCCTCTCCCATCCCCGCTGCGCATATAATAATAATCAATTGTGGTTCACAGAATCTGGCGTATGAGTATTAATCGTAACCAGCGGCTTTTCCTGTGTGCAACTTACTCTGGCTCCTAGTAGCCGGTCGGTATATGTGTTGTAGTTCAAGGAGGCGTGAAGATAAGATTGGGGGTTGTGCCTTGGGTGATGGTGGGTGTTTTCAATGGCCGGGGGTGAGTGTGGGGAGGGGTTAGTAGTTGCTAGGGGTGCCATGGTAGTGATAGTGGCAGTCATTATTAGTGATCAAGGAATTATGGCAATCGCGATACCCATCAGGCACAAGAACTTCACGTGTCGATGTCAACAAAAATGGTTGGATAGGTTGGGGCGCCTAGAATGCCCATCGTCATAGCCACTCACTCGCACATACATCACCCTGTCAACGCCCCAATCCAAGCGCGGTGGCCTACCACCGGATCACGACCCCGATAAGCAACACCGTACCGCACTGGGGCTCCCGCCCCCACAGAGCAGAAGCAACACCCATGACACAACACCCAACCCTGCACTTTACCACCCAGCAGGGATCAGGAACACAACGGTGCACCCCTCCCCCAACACATTCCCTTATTCACTTAGCCCCCCCGCACAGATGCATACCCTCATAATCGTTTATTCGCTTCGTAATGCAATAATGCCTATCTCCGAGCAAAAGTATAACTATAGTAATCGACCCAATCGCCATGCACTAATGCCTAGAGGTAAAAAAAACAACCCCCAACCAATCCAAAATAAAAAAGGGAAGATATTTTTCCGTTTCAACCCAACCCAAGAAATAGATAATGGGAAATGAAAAATAATGAGTTACAAGATTAATGAAAACACTGGACCCAAGCCCCTAGTGCCGAAGGGAGGGTGATGAAGCCATCGCAGAAATTACCAAACACCCGAGAAAGCAAGGCAGATTGGAATAGCCACAATTGAAGAGATGACAAAAAACCTAACACTAATCACGCAATCCACCTCCCCCGAACAAACCCCAGCTTACAAATTTGAAAGCTTGGCTGGCTGGCCATTGACCTCCAGGGTGGGACTTGACGATCCGGAGTGATCACCGGCGGGATTGTACATCTTGGAGCGGATGTAGTTGTCGAGTTCCATGTCGTTGAGCCACTGCAAGGTTTTGTTCTTGTCAAGGTTCTCTTTCTGAGCGGCACGAATGACGGAGCGAGCGACGATGACAGAAATCGACCTGATTCGGTCAAGGTTGGGGTAGAGCCAGCCCTTCTCACGTTCCTCATCCGTGAGAGATTCGGCCAACCCGACAGCAGACGCATAGATCATCTCCTGGGTGACGTGCACAGCCTCGCACAAGACAGTACCAAGTCCGATGCCAGGGAAGACATACATGTTGTTTCCTGTAAACTGGTAAGTAACCAAACTTGTGAATTTCAACCGATGAATTCCTACCTTGGCCGGGAGTATAGACCCTGCCGTCGGCTTCAAAATCTGGGAAGGGCGATCCAGAGGCAAAGATGACCTTGTTGTTGGTCCATTGCATTGCCTGCTCATAGGTGCACTCCGACTTGCTGGAAGGATTCGAGAGAGGGAAGATGATTGGCCTCTCGTTATAGCTTGCCATTTTGCGAATCACTGACTCTGCGAACGCTCCACCAATGGTAGAAAGCCCCATGAGAGCAGTGGGTTTGACATAATCCACAACTTCTTCGAGAGACTTGAATTGTTGGCCATTGTTGTCATCCCGAGAGAAATATATTTTATGTTCTTGTAGAGTATCGCCACGGTCATTCGTCACCATTCCCTGGGGGACCGAGTCAGCATTTGTTCAATTTATGACACAGGGCACAACATACCTTTGAATCTACGAGCCAGAACATCTTTCTAGCGTCAGATTCTGTGATACCGCTCTTGATAAAGAGCTCGCAAATCTGCTTGGCAACACCAACAGCCGCGGAACCAGCACCGAAGAAAACCAGCTTCTGGTCCTTGAAGGGGATGCCAGTGCTCTTGAGGGCATTGATGGTACCTCCGAGTACAACGGCACCAGTTCCCTGAATGTCGTCATTGAAGCAAGTGTACGTATTGCGATATCGCTCCAGGGATGGGAAGGGGTTTTTGAAGTCCTCAAATTGGACAACAAGGCTGAGGGGATGTTAGTCTGATTCAATCCACGGGTGGGAAACAATGAGACGTACCCGGGCCATTTATCGTTAAGAGCAATCATCATCTCGTCAAGGAATTCCAACTGCTCTGCCTCGCTAACGCGGTGCATCTTGGCACCCAAATACAATGGATCTTTGAGATTGGCGGCATTCTCGGTTCCAACGTCGATAGTGATGGGAAGAGTGCGGTCAGGCTGAATACCAGCGCACCCAACATAAAGGGCAAGCTTTCCGACAGGGATACCCATCCCGTTGACCCCAAGGTCGCCAAGACCCAAAATACGTGAACCATCAGTGACAACAGCAATATCAACTTTCTCTGGGGTCCAGTTGTCAAGGATCCCACGGAGGTTGCCGCGGTCGGCGTAGGACAGATACAGCCCTGCAAAGTGTCAGAAAGCAGCCAAGAAACTGTCCGGTGGCAACCCTAGCCCGAGCTCACCGGCAAGGACTAGTGCGGCAAGCTAGCGGGCGAAACCGGAGGTCGAGGGGAATAAAAATATGGGAAGCCAAGACTAACCTTCGGGCTGGGTGTAAATATGCGACCATTTTACACATGCTTCGCCGACTACCGGAGTGTACACAAGAGGAGTGATTTCCTGCATTTTCCGAAGGAGTTGTCAGCACTCGTGTCCTTTCCGGGAAAATCGACAATGCAGTCACTCCATGCAACAGTATTCCCGGTAATCCGGTGCCCAACAAAAAATCGGGTTCTCTTTTCCGGGACAGTCTACCCGGGGAAGAGGAGCAGGGGGAAATCAAAAAGAGAAACACTGACCCTCATGTTATCCATCAACAAGCGGTAGAAAAGGTTTACATTGGTATTGCGCAAGTTGGACAAATACATGTACTTGTCGATAGGATTTGACTTTTGAGCGATCTGTTCAAGACCTAATACGCAGACCGCTGTCAGCATGGATAACGTAATCATGCAATACTCGGCAAAGTGGCGGGAGTTTGGAATATTTGAGCACATGGGTGAAAGGCCACATTGAGGCTGAAATTCAAACCCCGGTAAAATAATGCGAAGATTTCTCGCGTGATAATCGTAAAGCATTAGGATAGGAAGGGGTGATAGCTTACATCGAGCTTTCTGGAGCTCATAGCTCTCGACATGAGGCGGGAGAAGGCCATGAACCTTAAGCTGGGCACGAAGATCCTCATTGTAAGAGGTGTCGAAATCGGTTGGAGAGTGCGAACGGGAGTGAGCGGCAGAGTGAACTGCGGAAGAAGCCTGGTGTTCCCCACTGTAACAAACACAATTGTTAGCGAGAAAGCTCTCAACCAATGATGCAATTGAACCGAGAACGGACACAAACGGAAGAGGATGGAAGATATACCTCTGACTAGGGGTACCAGATCTCAAGAAAGGAGTCATCATAGAAGCGGGGGCCATGTTTATAGATTGTTTAAAGTTAGTGTCCTGACCAAGGAAGTTCGTGTTCGCCCTTGCGAAATTGAGTGGAAGCTGGGAGTAAGAAGGTAAATTTGTAGAGTTGACTGCTGACGGTAATTGCGTGGAAGAAGACGAGCAAGATGAGAACTTGGCGGACGCTGAGGGTGAATAAGGCGAGGTTAAAGTGCTCGTAGTGTTTTGAGAAGTCTCGGTTTTAGGTTTGTGGTTATTGTGGTTAGAGCGTTGCTTACGTTGATGGAAGAGATTACGAGGGATGCTTAATCGAGTAGGGCAGAGGAGGGATCGTGGAAAAGGACGGGTGGACGACAGCATGACTATATATAAGAGAGAAGTAGTGTAAACGACGAATAATAAAATCAATAATGCCGCAGACGCCGGAGCAAATATTTTGGGGGGCGGA
>Ga0307510_10009694_pt1 | contig 11464 bp, 12 predicted proteins | sample 12_EM_MG_FD_207224 | JGI IMG/M metagenome (GOLD analysis project Ga0307510, IMG submission 207224) | Populus trichocarpa ectomycorrhiza microbial communities from riparian zone in the Pacific Northwest, United States - 12_EM | ecosystem: Host-associated > Plants > Roots > Unclassified | place... | reverse complement strand
CTTTATTGTATATATATTTAACTATACTCTTTTTCAAAGTCACAATACCTCCCATAATAGCTACAAATAGATACCAAAACAGTTCATACATCAAATACAAGATCCATAAGCTCCTATTCCCTGCTCAAACTGTTTCTTCCATTGTTGGTTTCAATTTTCGTGACTTCAATTGTAAGCAATCTGCTAAATGAACTAGTTTGGAATGAAGTGGGTATACAAGAGGCATCATTTTTTATTATTAATTGAAAGCTTCATATTCTGATTCTACATATTTAAAAGTACTTTCTAACAGATTTTCATTGTGGTACCACTACTATTTATGCAGATATTAAAACATACATTTGATTTTGCAGTGGTTGCCATGGTGAGCCACATCCCGGTCATGAGCCGTTAATAGGTAAATGACGTTACAGCCAACCGGGCAGTCGCATACGGACTAGCCAACGGGACTATACGGGGATCATCAATGCAGGTTCTCTGACGGTGCCTACTACTCGCAGCGGAATGGGACTTGGAGCTTAAGTCACGATGGATCTCCACCAAAGACAATGTCCTGGCCGATGCTCTCTCTCGATTTCACTATCAGACTGTGACTAACCTAGCACCACAGTTGTCCCACCCAGGATCCAAGCTCCCAAATCATGGGTTACGAACATACAGCAATCGGGATTGTCAGCCGTAGCAGCTCCTTACCTCTGGCGAGGACTCGCCCCGTTCACCTGGCGTAACTATGAAACCCCACGATCTCACTTCACACTTCTCTGTACTCTTTCAAACTACAACCACCAAGATGGTGGATGCTTCCCAGCCCATGCCACATGGTTGATAGAGTGGCTCTGCTCACTTGCGGGAACAGTTAAATTCAAAACCTTAAAGCTATATCTTACTGGTATCAAATCATACGAGCTTGACCTGGGAATTGACGGCAATGCCTTCTCCAACCCTCCAATAGAGCGAACCATCCGTGGTATCAAGCGAGACTATAACGAACCTGAGCGCCGGATAAGATCTCCTCTGACCCGCACACATCTTCTCCACCTTCTCAACCACCTCCCACAATCTAATTTGGACAACATAGTCCTCCATGCGGCATTCACCTCGGCCTTTGCAGGTTTCTTCCGAGTAGGGGAATTCATCTACCGCCACAGCGATAAGCAACTCGGTACCTCATTTCCTAAGTTGTTTATCACAAAAAGCGGCCTCAAAATATCAGACGACAGGACATACAGGGACCTGACCTTACCAGCCTCCAAGACGGACCCCTTCCGCAAAGGAATCACACTAACCATCGCAGCTAGCCAAGATCAAGGATGTGCAGTCAAATCAATGAAGCAACTTCAGCATATAGATTCCCACTGACCAATTCTGCCCCACTATTCTGTGTGGGACAACACCGTCAAGGCTCATTCATAAGGGAATATGTAGTGGCAAAACTACAACAGCTAGCTTTACTTGCTGGCCTTGGCCATGCCACATGGAATGGCCATTCGTTCGGAAGAGGGGCAGCAACCTGGGCCGCCGAGTCAGGAATGTCGGAAGCTGAGATCCAGACACTTGGCCGGTGGAGATCGGATGCTTACAAATCTTATATCCAATGCTCAAGCAGTGGGCGAATGGCCCTATCTAAGCTCTTTCAACACAACCAACCACTGGACCCTATCCTATAGGAGTGAACACCAGCCTGCCTTGAGATGGGAGGGATATCTTACCACCGCATGTCAGGCTTGTCTTCTATCACACAGGTCTCGTGCCTTACAGTGGGATACGGCGGCGGTAACAATGCTCCGCTGGCAAGGGTAGCGGCACCGGAACCAAAGGCCTCCTGCCGTGGAATGGGCGGAATGGCCATGGCGGTGATCATAGTTCTGTATTTTCTTCGGCATTATTTATCATCCATCTCGCTTTGTTCTTTCCTCTTCTTGACTAACGTAATTTACGGGGATTTGGCTCATCACAGGGATCCGGCTCACCCATAGCAACCATTGGAAAATCAATTCTACATTTGATTATCACAACAAATAAATGAGATACTACCCTGAGAATCAAGCCACAGGTAGTTTGAAATATAGAGAATCGAAAATCTAGTCTTTATTTTCTGGTGATCAATTGTTATTCTGATATAGTGGTTTAAATATTGCCTATTTTATATATAAAGTTTGGTTTTTCATAAGCATAAAAAAATTGCAACCCCTGAAAGAATTACATAATAAAATAGATAGAAGGATAGTATAAGTCTTAGATATTCAGAATAACCAGGTGTTACTTTTCTTGATAATCATTTTTGAAACCCACAGTGATTAAAAAAGAGGTAGAAAATACGTGCAAATTACATACAAATTGGATCAATTTTACCATGTAATATCTACATACGTAGTTGGCCTATGAACTCAATATGTTGGAATCCCTTTGACTATCATATCCTAAGATGGTATATAAATTTTCAAGCAAAATAAAAAAGTTTTACATACTTTGCGCATTGATTATTATCAAAGTATCAAATGGTTAGAATAAATTCTTATCGTATATTAATTTTGCTATAATAACTTATTTGAAGACACACTGAGTTATTAGATTGAGTTATAGGTTCTAGAGAGTCTAGCAGTAGTGTTTAGAGCTAGGATCAATAATAGCTGTTGATTAGATTCTATATTAATGCCTTTTAGTTACTATCAATAATTCTCTTTCTTCTTCTTATTATAATTAATATAGACTCCAAACTATGTCCCATACTGTGTACTCTAGTCTACTAAATCTGAGGTTATTGGTAAGTGACTTGTAGTGACCCCAATGATTTGATTTCACATAGTTTATGATTAACATACAGTTTTTTGGTTAAATCGCAAGAATCTTTAAGAACCTGTATAAATATAGAAGGCGATATTTATCTGACTTCAAACTTCTTATACTAACTTCGGATGTTATCATAAAGGTTATTCCAAGATATTGAGTTCATAGGCCAACTACGTATGTAGATATTACATGGTAAAATTGATCCAATTTGTATGTAATTTGCACGTATTTTCTACCTCTTTTTTAATCACTGTGGCTTTCAAAAATAATTATCAAGAAAATTAACACCTGGTTATTCTGAATATCTAAGACTTATACTATCCTTCAATCTATTTTATTATGTAATTCTTTCAGGGGTTTCAATTTTTTTATGCTTATGCCAAACCAAACTTTATATATAAAATAGGCAATCTTTAAACCACTATATCAGAATAACAATTTATCACCAGAAAATAGAGACTAGATTTTCGATTTTCGATATTTCAAAGTACCTGGGGCTTGATTCTCCGGGTGGTATCTCATTTATTTGTTGTGATAATCAAATGTAGATTTGATTTCCCAATGGTTGCTATGGGTGAGCCGGATCCCTGTGATGAGCCACATCCCCGTAAAGTACGTTAGCTAGTTGTTGTCAATACATGGGTTGTCTGCTTTGGAAAATTGGAAATGTGATTCGAATATCGTTCCCTGTATGCAGATGCCATACAACAGATCTAGTAGCATGACAGCCACCCTTGTCAAATGTTATCTTTGGCACCTAGATTCCATAAACCTTCTACGCAATTTTTCTCAAATCCAACTCCTCACCAGTTAGCCAGTCTGATTTGGCAAAGTGGAACACCGAGGTTGGTGGGGGATGATTAAATGGCTAGTAATGAGTGCTCGTTTTTGGTGTAAATTAGCTGCTCGAGTTTTTTGTCACCCTACTTCCTGCTGCGCAGAAAGAATCTCAACGCAATTAGGACAATTGAACAAGTTCCACAACATGAACACTGTTATTTTGTCGACGCACGTGGTTCAGTGATAGAATAACTAATGCCATTAATAGCACCCTCATTATGGGAATTATAATAATCTGGACCAGCAATATCATGATGATACTCATGACTCAGAGACTTTAAAATAGCTAACACTGAGGAGCCAACTGGGTTTCACCTAGAGTTCGTTACAGGGCGGGGCGGGGCGGGTTTTCACTCGCCAGGCCCCGCTCTTACAACGTGCTGGGGGGGTTATTTTGGGGGTGATCCCCGCCCCGGCCCCGTCTGGGGCGAGTCCCCACTCATTTCCTGGATGGGGCCCCGTTTCTCCCCACCTGTTTTAACGGGGACCCGTCTGGGGAATGGGCGGGGCCGGGGGCAGGGGCAGGGAACTGTAAAATAACACGCCCCGCCCCGGGCCATTCAGCGGGGCGGGGCGGGGAATTGGGCCAGGGGCCTGCGTTTTTCGGGGCCCTGGAGGCCCCGTAACGAACACTCGTTTCACCCCATTATTATCCACAATGTAGGAAGTTAATTTTTACCTAAAGCTCTATGTTACACTTCCTTCTCCTTGTGCCCATAGACGTAACGCCCCCCCCCTCGCTTCCTGATGCATCTCGTTTACGACCTAAAGTAATTTATTTACATGAACTGGCAGGGCTAAGGGTGTTTGGTAAGCTTATGTCATGTTGCGGTACAGGGCTATATACTATGTCATAGAATTGGTTAAACTTAGATTTTAATGTTGAGAAATGGTCCTCCGGGCGGAGGTACGAGAGATTTGCTTGTAACTTAAACAAACCTTGTTTTCCTACCTTATCTTTTTCAGTTCCGATGCACTCGCCTCTGCTTCAACATGGTATTCTGTGATCTCGTTTACCCAGACTTGCCTACCCCCTTGGTAGCCCTCTACCGACAGCAAAGTCCGGTCACAGCTAGATTATACGGATGTCCAATATCAGCATTCTTCCCGGAGACACAATTGCTGACCTCCTACTACACCCTGGCGAGGGGGATCTAGTTCCTTTGACCATATTTTCCAACTTGCAAAACTTCATCAGAATACAGCCTTTACCGGAGTGAGACCTCAACTGGTGCGACAGGCACCAGTGCACTCCCGATAGGGAAGCCTTCATAACCACACTTGTACAAGTACATTCATCTCGTTGTATCCGCCAGCCCATGCTTCCTCTCCCCTATTTTCCTGTCTTCTTGTTGCAACCAATCAGATCACCCGGTTTCACCACACTCAAGACCACGCTTTTATCGTGAGAGTCCTTCTTTGACGGTCGCATTTGGCGGGTTTTGCCTTCGGGCGGTCGGAGCTTTTTGGCCTTCGGGCATTATCTTTCGTGGCTCGCCGCGCTTGTATTACCGGTGAATTTACCTCTTCCTCCTTTGGTGGCTCGCCTGGCCTTTGCTACAGGTGAATATTTCACGATGGGTGACTCTGTTGCCCTCCCTGTTCCTCTGTGTTCCCCGTCCCCTGCTCTGGGAACCGAGATTGTTCCGGGCAGGATCCCTACTTCTGATGGCCGTTGTCTTATCCCGGCTGTCAGGTTAGCTTACGCTGCGCCGGGTGGGGCCTACCAGGGCCTCCATTTTGAGCGTCTTTCAGGATGTCAGAATGAATCCCTTTCCTTTACTTCTGAGGTTCGAGCAATTGTTTCTCACTGCGACCTCCGGTCGTTCGACTCTGTTGAGACTGTATGCACTGGTATCATGGCTGCTCGCGGCTGTTGTATTACTAGTGACACCTCCTCTGCGCGTTGCCACGTCGACCTCACCACTACTTTGGGGTTTTACACCCGTTTCCACACTCCTAACGGCTCCTCCAAGTCCTTCGCCCCGTCCCGCTCCCAGGTGGTGAGCTCGGACTTTAATTCCACTATGGCGTCTGATCCCATGGTCCCCTCTGCATCCTGGCCGTCCATTGATGAGGCACGATCACAGGCTTCTATGTACGTTCCTTCTGTGGTTGAGGTTGACGATAGCCAACGGCGCCTTCCCTCCCCTGTTGAGCGACTTTCCTTAGGTGAGCGGAAGCTGTATAGCAACTTCCCATTGGACCGATCATCGGACGAGGACTATGCACCTCTTGCAGGTGACATCCGCCCTGAGGATCGGATCACTCAGGTATCGTTCCCTCCCCCCTTTGTCCCCACCTTTTTGCACTCTGCTGCCGGCTCTGGTTTTGCCCAGGATTCTACCATTACGTCTGGCCGCCGCGCCTTTGTTCGTGTGTCAAACAGGCAGCATGCGTGTATCGCCCACACCAAGGAACGACAGGGCAACACCCCTCCCAAGAGAGACAGCACTCCCCCCCATTTGTTGACCACTAGCCAAGTGGTTCCATCGTTGGCGTTTATCGTTCGCGATACCCCTATGGACTTGCGTGGTAGATCTAACACTGATGGGACAGGTATTGGTGACTCTAGGTACGGCACTGATGCTCAGCCACGGTCGGGTACCCGAAGCCTCTCCCCGCCCTTTTCGTCGCTTCCAGCCCTCCGCCTTAGTATGAGCCATCGGTCGCCTTCACAGGTTGACGTTGCTTTGTTGAGCGGCTTGGAGGATATCTGTTGAGGTAATGCGGTTCCCCTGTCGTCTTCGCCCTCTTGCTCACACAGTTCCATCACGTCGTCCTCTGATTCGGATGATGCCTCCATGGTTGATGGGTGCAGTACCTATGCGCTGGGTGGGGGAAAAGAAACATATAGTTCTCTTGAGGAGGTTGCTGCTAACATACAGCGTCTGGGCAAGCAACAGAACAACTGCTTGGATGAGATTTTCTCTCTGAAAGGGGAGATCAAGTTGTTGAAGGCTGTTATTGCCCGATTGGAGGGGGACATGGTTGCCCATGAGGCTGAGCTGACAATTGGCAGAGGTGAACCTGTCTGGAGCTCGCGGGAGAATATTCGCGGGTCAGTTCGTGCTTAAGCTGCTAAGCGCCTGAACGGTGGAGTAACTCCTTCCCCCCCTCCAGCTGATGTTGGTGTTGCGTCCTCTTCAGGAAGTAAGAAGGTCGCCTTCGATGAATCAACCGATGCTGGCTTTCTCGTGGTTGATAGGAAAGATGCTCGTGGTCGTAAGACCAATAGGCGGAGACGAGCTCGTGTTGCCGGCCCAGCTACTGCCCCGACCCCCGCCCCTGTTCGCATTGCTGCTCAGGTATCGTCTCCCCTGACCGGAGCGACAATGTATAGCCGTGTTGCGACTGCCTCTCCCCCTTCTCCTGTCCCGCATATGACTAGGCCAGGTCGTCAAGTTCGGTCGAGGTTGGTACAGTCTTCGCCCCCTGCAGTTGTTACCCCGGGTCCTTCCCGCGCCAGGATTCCTACATCCTCCCCCTCCCCTAATACCCATGAGCGCCACATCACCATGCGCTTTAATGCCGGCAAGCGGACACAGCTTCCTATTACACCGGAGGCTATCCGTATCCGAATGAACCAGACCTTGAGCAATCTTGGAAAGGTTTCTGACAAAACCCCGTATATCCAGGAAACCCGCTCCAAGCTTGAGATTGGATGCGTTTACTTGACGCTGGCGGAACATACTGCCACTCAGGTTTGGAACAGGTTGGACCAGTGCCAATTGACTATTATCCGAGAGCTTGGCCCATCTGGTCTTACTAACTTTGCCTTCCATAAAGATGTGGAAAAGGTTAAGATTTTGATTTCCGGCGTCCCTCTGGCTCCCAATGGTAGGGGCTCTGTGTTGAAACCTGAGGACTAAACCGGCGATAAGGGTTTTGATCGCCTCCGGACTGATATCGAGGGCTCGAACCCAGGTGTTGTTACTGCCGGTCGACCGCACATGCTTGGCTCTGTTTACGCTATGAAACAGGCAGGCGGCACTTCATGCGGCATTCGGTTCACGCTTGAGCGTAATGATGCCAGCGATAGGATTCTTTCCTCGGGGCGCGTCTTTTTGTTCGGCAAATCCCTGAATGCTACCTTCCTTGAGGAACACAGGTCTGCCCCGGTCTGCAACAAGGCCTTCAGGTCGGTCATGTTGAGATGTTGTGTGCGTTTCCTCCTCGGTGCCATTTTTGTTGTGCGGATCATTTGTCCAAATCCCACCGGTGTGGATAGCTTAACTGCCCTGGTGAGAACGGTCAATCATGTAGCAACACTGTACGTAGGTGTATGCTGTGTGAGAGATCGCACCATTTCACCGCTTATAACAGGTGCCCCGTGGTTGTTGGTTCCGTTTTTTCCCCTGCCACCGCCGGTGCTACATTTCCTATTGTCGCCGATGACACGTCTATTACGGGAGTGTCTGATAGGTCCTGGAATCGCCAACGTCGTCGTCGCCGTGGTGTTGAAGTTGCTATTGCTTCAGAGGTGATGGTGGGAAAAGAGGTTTCTGCTAGGGGTCTTGCTGATGACGAGGTTGTTGGCATGAAATACGCTGACGGGCGTGCTGACCACCGGAGGGGCATGACTGACACTGTTTTACCTAAGGCTAAGGTTGTGCGGCCTAAGGTTGACAGGAAAGCTAAAGGTAGGGCTGTTGATGCTTACCAACAGGCTGGCCCCTCCCGTATTACCGAAATTGTGGAACCGGCCCCCTCCGGCAGAGTTAACAAGGCCTCCCGGTCATCCCGTTCGACAGGCTCTTCAGCCAACCCCCCTCCCATTACCACCATCGATGACGATGAGTCTATGGGCTTTACCTTGGGCTTGATTGCGCCCCCGAAAAGCATTCTTAAGAGGCGCGCCTCTGATTCCGATATCACCTCGTCGGCCATTCAGGCCTAATGTTTATTACAACATTATCGATTAATGTTGGACGGAGCAGGGCTAACCGGTCATTCGTGATGGATGTTTTTTCCTTTATTGATTTATTATTTATTGTTGATCCTCCCGAAAGGCGGATGGGGGTGGTGTTGTACATGAGTATGTGGATTTTGATTTGTTTTCTTTTGTTGAGGCGTCTAGTGTTGAGGTGTTTGTGACATCATCATTGGCTGGTTTGTTCCTAGTGGACTTGGACGACATGGTGACTTGTGTTGTTATGTATGATGTGGGTGGAGTGAGGAGGGGAGTCGGCGGTGTTTATGTTCCTCCCAAGATGGATAGATTGGAGTGGTCGGCCTGCGAAGCTACATGGGAAGGGTGCGAGTTTCTCCTGGGCGACTTCAATGCCAAACAGGACGAATGGAACCCTAATCCGAAACATGGCAGTATGAATATTGCTGACAGTCACGGCTCGTGGTTGGCGCGATTTTGCAATCGGAATGGTCTACGGATACACCCTCCGATGGGGTTTATGTTTCAGAATGTTAGCGCCATTGATTTGTTTGTCGGGAAATCAATAACGAGACTTTCATAGGATGGAAAGGCTGGCCTTGAACATGTCGCCGTTATCGCCCGGCTTGAAGTGGATGAGCTGGTCGATATGGTTAGGCGGCGACCATCCCAGAGGAATATTCCGGCATCTGACTGTGACAAGATACTGGAACATGTCGATTCTGGAGGTGATGAGGAGATGTGGTCGAGGCTGAGGAGTGGTGTGGACGCACTTCCGAGGTCAGGGAGGAATGTCGGCCGGTGCCCCTTTTGGAACCCCGACGAGCAACCCATTCGTACCGATTTGAACCACATGCGACGGGTCAGACGACAGCTACCGGTGGCTTCAGACGATTAGAATGTTGTTCGACGAGTGTACAGAGCGATGCAGTGGGGATCCCGACAGGAGTTTATTCGCAGTACGATTGAGAAGGCCGAAGATCCTGCTATCTTCAAACTGGCCAGACAACTGGAATTGAGGCGGACACTTCCTTCTATGCGTGACTCTGATGGTCAGTTAGTGTGTCGCTACGCGGATATTAGCGACCTTGTGGCTGCCCAGTTGCGACCTGGCCATGAACAACCATGGCATCTATCTGCTGCGATTGAGATGGACACTGCCTGCGAGTTTGTATCTGCTATCAGGCGGAGGCCGACAAATACCGGTCCTGGTCTTGATGCCCTTGGGTATCCCTTCATAAGATATTAGAGGAAGGAAAAACCTCACTGTTTGAAACCGCTTATCAACTACGGATTGACGAACGACATTCCTGACTGGCACTCTGCTCAGGTTGTACTTATACCGAAAGCGGACAAACCCCATTATGACATTGTGAAGAGCTGGCGTATGATTCACATACTGCCGACTATTGCCAGGGTGGTGGAGAGGATCGTGCTGCTGAGGATCGCCGCGCATGTGGTACTGGGCCAAACTCAATTTGGGTCTAGCCGCAAGCGAGGTGTCCATGACGCTATGTCTGTTGTGTTTGAATTTTTGCGACACAACGATGGTTTCAAATGTGCCATGCTTTCGATGGATGTTGAAGGAGGTTTTGACAATATTGACATTGACCTGCTGTGTGATTTTTTGGCCGCTCGGGAATGCCCTGCCAACCTGATACTTTGGGTGAGGAGGTGGGCTGGAAACCACCTGGTCAGACTCAGGTTCAATAGTCAGGTGTCGAAGCCATATTTCGTCAACCGTGGCATACCTCAGGGATCCCCATTATCCCCCTTTTTATTTGGCGCATACGTTGGAGACATCTTTGAGCCGCGCCTCCGGTACTCCCCTTCGGTTCGCACTGTGGTTAGCAGTTATATGGACGATGGGGTGATCCTTGTTGCATCTGATAGCAGGGATCTCACAAGGTACACGATGGCGGAACTATTTAAAGACTGTGACAGAATAGCGAGGGGTAGGAAGATGGGGTTTAGCGCGATCAAGACGAAGTGGATCGGTTTTGGTGGAACAATGTGGGAGGACTTGGATATTGATGGAGAAATGCTGACGCCTGTGGAGGATTTTAGGGTTCTCAGTTATAGGTTTAATGTTTTTCTTAATATGTCTTCTCATGTATCGTATTGGTTGGAAAAAGGTTTGGGTATTAGAAGGAGGATATCCGCGTTGGGGAGGAGATTTGGGAGTGATGGAGAGCTGGATGCATGGAGCACTTACCGTTTGTTTCAGGCTGCCTACCTAGCGACCGTCTACTTCGGGCTTGAGTTCGTAACCGACTATGTGTCGTATGTGAAGCGGATTCAGGTTCATGTCAACCATTGTCTCCGATCGCTGTTCCGGTGTTCTATGAAGCTTGCCAATAAGAGTCTGCGTGCGGAATTCGGGACACCTCCGGGTTATATACAGGGTCGTTACCTTCAAAGACGATGCTATAGTTGCATGATCAACTACCGATATTGTGATAACCATCGGTGGTTCGTTGCAATTCGGGGCGACTGGGAAGTGAAATGTATGTTAGCTTACCCAATATTGTCGAACAAGATTGCGACGACTCTGCCGAGCTTCAATGTGTCGAAAGGAAAGGAACTGGCAGCAACATCAGCAAAAATAATACCTTGCGTTCCGTGCGTTCCGTGCGTCTGACGCACCTGACACCGGAACGCTAATCGCGAATCAGGACGCAACGTCGGATCGACGTTACGTCCTGACTTTGCGTTACTTGGCGCCATCCGTCCTGAGGCCATCCGGACTCGGACCCCTACGTCCTGTGCGTCCTGACTGCGTCTGGTGCTGCGCTACTCCGTCCTGACGCCGCCTCATCCAGGACTCTCCCATCCTGACGTCGCTTGATCTACGACTCTCCCGCCCTGACGACGTCTGATCTACGACTCTCCCGCCCTGACGACGTCTGATCTACGACTCTCCCGCCCTGACGACGTCTGATC
>Ga0307510_10009693_pt1 | contig 11464 bp, 7 predicted proteins | sample 12_EM_MG_FD_207224 | JGI IMG/M metagenome (GOLD analysis project Ga0307510, IMG submission 207224) | Populus trichocarpa ectomycorrhiza microbial communities from riparian zone in the Pacific Northwest, United States - 12_EM | ecosystem: Host-associated > Plants > Roots > Unclassified | place... | reverse complement strand
TTATTAAAAAAGTTGTTGGCGCGTGAGGCGCCTCCCGGGTATAGAAAATCATATTCCATCGTCTCATTTTGTGCTCCATCATGTACTCTTTCTTTATAGCCAGCGTGTGTCATTTGAAGGATGTCGATCTATTGCCGATAGCCCTTGCTTCTTTTCCCTTTCATTTCTCTCTCCTACAAGGAGAGATGCTCTCTGGTCCTTATTTTTATTGTCTTTTCAGGTTAGGTCCTTTTAGTTTTGATTGTTTATTTTTGTTCTTTTTTGTTTTGTTAAAGTTTTATGATTTTTCAATTCCTTCCTTCAATTATACTTTCTATATATAATGGTACTTATAATAATAATTATGGTAATGATAGTAATAATTGTGATAATAATAGTGACAATAATAAGAATAACCTTGGAATAATGTGTTTTGCTGTATTAGTTTATTTGTCTCTTTAATTTAACCGTCCCAATGAAGATTTTTATCCTTTTTTCTTATAATTTTTTTGTCCATTGTCATTTTGAATAAGTGTTATGCCTTTTTGATTTAGTTCTTCAATGTAAATTTTTTATGTATCTCTTTTTTTTATTTGATTCTTATTCTTTGGATTTTTTTTCTTAGTTCTTTTATAAATGTTTTATTGGTTTTTGATCTCACCATTCAATCCAGGTTTATGGTGTGTTATTTTTTTAATTTTTTTTCTCATTTTTTAATTTTTATTTTTTTATTAAGTTATTTTTATTTTCAATTAAACCCTCCAATCAAAAAAATTTAGTTGCTCTCTAATTTATTTTTTATTTTGATTTTCACCCTCATTCTTTTAATTATCATTTTTTATTATAGATCTTTCTGTGCAGTTAGTTTTTTTCCCTGTCATGTTCTTCCGTGTTTGTTGACCCAATCCAATTTTTTCATCCTTTTTTATCCAATTTTGTGCTCCCACCGTTTTTTCCGAGGTATTGTAATATTTTTGGAAAAAAATTCAAATTAATATCATTGTCTTTTCTTTAACCGTCTAATTAAAATAAAACCAACTCATTAATTTCAGTTTGTGATATAACTCAAATCATTAATTTCTCTTCTTTCTTTAAAACATGTTTGCATCACTTAGACATTGTTTTTCATAAATAAATCACAGACGTTTGCATCACTTAATATCAATTTTTCAAAAAAAAATACTAACTCGCAGCGTAGCGCAGGCGCATGCATAGTTATGACACTATTTTGTTTGTTAATAACCATTAGGCAAATTAAGTGTCTAGAAATGAATATAATTAAGTGGTGTGGTTCTAAGATTTGAATACTTGATTATGTAGACACCAAATAATTAGTATCTCAATTGAGAGTCAATAACACTGAAGAATTATTTCATATATATTTATTTTCATTTAAAATCATATAGTCTATTAAAGAGCTAGTGTAAAATAGCAAGAGGACTAAAATGCAACATGGGATTTGATCTTTGCATGCAAAAGTCTCTCTCTTGTGTGGTGATATATAATGTTTTGATAAATTATGAACAGATAATTGCAACATCAAACCAAAAATCTATGGCTATGCATTGGAATTAGCATAATTATAGTCGATTATAAATCAATATATGGATAAACAGGCGATTCGATTCACATGTTTTTTTATACGAGTTGTCATATTATAATTACCTTGAAAATGACTCATCAACAATGATATCAAGATGATACTTATTTTAACCAAAGCATCTAATTTTTTTAAATGTAGGCTAATTAAATAATATATTTCTGTTCAAAATAAAATAACTTGAAGTTGGCTTGGCATAAATTTTTAGACTACGGAGTGTAAATCAACTCCTTTTACAGAAAATACAAATAATATAACCCTAAAAAGGAAAAATTACTTTTGGAAAAAGCAAGAAAGGATTACATTTGAAATTACAATTTTCTTCCTTCAATCAATAAAAAAACAAAATATTGAACCAATCCTAGATTCTCGAGGCCGGTACGGTAACTACCGAGCGTTACGTGGCATAGAATATTTAATTAGAAAAAAACAATTTTTTTTTTGGAAATCTTTTTCATATCCTCATCTTAATATGTATCCGATTCTTTGATATTATTATTGTGTTTAGATTTTAAAAAGTAAAGAGTGTTTGTTTTTATGCATGGTTTGACTATTTGGCAAACTATTTTTTACTTGAAAAAATATTAAATTAATATTTTTTAAATGTTTTTAAAGATAATTTTGATGTGTTGATTAAAAAATTATTATTTTAATATATATTTAAAAGCACCGTATTTGAATGAAAGTCGGAACAAGGTTGAAAAAATACACAAAATTGAAATGGAAAATGAAAGCTTATAGTGAATTGATATCAATATGTTTGTAATCTATCGTTGACGTTCTTATTCTATGAAAATTAAAAAAAAATTAAAAAATATTCATTGAATGAGTGATAGATAAGGATAGAAAACTCATAGATTTTCGATGTTAATTGGAACAAACTATAACATAATAGGACTTAATTACTGCTAAAAAGAGTAGGTGAACTCAATCAAAAGAATTAAAAGAGTTTAGCGATGAATTAATGGGCACAACCCAAAATTTATGGCCTTAAGTTTAAAATTAGCATATAGTGATTAACTCTGATTAAAAAAAAGTGTTCAACTATTTTTTATGCATAAACATACAATGCCCACATTCCCTTAAAATACTTAATATCATGATATAGCTAAGAATTAAGAAGATCCTAATTAAAAATATATCCAAAGCATCTAATTAATAGTTAAGATTTGAGATTTCATCATGATTTCTGATCATGCTTAGATCTTAGAAGGGATCGAATTAAGGATTAGAGCAAGCAATTTTTTCTATTGTATAGCCCAAATTCGAATACCCTCTTGCCAAACCCAAGAAGAAAAACAAGGAAGAGAAACGAAATTCAACAAATTGTATATAAAAGAAAATTTATTTTTAATATTCATGTCAGAAAGATTCTAATTTAACAAATTAGTATTCAATTTGTTTAAAGCTAGGTGACTAAATCCTATGAATCTCCAAATTACTATACAACAATGTATAGGGTCTCAAAATAGTTAGTAATTAATAAACTCTCTCTTTTTTAAGAAAACAAATAATATGAACGTTTTATTTTCACTCTGAAGATAAATTTGAAAGGAATGAAATGGGAATGTGGAAAAAGAAATTAATATGGTTTAATTCTTATGTAAACCTGCAAAACCCTAGTATGAATGATACTGAACCTCCTGGGAAATCCCATGAGAGGCTGGATATGATCAAGCTGAACAACGAAATAAGAAGGTGAAACACTCATCGGACTTTGAGTGCTTAGACGACACTGATGACATTCAGGAACAAAGACCAGCTAGCATGCTCTTATGGAAGACAATGTTGAGAGTACCTGCTGGTGAGAATATATATAAAACTGGAGGAGGATGGGGATGGTGAGCCTTCATGCCTTGGCAAGAGAGTCTATCAAAATTCGGAGGTGGAAAACAGGGGTATAAATTCTTAGTTAAAAGACCAAGTCACATATGGAACTTGTTTTCTGGTATAATCGTCGACAGTCGACAAGGACGTTGGGAATGATTTAGCTGAGAAATTATTCCCTGAAACCATGCATGCCAAGAGTTTGATGCTAACAGTAAAAGAAGCATGGAAAACTCTATCAATGTAATTTCTTAATTTGAGGAATGGAAGCCAGGAATAGTAAAAGCCTAATGCCAACAGAACAATTGCAAGGACCCCAAACGCCCATGAACTTATCTCTTCTGTGTTTGGTACTTCAACTGGATATTTGAGTTGTATCTAATAAAAATCTATCAAATCAAAATCAAAATCAAAAAAAGGTTTATAAACTAGAGTTAACCCGAGACAAGTCTCAGAGTAATCCAAGTTTTTAACCGGGTCACCATGAGTAAATGATTTTTCAATTATTGTTGAAACCTGATCAGCCTGCCTAGACCTCAACTCGGTTAGGTTTTAAGACGATGCAAACAAGGGTGCAAAAACAATTGATACAAATTAGGGGATCCTATTTGTAGAAAATATGTTCCTTATATCCAGTACGCTAATGACCCAGTAGTATTTAGCAGAGCGGTATAGTATTGATGATGCTGAAAGCCTGAAAAGACAGGGGGCAAGCTTCCTTTCAAAAACCTCGATTTACCAGTTGGCCCAGCAATTGAGAGCTAAGGCAAGCAGATTGTGTTCAATCAGATTGGTGCTCAATAGCTTACCACTATTATTTATCTAAAAATTAAATTTCAATTCGCTGTTGCTACTTGCTAGAGACTTTAGTACTTTGCAGAGAACATATTCATGGGGTGGCAACGAGGAAGAGACGAACATTTTACTGGCATGAATGGGGATATGCAATTGAAAAGGATGGTTTTACGGTTGGCACTATGGCCGACACCCTACGAAAACATGCAGTAACAATAAAAAGTTATGTTATTTAAATTGCTAACTCCTCCCACTGGCAAAATTTCAGTTCTACGGCTAGAAAACAATTTAACTAGCAGTACTTGTGGAGAGATTTCCTCTGAAAAATCTAAACTGCAGACAACCTACTGGATCAGTTTCTCGGCTGTAATGTTTAACGTCTCTTCTTGCCTGATTTTGCAGCACCGGATTTGGATGGGGTAACGAGCAAGTACACGAACAGAACCACAATGGAGATCACAGAAATTAGAGACCCATACTTAACCAACAGCTTCTGTAAATAGAGAAATTCTAATGTTAGAAAATAGAACGAGTATTATTGCATATTGAGGGAAGAAAAGCATGTCATTATGGAGACTTGAAGAAGCAGTTACAGTTGCTCTACATAAAATTGGGGAAAAAATGGTCTTCAAGGAACCTCATGCTAGTTGCTCGACACCAAGTCAGGAGGGGTAAAAGGGTGTTTGAAAAATGGACAATGAGGCCTTACTTCTTTTGGCTTTTTACTTGTAAAGTCAAATTTGAATTCCAGGAAGCATGTTATAATAACTTTTAACAACTAATGATCAAGACAATAAGAAGATGATTCGTACCTTTGCCTGCAGAATTTTGGCCAAACCAGAGGTCATCCCATAGAAAATGAAAGAAAAAAGACCACCTTAAGTTAACAGCAAAACCAAAAAGAAGGGTGTCCAAGCATAAATTGATGAACTTGCATGTTTGAAATCCCAACAAGAAACTTACCCACTCGAGCTTCTGCACTGGTGGTTTGTCTGCAAGGACATCAAGAGGCAGAATGGGAGTTGAGTATGCCTCCTGTAAATAAAGCAGAAGTCAGAAGATAGAAAACTTGATGCAAGAAGGCAAGGAAAAGAAAAGAAAATATAGACTGTATAAACAACAAACCTGCAAGGCAGCCTTTGTGGGGATGCGGAATGTAATGACAGCTGGAGAGCCCAAAAACAATCCTTTCACTTTGCCGTCCAATTCAAAAGAGTGTGACAGAAGACCACCACTGCAAAATATGGTGTGAAAAATTGACTAAAGAATGGTAAAGGTAAGATAGACGGCCATTATTGCAAGATGGAACTCACGCATGAAGTCTTTCCCATGACTGTGAAGTGTTGCCACTGACGACATTAAACATATCTTGAGGCCAGTGATCATCAACAAGAGTTATATCATATGCAGTCCTGTAAATATATGAATAAACCATTCTAAAGCAGATGTAACAAAATATATGCTCATGTTACATTTAATGAAGAGCAAATTAAGTAAGGAAGTAAATCAACTACAAAGTCCAAAGATAAGGGGGAGCCCTGCCTACAACCAGGGAGAAGGGGAGTGGGGTGTGCATTTCAAAGTTAGCTGACATATTTAAACAGATAAAATAACTGCTTTCTTCTCTTGTGGAAATTAGCTACTTTGTCTACCAACAAGCAAAGGAGTATTTATAATTATTTGTAAAACCAAGCAAAAGTATGATCACATATATTCTCTCGGCCCATTCATGCACATAGATGAACAGAGTGAAGAATAAAGGTTCTAACATACTGGTCAGCAGCATCAGTGCCACCAACTCTATCAGTCAGATACTCAACCCATCAAGCAAGTTTCCAGAGGCCAGAACATTCTCTCTTTTTTTCCATGAAAGGATTTATACTCCAATTATGAAAGCTCACAAGCTACATGAGAAAGTTGCTTGCATGCCTCTATATGCATCAAGCTATTAAACAATTTTTGACATTTCCACACAGCTACTTTTTTTTTTATTAATGCTAATTTACCTTGGTTCCTTGATGCGTCAAGGGATCATTTCACTTTATTTGTATAAGGATAAAATTTTGTGAGGAAAAGAAGAACGTGAAAGCCCTTTTGAGAACAAAGCATCTTCCAAAAAGAACAGAAATAGACTGAAACATGAGGACACTATCATCTCATTGCATATATCAAGTATAAAAGTAATAACATCTCATTTTCCACTGGAAATTTAAAAAGAAAACCAGATACCATCAAAGCATTTTTTGAGGACTGTATTAAAGGCAGCTTTAAAATACATTTAACCCTTAAATTCCTGTGTCATTAAAACCTTGCCAAGCCCACACATAAAACTCAAAGCTCCAAGAACAAAACGCTTTTCAACTGCGAACCTAAACTCATTTTCAAAATCAAGCATTGCTTCGATGCATAAAGCATGTCCATCTTGATGAAGCACCATGATCTAAAACTTCACGCTACTATTTCTCAATTAAATCTCACATTACTTAACAAAATTTACCTTCGATAACATCCTAAACAGCAGAACACTCTAGCCATCATCATTTGAACCCAAAACCTTCCACAATTAAAGAACAATCCAACTTTTGAAGCTGACCATTGCACAATTCCCTTTAAGTTTCTAAATTTCATGTTACAAATGGCTAACAAGCTTCGGATTTCACATCCTACCATGGAAATCAATCCAAAAATCTCCCAACTCAAACCCCTATAACTCTGCATCACATGCAATGAAATCTCTTAATTACATTTAATTTTCTAAATTATCAGCAAGTAAACTTAGCTCCGATTCTTGAGATCTAATATAAATATATAAAATAATAATTACAAAACTTAGATCTGATCAGGGAAGAGAAATATTCGAACTAACGAGGATCCTTGATTGTAAATATCAATGGAGACGGAGACGCGCTCAGCTCCGGATTTGAGGCTGCTGAGAGTGGCTTTCTTGTGAGCGACGATGAAGGGAACATCGGAGCTAGCGATTGATGAGGATACCAATAGGAGTGATAGTACGAGAGTGAATAACGGTTTTGTTGTTATTTGATTCGCCATTGATGGTTGGTGGTGGTGGTTGTAGTGGTGGTCGTACGGTGGTGGAGGGGGGTTAGAGTTGTCTCTGACAAATACGTGGAAGAGGAAATCAAAAAACCAAGAAAGACAAACCATACGGTACGTAATTGTTAAATCCAATGCTGTGACATCGAAACGGTAACGTTTCCATATTTCTTATCTTTTCTTTTTTGTCATTTTATCGTGATACTGCGTTTTGTTCTTTCTTTCTTTTTTCTTTTTTACTTGTGAGCGTATTAGATTTTATTTTTTATTGCGTTTTAAAATAAAAGTATGTTAGATTTAAAAAAAATTAAATTTTTTATTTTTTTATTTTTTTTAATATATTAATATTAAAAATATAAATATAAATCTAATAAATAATTATTTTAATGTATTTTTAGATAAAAAATACTTTTAAAAAATACACTACATTACAATATCAATCATACATAAACTTAGTCATAAATATGGAAGAGCCCCCACATTATTCACGTATTTATATCAAATATCAAATATACCAATAATGAATCAAATCTATTTTCAATATTTTCATGTAATTGCTATCTTCTATTGGAAAAAAAAATCATGCTGACGAATGATCCATCCTTTTCTACGAACACATTAATTAAAGATAGGATATGAGCATAATGATGCTCATGTTAAAAAAAAAAAAGAAAAAAAAGTACTACACAAACATAAGATTTTTATGTAATATTTATTCCAAGAAATTTAACAATTTCTCTACTATCATGCATTTCTATTTTCAAATAAAAAAAGTAATGTACTATCAAGTATTTCAATTCCCATTCATGTAAATAATAAAATTGATTCGCATCAGATTTCCCCCCGCGCAAAAGTAGGTTTATAATTATGATTCATATCAATAATATATAATATTTATCCAAAAAAATATAACAGACATTTTAATTTAATTTACTATCATTTTTTAATTATTTTTCATTAAATTCATAAACCCTCCAAAATGTGTTTCCGTGGGCCAATGTGACCCATGGATTGATCTAGAATACAATATAAGTTAATTTCTGAAATAATTAAATAAAAGTTGGCTCGATTAAATATAAACGATTTAATAAGTTGTGAATTGATTAACTTGATTTAATGTTTATTTTTAAATCTAAATTGATATTGATTTAATTTTATTTAAAAAAATAAGTTGAAATGAAGTTATTTTAATTAAATTAAATTAGGTAAACTTATTTATTTTATGATTTGGATCTTGAATCAGGTCATAGATGAAACTAGTGTGATAACTTTATTTCAGACCATTGACTAAACATGATGCTAATCAATAATTAATCCATTTGTTCATTGGATGGAATTTTGTTTTAGAAGAGTGATAGTTTTTTTTTTTTTTTTTTCATTCAAGCATGGGTACTGTAACCAATCACATCTCGTGCAGATTGGATAAGAAATCAAGGTGATGGACCTACTTAAAAGGATATTGAAAAGTGAACCTCATCATTAAAAAGAGTGGCTGATCATGATCTGTTTACTGATATTGTATGATATTAATTACAAGGAATCCTTTGAAAAATATTCAATAAATAATTAATAATAGTGTAATTATATATATATATATATATATATATATATATATAGTGATATGATACGATCTCCTTTCGTTTTTGTAAGCTCAATACTCATGCAGGAAGTAGTAATTCATTCATTTCATGGCATGCAAGCCCAGATAATCATATGCATTCTTTGTTAATTAGTAAATAAACACCCATAAAATGTTAGTCCGTCAGTGAAATCACGAGTATTAAGCAGGACCTGGCGTGGAAGAAGAGAAGGCCTAGCATGAGAGAGAAGAGCCTGTCCGGTTAGCCAAGGAGACTGCCTGGCAATCAAACAAGAGTTTCATTACATTTAATTCCATGCATATTTCGTTCTCTCTGTGCTGCAGAAACTCTTGCAAGTAGCAGGCAAGTCATCCTTGGCTATCAAACAAGACTCTTGTCTTCATGTAAGGCCTCCCCTCCTCTCAAAGTGATTGCCCAATGGCACCGTACAAGTGTTAGTTTACGTACGCGGCACCAAATAGCATGAGCGAGGGCTTATTGGTGAAGAAGAGAAGGGCATAGCATGGCAGGAAAGAGCCAGTCAAGTTAGCCAAGGAGACTGCCTGAAACGAAACAGGGGTTTCGAAATTATACATGTCTGCATTTTTTCGGAAACCTCCTACAATGGAGCAGGCAAGTCATCCTTGGCTACCAAACAAGACTCTTTACCTTCATGCTAGGCCTCTCTTCCTCTAATATCAGCTACGCACCTCTAGCTATACTCCATTAATTGTATGCTCAAAACAAATGTTCTCAGTTTCCTTTTATAGCCCATATAAAAGAATCAAGACCATATTCGTATCGTGAATGGAAAAATCATTTCCGGTCAATTATTTATGCGCCTCATCCATTATAAATTTACTTTCTGTATCTTTCTTCCACCTATCAAGTGCATAATTTAACCTATCCATAATGGAATATATTCTCCTTGCATGATTATTTGCTACATGTCACTGATACAACGATGGAGATAGAATTTTTGCAAGGAAAGAAAACCCTCGAAGGTTTCGATCATCTAGCACGTTAGTCAGGCAAGAAGCAACTTGCATTTGACCTTCAGATCATTCACTGGATACTTGTCCCCCTAGCTAGTCCCTGCGACAGTCAAGATATGCCTCATCAACTTGTCTTGATTAATTCCCATTGATATTGGGATGTGTGCAGTGTCCGTTCAATAAATTTGGCATCATTAATTTGATGATATTAACAGTAGTTAATCACAATATGATTTGCATGAAAATGTACTTGATTAACACAAAATTAGCATAAATTTTGAAGTTAATGAGCGTTCGTCCGCTTAATTACTTGCTTTCATGCTCTTTTTGTGGTTTCGAATTCTGGACCGCTGCTAAAAAAGCAGTAGCATGATTTGAAGGCAAATGGGCCTCTGACGTGATTTATTCTTCGTTTCCTAGTAATTTCAATGACCTTCATACATGCCTTAAATCATTATGATTGGAAGGAATCACAAAATCTTGAGAAAAAGATAACCTGAATATTGCATGGCTTCTCTCTTGGCCTTTTTATATTCTTTAATGTTGAAAGCACATGATTCCCAAGGCAATACCGAGCCACTAGTGATAGGCAGATGCCCCCACCGAAAAATTCAGGTCAATGGCGTTGCCACCGTATAAAGGTTCTATTGTTCCGATTGACTTTGAGATTGAGGCCGCGTCAGTGCTTACACATTGAATTACTCTCTTTCCCTCGTTTAAAGCTGAGAAGTTATACGCAGAAGAATAAAACTCAATATTTCATGCAAAATGCTAACCTTTTCAAGTCAGTACTGATTTACACGAACATATGTATGGAAAAAGTCATGAAGATATTTTCTTTGTAAGATCTTTGTATCAACTTGCATAAATTTATCAATATATATAAAATCATCTTTTCTAGTAATTTTAAAATACATATTGAAGCGAACCCTAGCGGGATTTTTAATTGAATTCGCGAACCTAATTGAGATTTGAGATTGATAATTGAGCTTGACATAATAGACGACCTGTCTTAAAAAATCAAGACTATAATAACCACCCTCACACAATATCTTCACCTGAAGACGAGCATAAAATGTATAAAATCACAACAAAGATTATTCAATTCTTTGAAGAGTGTAGTTCAATCAAAAACCAAACAAAAAAATATTTATTCTCTATGCTTCAATATGCAACAATTAATGTGTATTACAATATGAAAATTAAATCTTATAAAAAAGTATTTATACTATTAGAAATAAACTTCTAAGATAACTTAATTAATGGGCTTACTTAACTGAATTTGAAACTATATCCAAAATAACCCAAAAACTAACTAATTAACTTAAAAATAATTAAATAAATATTCTAAAATTTTTATCCTATGGTGCTGCAACTAATACCTAAAAACAATGCAAGAGAAATAATTGTTTGGATGTAAAATCCCTCCATGCCGCCACTTCTCTTTGAGAAATAGATTAGGAGATTTTCTTGTCCCAATAATTGTAGTTTGCCGCTGCCTTTGGTGTCTATGGTAGAGTAGGACTTTCCTTCCAATTAAATCTTCTTGATAGATTAGAATTTTTTTCCAAGTAATTCATGATTTTCTTGTTGGATTAGAAAACACAAAATATATACTTGACGAAACAAGCTCA
>Ga0307510_10009690_pt1 | contig 11466 bp, 16 predicted proteins | sample 12_EM_MG_FD_207224 | JGI IMG/M metagenome (GOLD analysis project Ga0307510, IMG submission 207224) | Populus trichocarpa ectomycorrhiza microbial communities from riparian zone in the Pacific Northwest, United States - 12_EM | ecosystem: Host-associated > Plants > Roots > Unclassified | place... | reverse complement strand
TGCAGAAATAACTTCAATTGCTATGCGACCATCAGCAAAAAAAATCAGTTTGCGTTATTTGCATTTCAGCGCACCCTGCATCTTCTGGCTGCGTTCTGTGGGACAATTTTTTTGAAGTTATTTAATCAAAAAACCCGTTTTATTTTAAGATTAATCTAACAATTACGTAGACAAACATGAATTTTCAGCCCTAACGGACAACATTTACATGTCCATTTTGGCTTCTGAAGTTTAAAACTAGATTCATGGGATGCACAGAATGCTGACCAGATGCAAACTCCACTACAGGGTGCGTTCAGATGCGTGTGGATGCAAAATCGAGTTTTTTTGGTGATGACGTCCGGCCTGACGAAATGACAATGATAAGCCTTATAACTCGAAACCTAAACCCAACACCATTTTCTTCCTTATGATAATAAAGCAAACATTCGCAAAATTAGATAAGAAATGAATTTAATATAAACACCAAAGAAACTGCCGTAACTATCTCCAAAACCTCTGAAAGCAAACCAATCCACACAGTCATTCCTGTAGTCCATGTTGGTTTCAGCTTGTAGGTTCTTTGGGGAAGGAACATACTGTCCACATCTTCCATCTCTGTCCTTTGTACCATCCGAGCTTGGACCCGGAGTCAGTGCTTTTTCTAAAAGTAGTAGATAGAGGCGGGACTTACCTAGTCCGACGCATCCGTATCCACTTCTAGTATTTGGGGAGCCCATCCGCGAATCTCTGCCTCTACTTGTTTAACAGCCGGTGGAGGGGCCTCAATTTGTCTTGCCTTTGGGATCGAAGCACCATCCGGGTGTCCTGCCTCATTAAAGGTCTGCTTACGATTAAGCTTGGCCGAGGCGACAACAGGAGTGGCAGCCGGACATGTGGGCCAGAAGTGATTCGGATGTCCACAGCGTGAGCATTGGTTCAACCGTTTGCAACGATCGATCAGAGTTCGCGCTCTCTCTTTATACGCTTTTGCATGCTCTGATTCTGGTGGTCGGAAAGACCGCGGCGCTGGGTTGGTAGGTTTGGGATTGCGAGGGCCCGAACCCTTTTGCTTCTTCTTCTGCTTCTTAGTGGAGGTATGCCCATCGTCGCTCTTGTCACGATGAGAGGAGTGCTTTGTTCTGACAACCGTACGGTTGAAAGAAGCGACATCTCCTAACTGGTGACCTGTATTTCGCTGAAGGTTCACGTAGTCAACATAGTCTTCGGGGTGAGGAGTCTTCATAGCCCACGCATTACGGAGATCAGTTGTCATTCCCACGCGAGCCTTATCCTTCACATAGTCCCCACCATATTTCAACTCATTTGCCAGCCTGATTAGTTCATCCACGAATAGATCAAGCTTTCCTGGCTGCATGGATAAACCATTCCACTCGCGCAGAGCACGAGCTCGATCTGAGTGCCCTTCAAAACTGGATACCAAACGCTTGCGAAAGCCTTCCCATGTTCGAAGAACATAATTTGGGTCAAATGGCCTCTTGTCACGGATGGCTCCATTCTCATTGATATTCTCATTGATATAGACATGGATGCTATGGTACCACCTCTTGGCTCCGGCACGAAGAAGGGGAATGACGAGGCTAATTTTATCCATATCGTCCTCGAGGGATTCTCTGAAATAGATTAGCTGAATATCGACATCTTGTATGAAACGTTGGGTGTCCTTAGGGTCACCATCGCAAGGGTCTACCCCACGGCGCTCAGGCTTTTTGGGCTTATGAGCGGATCCCTTGCAATGCCGTTGCCTCTTGCCAAGCTTCAGAAGTCGCCTTCACCGTTTATCATACTTCGCCTTCCTTGCCTCATCCCGGTGGTTCTTACGACTACCAAGGATTTTGCGCGGATCGAAAGGTAGGGAGTTGGAGTTGTCATTATCGGAAGAGGAGTCGGAATCACGCGGGTCTCCTCCACCAGCCACATTACCACCTGTTGGCGGTATTCTACCTCCTTCTCCTCCCTTACATTCGGTATTTCTACCTCGGGTAGACCTAGGCCTATCATACCCACTAAACCTCGAACCTTCCTCCCTACCTTCATCCATTCTATCGGAACGGGGTATTGACATAGTCCAAGATATAGGAGGTCGGTTGGTGGTATTCTGTCGGGGTGGGAATTTCATGTTGAAATCCCAACAATTGTCAAACGCTATATACGTTGATGCCTCAAAATAGGGGCAACAGATCTTTTTCAACTTCGAAGGTCGTGGCTCAGGACTTGGAGGAAGTACAGTAGGGTCACCCTCACTTCGTAGACGAGGTATCCGATGAGTCCAAGTGAGTTCACTTCCTTCTCCCTCGATCCTACAACCAGGAGAACAATAAGCCGTAGCGGACTCCGCCGATGGCCCCGGAAATCCGGCCCATCCCGCATTACCTGAAGGTTTTGCCGGAGCCGCAGGCACTGTTGGCGGAGGAAAGGCCATTGGGTTGTCAGGTGTCGCAGGTAAAGGAGTTGACGCAGCGACCTCAAACCAACGTTCGTCTTCTACTACAATCAGAGGGGTCCTTCGTTCGGCTACCGGGAGTGCAGCCACCAGGGGATTTGCAGTAGGGGTTGCGGGTTGAGGTGAAACACGACCAGAACCAGCGCCAGTTCTCCGTTCCTTGCTCTCGTTTCGTCGCTCCCGCGCTTTACCTAGGCCACTAATGGTGGCAGGGGTTTGGCCTCTTGAACTGTGGGCTTGTGTGATTGCAGTTTCGAACGGGAATAGCCGTGATGCGGACTGAGCTAGCTGCTGTTGTTGCTCCCTAAACTGCTGCTGTTGGGCATCTAGCTGCATTTGCTGTCGCATGTTTTGCGATGCAAGCTCGGTCAGAAAGGACTCGTATCTTTCATCCACCATATACTTTGCCAATTCCGCAGCGTAGTGAACAGGAGGGGCTTGCACCAAAGGCAACGGGGGAGCAGCTCTCATCACAACATCATTCTCAAGGTGAATGTCATAGTTTTCGCGTCGGGCTTGTTCGAGGGCTGCTACTCTTCCCTTTAACATCTGCACCGACATGGGTTGCCGACGGAGCGCATTCTGCTGCTCCCGCATCCATCCATTCGCACTATTGACCATTTCTTCTTGGAACATCAAGTGTTTCTCTTCGACGAAGTTTTCTAACTGACCTTGGGCCTCTTGAAAACGTTTGCCCACTTCCTTCAGAAGATAGGGCTTGAATATATCTGGAACGAAGGTTTGAAATATGACATTGCTCCTAAGCTGTTCTGGCACCCTTTGCCTCCCAGTGTTATCTTGGGTCAGCGTAGCCAAGAGGCCACATGGGTCTTCAATAACTGCCTCGACCAACTGGTCTACAATAGGAGTGGGTTGGTACTTCAGCAAACCTGCCGCCGGGGTCCAACCTAATCCCATCAAGTCCGCACAGGCATTGAACATGGAGTGGTCTTGGAAACCGTGGTTTGAGCTTTGATTGGAACGGGAACGGTGCATAGCCACTGAGGTTGACATTGTTCTTTCCACCAGAGGCTTCTTGTACCAGACAAGCGACTCGTATTCAAACAATGTCAACAGTAGGCGTCTGCAATCAACCATTCTCAGAAGAGTGTTAAGCGAGTACGCTTAACGATATACTGTAATGGGGGCACTGTATAGAAAGACGGATCCTAAGATTGCGACCGCACCGAAGACTCAAAGTAGAAGTAAGGATCACAATAAATATAAAGATAATTCAAAGTACAATCAAGCGGTAAAACCGAATTTGGTTAAGCCTGAAAGCTTCACTCAATAGGTTCTCTCGAGGATCATTGATTATCAGAGTAGGGTGTCTCTCGCTTTAGTTTAAGTAGAATAATGTAAAGCCAGAGGTCACCCGTCAACCATCCTGACCTTTCGCGAGGACCCTGCTCCGCACAGGGCTGTCCAACTCACGTGCCTAAAGTGAGCTAAGACTCGGAGGCAGTCGGACCGCTCGGATATTAATTATGTCCACAAATAGGAAGTGCTCCCGGTGATGTCTCTCCAACTACATCTGCATGAGCGAAAACCCTTTCCTATCGGCAGCATATCAGTGGCCAACCGGCCTGCCCACCGTAGAGATAATATCCATTGGGACTCACTGGCCCAGTGGTGGTTTTGTCTATACAAGCAACGCAGTCTATCGGCAAATCTACTTGGCTATACTAAGGTTCTAAACCTGACTGGATGCTCTCTCGATAAGAAATCTCCGGCTGCCTGACTGCATGGGTGCTACCCACAGTCCACCATGCGGGACCCTTTTCAATCGTGACAAGACCCACACCTCTAGAGTCCACTAATAACCCCTGGTAAATGCTACATTTCACGGGGTAACCCGGGACTGGTTTTCGGGTGGTTGTCCTGGCAGCCTTGCAGCTTTCCCGGTCAGCTCCAAGCCGTCTACTGTTAACCATACAACTACCTGGAGGTCAAGGTATGCCCGTAGGAGCTTCCCTGGTGTTCTCCGGGTGGTGCCCCATGAGGCAGTCACCCTGACACCACTTATATATCCTGCGAACAGCTTCTGGTCGGTTGGACGGCCACAACTCATTCCGTGTTGTGGGAGCGTTCCTATGGATCTCACGTTACTAGGAAGCACACAACTACACAGCCGTACAGTGCTGTCGCGCCGTACCAACGCTGGGCCCGCAGGGGGGTGTTAGGAATATCCCCAGAAGGTTCCAGGAGGTTCGGACCACTCCTGCTCTGTCAGTAGCCCGTTTCGTGTCCTACGAAGCCGCCCTTTGAACATCTAAGAGCCCCACTCTAGTCGGATAACTTCCCCTTATGTCCGCCGATGCCTTTGTCAGTGCAGGTAGGGTAACTTGGGTACCTCAGTAAGGTAACTGGGTCACTAAGGTAGGGTAATCATGTTTCAGGGTTGGATATCTTCACCCTATTGTGCCTTTATTCCCCTCGGGAGTAAGCGCAACCATATATAATGTTACCCTGGAGACCCGTGCAACGTTTACTATGTTTCCTTAACTTTACACGAACATGGTCTGCAAAGGTTACCCTGTCTAACCCGATGTCACCATGTCACTTTGTGGACACGTGTACCAACTCATGTCTACCCTTAGTCTACTAAGTATACTGGTCCCTCCTCAATCTGGTTACCTCTTGGTATACCATATGGGCTTGAGTTTAGTCCACTGTAGCTACCTATCTATAGGGTTGTTACAGATTTCAATCGCCGGAGGTGAAGGAGACATGGTTCGTGCCTATCTCTTGCTCTTCTTTTTTATTTTTCCTTTTTTTTTTTGTAATCATGGGTTCATTTTCTTTGGGTACAAAAAACCTCATGCAGCGCTAGCTATGGAGAGAATAAAACCTATAAATGCAAAATAATAACAAAAGAAAGTCACGGCACCAGTAAGTATCGACTATCGTGCAGCTTTCTCCTCCGCCGGGCCTTCGGCCACCTAAAAAAGGAAACTATAAACTAACACTTTACTCAACTCAAAAAGGAATCGCCTACATAAGTTACAGGAAAGAAATCCCAAGGAACAAACCGTCCACCTCAGGCAACGCAAAAGCACGAAAAACCGGGGGCGGCACCATGGAGGGAGAGAGGGCAAATGGGGGGGAGGACTTGGGAGTTGATAGCGGGAACATTGTAGGAGGGAACCCGGTGCAGGTGACGCTGATAAAGGCAGCGAGCCGTTTGAGTAGGGGAAGGGAGGACGAATGTGGGGCCTCGTGGCCAATGTCTGTAACACAGTGGAGAAGGCCCGTCCTGACGTCCAGCCTCGAGGGGCAAGAGAGGATAGGGTGCGCGAAGGTTTCTGGTACCAAGCCGCAGCCGGGGAAGGAGTTGTCGGCGTCGGGTAACCTCCTGGTAGGGTGGGCGCCCACGTAGCTTTTCCCGGCTCTCAGCTTATGAATCCTCCCAGCAACGAACTTCCCTAGGCCCATGAAGGGTCTCGAGCTCAGGGCCGGAGGGTGGTGGTAGTACCCGGGAGTTTGGAAGCGGCTGCTCCAATCTTTGCAGAGGGGGTCTCTTACCCGCACTTTCCGAGCTGAATACGTGTTGTTCTTCAGGGGCTGAGAGGGGAGGACGAGGGCCGCGTCGGCCAGGTGGGAGTTGATCATGGGCATCCTGGAGACCCCATGGGTAAAAGGTAAAGTGCGGTGGGCCACGGCGTCCACTGGCAGGTGGTTCCTGATGGGGGGGACGGGCCGGGGCGACCTCCGGTGAAGCGGGGGATAAACGGATGTGAGGCCTCTTGTTATGGCCCGTGACGAGGCAGGCGCTCGGTGGCCCGAGAGCGAGAGAAAGGTGGGGTGGAGGCGGGCTGTGGCTGGATTAACGGTGGGGGGGGAGCAAACGAGCCTGATCGCTGCCAGTCTCTGCCGGTGGGTGATAAGGAGCGAGATCGGTGGGAGGCAGGACTCTACCGAGCGAATCCCACTGGGGGTGGCCGAGAAGCAGTTTGTCGTCCATCTCAGGACGTTATGCCAGAAGGTATTCAGGTGATTCATGGTGCCCATGCTGGGTGTGAACAGGTCGGCGCTGTCGAGTAGGATACTGGCTCCCAGGGAGGTTGCCAGTCTGTGGCACAAATAGGGGGCAAGGCCGGCTCCCGGAGGGCTTAGGCGTCGTATCTGGGCGAATGCCCATTGCGCGAGGGCCAGGCGGCGTGACCAGTGTGCCGAGGGGTCAAGTGCTGGAGTGAACCAGTACCCAAGCCACCGAACAGAGCTGCAAGGGTGGAAGATTACCCCCTTGATGTCGATGGGAGAGGTGCACTTCGGGGAGTCTCTTTGGCTGAGGGTTCTTCAGTGTATAAGCTCCGTCTTCTGTACGGAGAAGGAAACACCTAGGAGAGCTGCCTTCGCGTCGAGCTTATCGAAGAGCTCCTGGAGGCGGCGGATGTTACCGCCGTAGGGGAGGGACGCCACAGTCAGGGAAAAGTCACCCACGTACGAGATCATAAGGCCTTGACGGATCGTGAAGTGAAGGGGGGCGACATAGAGGAGAAATAGTAGAGGGGATATAAGGGAGCCCTGGGGTGGCCCGACGTTGATGGGGGCCGGGGTCCCTGGGGCCGCTTGGAAGACAAGAGTGCAGCTCCGTTCGCCAAGGAAGGGCGAAACCCAGGAGACCAGGAAAGGAGGGATACCGCCTTCCCTAAGGATGCGGGCTAGCTTGTTGTAGTCGACGTTATCACAGCCTGCCTTGATGTCCAGGAAAAGTGAGGAGACCTTAAGGCGCGGTCTTTGTAGAGTTCTGACGTCATTGGTGAGCGTGAGGCATGCTGGTAGGTACAGAGCCCTGGGACAGAGCCGCATTGGTTGGGGCGTAGAAGGCCTTTCGACCGGGCTGCGGCGAGGAGGGGGGTGGCGATAATGCTTTCCAGAATTTTTGAAAAAGTGCGGATTACGACGAGTATCCAGAAGGAGGAGGGGGACTCGTATGAGTGCTTCCTGGGTTTATCTAGCACGTCTCCATTTGACCCTTTCAACGAAGCTGGATCGTACCCCAGGCTGACAAGCGGGGCGAGCATATTGAGGAGGACTGATGGGTTTATCTTGTTGACCTGTTTCCAGGTGGAATAAGGGATCCCGTCTGGTCCCGGGGCTGAGTTGGGTGAGCACTTGGAGAGGGCGGCGGCCACTTCTTCTGTTGTCAGGGGGGGCGCCGTTTTGTGAGGCCTAAGCCTAAGCGGTGGTGAGAAAGGCTCCTTGCGAGGAAAGAACTGGTCCAGGGGGACCTGGTTGATCTGCTGGGGGGTTTCTGCCCCTGGGAGGGAGGGGAAGCGCAGTTGCGCTTGTCCGTAGGCGAACCTTTTGGGTGTCAATAGACTCGGGGAGGTGGCGGTCAACAGGAAAGAGGACCAATGGTTGTTCTTGGCGGCATTGATTGCTTTGAAATACCCCGATTTCGAGGTGCCGGCTACTTCCCGCTTGTGTGGGGTGTCGTGCTTCGTTGCTGCTCTGGCACCCTGATGGTATTCGCAACGGAGGACGGTAAGGTGGGGGGACCACCAGGGTTTGGAGTAGTGGGACGGCCTAGATACTGGCCTGTGTTCTTTCAGGACAGCCACGAGGCGATCAAGCGACTCGGACAGACATTCGTCCAGTTTTGACGTCGTAGGGCATATGGGGGGCAGGGGGACACTGAAGGACTTGATTACCGGAGTGAGGGTTTCGCAGTCTGTGTCGGCCCATCTTGGTTGTGGAGGCTTCAGGCTCAGCGAGGGTGGGGCGATGGTTATCGTGATGGGTATGTCATCAGAGCCGGGCGAGGGGAGGGTTGCTTCCCAGATCTTTTCAAACGGCAGGAGGAGGGGGTTGGCAAAGGCCAGATCTATGACCAAGGGGCGTGCTTGCCAACCAAGGGGAACCTTGTGTATTCCCCTGGAGCGTTGAGGAGGGCGAAGCCGGCTTTTGCCGCCTTCTCAAAGTAGGGTGCTGAGGAGGAAATTTCACCTGGAGAAAAAGAGCGCAATGGGGCTGACAAGGGATTGTGGATGTTGCGGTCCCCTACTACCGGGAGGGGGATCCCAAGGTCCGGAAAAAGAACGTCCGGCCGGACAGGGTGGACATGATGGTCAACCGTGTTTGGTGAGTAGGTATTGATAACCCTCAGGGAGTGAAAGTTGGTACTGAAAAGTGGTTCATGTGAGGAGACATGCAGGGCAAGGACATCCTCTTCCCCCATAAACCTGGGGAGTACCGTGTAATTGGAAAGAAAAGACATATAAAGGTAGGCAGCCACTCATGGCTTCCTAACCGGAGGAAAGAAACATTTAAACCGGTTGAAGGAAGGAAGGTGAGCCTTATGGACAGGTGGATCCTGCAAAAGGACTAGCGAGGCGTAGGTTGGGGCTTCTTTGAACAACTCGAATAAGGACAGAAAAACATTCCAGTGTCGCTCCACCAGCGACCGCAAAATCCATGGCGTGTTGACTGGCTGGTGCAGGAGCGGGAGGTCGGGTATGGACAGTAGGGACAGGTTGAGCCGGACATTCTTTGAATGTGGCAGTGTGGGCGTTACCGCAGTTGCAGCAATGGGGGAGCGAGGTCGGGCAACCTGATGGGACTGGCTGATGGTTTCCGCTCCGGGGGCAGGAGGGATTCTGACATCTGTGAGCCGCATGAGTATGATGAAGCGCACAAATAGGGCACGTCAGTTGGGTGGCGGGGCATCGCTGATGGGCGTGTCCGTATCTCCAGCAGTTTCTACACTAGTAGGTTTTGGTGGCGGAGAAGGATAGTTCAACCTTGCTTTTCTGCGAGAGGATGACGATGCGTGTCGTCAGGGTGGAAACATGCTGGGGGTGGACGGTGACAACCACCGATGCCTATCTCTTGGTCGGTTTTTTTATTTATTTTTTATTTTTATATAATGTATTCATTGTTAAGGTACAAGAACTCGCATGCATCATGAGATAGGGCATAAAGAAAACCTTAATTCCAACAACCGCCCGCTTCACCTCTTCATGAGAAAAATCAAACACCCTGAATCCATAGGAAAAATCCCCCTCGCCTAGCTCCTAAGACAATAATACCTCAGACACGTAAGGAAACAATTCATAGAGACGTACAGGAGAGAGACCCAAACCGTTCAGTAGGCTCCCCTAAGAACAAAAGAAAGGAATCGCGCGCGAAGGCCCGATAGGCCCCAGGGGGGAGGATGGGTGATCGCCGTTACGAGAAAAAACCACTGGACTTGTGGGCCGACATTGTAACCATAAACGTACGGCCGCATCGGTAATTACATCGATCCAAGGGATTAGACACGAGGGACGGAGGTAGTGCAATACCATGACGTAACCGAGGAGTGGACAAAGGATCGGGGAGGATGAGGAGGCAGTAAGGTGCCAGCTGCTGTAGCAGCAACAGTGCAACCGGACAGAACCGGGAGGTGGGAGAAGGAAGGATTGCGAACAGGCTAGCCACAACCGACAACCGGGCCATAGCAAGGGCTTTTGGGACGACGATGAAACCGAGACAAGACCGAGATGTTACTAACCAAGGCTTTCCCCATCAAAGGTACAAGCCCAGCAAGCCGATGCCTACTTCAACCGAGAGTCCGACACCGTCACGCCGACCGTGAACCAAGCGAGAAGCTTGCCGACCGCGCAAAATGCGAAGCGAGGTGCAAAGCAAGTGCGGGATAAGGGGGGAAACTGAGCATCAGGAGCGAGTCAACGACGAACGAGAACGAGAACACCAAGGAGGGGAGGCCGACAGGCCTCTGAAGAGGGGGAAGGTTGGCTTAACGTCAACTGCTAGGCAGTAGCCATTGTGGGAGAAGAGAGGTAGGTGGGGGAAAGTGACGATGATTTCTCGTGGGGTTGAGATTTCAATCGCCGGAGGTGGAGGGGAGATCGTTCGTGCCTATCTCTTGGTTGTTTTTTTTTTTTTTTTGTAATCATGCGTTATTTGTTTCTAGGTACAAAAAGCCTTATGCAGCACTAGCTATGAATAGAAAAAAACCTCTAAATGCAAACCCACCGCCCGCTTCACCTCTTCATGGGAAAAATCAAACACCCCGAGTCCATAGGAAAAGTCCCCTGTGCCTAGCACCTAAGAGAATATACCCCAGACACGTAAGGAGACAATACATAGAAACGTACAGGTAGAAGGACCCAAACCCTTCCTCAGGCTCCCCAAAACAAAAGAAACGACGGCTGCGCTAAGGCCCTTTTGGGGCCTGATGGAGAACATTGATGATCGGCGACATAGGAAAACTCCAGTAGAGGGCCCACCGCAACCATGATGTACCGTCAGACTGGTCATTACATCGATCCAAGGCGTTAGACCATAGCCACGGAGGTAGTGCTATACCACGACTAGGCGTAACCGAGGAGGGGTCAACCGATCGGAGGAGGAGCAGTAGGGTGCCAGCCGGTAAGTAGCAGTAGGGTGCGAGCCGGAGGGGAGCAGTAGGCTGCCAGCCGAAGGAGGCTTTTTAGCAGTAAGGTGCCAGCTTAGGAGGCAGTACGGTGCCAGCGGACGGAACCGGGAGGGGGGTATAGGAAGGACCGCGAGCGGACTAGCCACAACAGACAAACGGGCGATAGCAAGGGCTTTTGGGACGACGACGAGACCGGGACGAGACTGGGATGTTACTAAGCGAGGGTTTCCCCATCAGAGGTACAAGCCCAGCAAGCCGGGGCCTACTTCGACCGAGAGTCCGACACAGTAACGCCGACCGTGAGCGTAGCGAGAAGCTTTCCGACCGAGCAAAATCCTAAGCGAGGTGCGAAGGAAGTGCTGTGTAAGGGGGAGAACCGAACATCATCAGCGGGTGTCAACGATGAACAGGAACAAGAACCCCAAGGAGGGGACGCAGGTGTGCCTCAGGAGAGGAGGGTAGATGGCTTAACGTCAACCCCTAGGCAGTAGCCATGATGGGGGAAGAGAGCTGGGTGGGGGAAAGTGACGATGATTTCCCGTGGGGTTGAGATTTCAATCGCCGGAGGTGGAGGAGAGATGGTTCGTGGCCTATCTCTTGGTCGTTTTTTCTTTTCTTTTTTTCTTCTTTTTTTTTT
>Ga0307510_10009689_pt1 | contig 11466 bp, 10 predicted proteins | sample 12_EM_MG_FD_207224 | JGI IMG/M metagenome (GOLD analysis project Ga0307510, IMG submission 207224) | Populus trichocarpa ectomycorrhiza microbial communities from riparian zone in the Pacific Northwest, United States - 12_EM | ecosystem: Host-associated > Plants > Roots > Unclassified | place... | reverse complement strand
CACCAGACGGGGCCCAAGGGCAAGCAGGTGAACCGCCTCTACATCGAGGAAGGCGCCGCCATCGCCAAGGAATTCTACCTGTCGCTGCTGGTCGACCGCGACACCTCCCGCGTCTCGGTGGTCGCCTCCACCGAAGGCGGCATGGACATCGAGGAGGTCGCGCATTCGACCCCCGACAAGATCCACACCTTCTCCATCGACCCCGCCACCGGCGTCTGGGCCCACCACGGCCGCACGCTCGCGAACTCGCTGGGCCTCAAGGGCGACCTCGCCAAACAGGCCGCCAAGCTGCTGGGCCAGCTCTACGCAGCCTTCGTCGCCAAGGACATGGCGATGCTGGAGATCAATCCGCTGATCGTCACCGCGGATGACCAGCTGCGCGTCCTCGACGCCAAGGTGTCGTTCGACGACAACGCCATGTTCCGTCACCCGGACATCAAGGCGCTGCGCGACGAGAGCGAGGAAGACCCCAAGGAGATCGAGGCCGCCAAGTACGACCTCTCCTACATCGCGCTCGATGGCGAGATCGGCTGCATGGTCAACGGCGCGGGCCTGGCCATGGCCACCATGGACATCATCAAGCTCTACGGCGCCGAGCCCGCCAACTTCCTGGACGTGGGCGGCGGCGCCGACGAGGCGAAGGTGACGGCGGCCTTCAAGATCATCATCGCCGACCCCAACGTGAAGGGCATCCTGGTCAATATTTTCGGCGGCATCGCCCGCTGCGATATTCTGGCCCAGGGCGTGGTCGCCGCGGTCAAGCAGGTGGGCCTGAAGGTCCCCCTGGTGGTCCGGCTGGAAGGCACCAATGCCGAGCTCGGCAAGAAGATCATCAACGAGAGCGGCCTCAACGTCATCGCCGCCAACGACCTCTCCGACGGGGCCGAGAAGATCGTGAAAGCCGTGCGGGGCGCTGCGTAGACCATGTCGATCCTGATCAACAAAGCCACCCGGGTCATCTGCCAGGGCATCACCGGCGCGCAAGGCACGTTCCACACGGAGCAGGCCATCGCCTACGGGACCAAGATGGTCGGCGGCGTCACGCCGGGCAAAGGTGGGACGACCCATGTGGGCCTGCCGGTGTTCGACACCGTCGCCGAGGCCATGCGCCAGGAAGGCGCCGACGCCAGCGTGATCTATGTCCCGCCGCCCTTCGCCGCGGACTCGATCCTGGAAGCCATCGATGCGGAGATCCCGCTGATCATCTGCATCACCGAGGGCATCCCGGTGGCCGACATGGTGCGGGTGAAGCGGTCTCTGTCCGGCTCGAAGTCCAGGCTGATCGGGCCCAATTGCCCGGGCGTCCTGACCCCCGACGAGTGCAAGATAGGCATCATGCCGGGGAACATCTTCCGCAAGGGGTCGGTGGGCGTTGTTTCCCGCTCGGGCACCCTTACTTACGAAGCCGTGTTCCAGACCACCCAGGTGGGCCTCGGCCAGACCACGGCCGTCGGCATCGGCGGCGACCCCGTGAAGGGCACTGAGTTCATCGACATGCTCGACATGTTCCTGAAGGACCCGGAGACGGAGTCGATCATCATGATCGGCGAGATCGGCGGTTCGGCCGAGGAAGACGCAGCGGAATTCATCAAGGCTTCACCGAACAAGAAGCCTATGGTCGGGTTCATCGCGGGGCGCACCGCGCCGCCTGGGCGGCGCATGGGCCACGCTGGCGCCATTATCTCAGGCGGCAAGGGCGGAGCCGAAGACAAGATCGCTGCGATGGAGGCCGCGGGCATCCGCGTCTCCCCATCTCCGGCGAAACTCGGCGAAACCCTGCTTGAGGTTCTCAAGGGCGCGTAGGTTTAGGAGTCCGGCCGTTCCGGACGCCGAACCGGCAGCCACTTCGGTGGAAATGGCCGGGCGGCAGCAATTTAGATGTATGGGCGGTCCGCGCTCGGCTCCTCCTCAGAAGCTCCGCGGTCCCGGCTCGGGAAAGCGGACGACATGGCGGACGACGCGGGTCTGATCAACGAGGTGCTCGCCGAGACCTCATTCCTCTACGGCGGCAATGCGCCCTTCGTGGAAGACCTCTATGCGAAATGGTCGGCGGATCCCAATGCGGTCGATCCGTCCTGGCGCGCCTTCTTCGCCTCGCTGAGCGACAGCGCCGGCGACGTGAAGCGCGCCGCCGAGCAGCCGGCCTGGACCCAGGTCGCCGCCCCCGCCGCCCGCCCCGACTGGCTCTCCGCCGTCGACGGCATGTGGCCGGCCGTCGAGGCCAAGGTCGGCGCGAAGATCGCCGAGCGGACGCCCGCCGCCTCCACCGACGCCGTCCGCGCCGCCACGCTCGACAGCCTGCGCGCCATCATGATGATCCGGGCCTACCGGATGCGCGGCCACCTGAAGGCCAACCTCGACCCGCTGGGCATCGCCACCACGCCGGGCGACGCCTCCGAGCTCGATCCCGCCACCTACGGCTTCTCGGAAGCCGACTTCGGCCGTCCGATCTTCCTCGACTTCGTGCTGGGCCTCGAGACCTCCACGATCCGCGAGATCCTCGACATCCTGCGGCGCACCTACTGCGGCAATGTGGGCGTCCAGTACATGCACATCTCCGATCCCAAGGAGAAGGGCTGGCTGCAGGCGCGCATCGAGGGCCGCGACAAGGAGATCGTCTTCACCAAGGAGGGCAAGGTCGCCATCCTCAAGAAGCTGATCGAGACCGAAGGCTTCGAGAAGTTCCTCCATCGCCGCTTCCCCGGCACCAAGCGCTTCGGCCTCGACGGCGGCGAGAGCCTGGTCCCGGCGCTGGAGCAGATCATCAAGCGCGGCGGCGCGCTGGGCATCCGCGACATCATCGTCGGCATGCCGCACCGCGGGCGCCTCAACGTGCTGGCCGCGGTGATGGGCAAGCCCTACCAGGTGATCTTCCACGAATTCCAGGGCGGCTCGTCGCTGCCCTCCGACGTCGAAGGCTCCGGCGACGTGAAGTACCATCTGGGCGCCTCATCGGACCGAGAGTTCGACGGCAACAGCGTCCACCTGTCGCTCACCGCCAACCCGTCGCACCTGGAGATCGTCAACCCGGTGGTGATCGGCAAGGCCCGCGCCAAGCAGGCCTTCACCCTGCGGAGCAGCCCGGGCTCCGGCCGTGGCCACGTCCTGCCGCTGTTGATGCACGGCGACGCAGCCTTCGCCGGCCAGGGCGTGGTGGCCGAGTGTTTCGCGCTTTCGCAGCTGCGCGGCTACGGGGTCGGCGGGACGATGCACTTCGTCGTCAACAACCAGATCGGCTTCACCACCAGCCCGAAGAACAGCCGCTCCTCGCCCTATCCGTCCGATGTGGCGCTGATGGTCGAGGCGCCGATCTTCCACGCCAACGGCGACGATCCCGAAGCCGTGGTGTTCGCCGCCAAGGTCGCCACCGAATACCGCCAGCAGTTCGGCAAGGACGTGGTGGTCGACATGTTCTGCTACCGCCGGTTCGGTCACAACGAGGGCGACGACCCCACGATGACCCAGCCCTTGATGTACGCGAAGATCAAGGAGCACCCGACCGTCCGCGACCTCTACGCCGCCCGGCTCGTCAAGGAAGGCTCGGCCACGCAAGGAGAGGTCGACGGCTGGATCGCCGAGTTCGACGCCTTCCTCGACGCCGAGTTCGATAACGGCAAGGCCTACCATGCCGACAAGGCCGACTGGCTGGACGGCAAGTGGTCGGGCCTGCGCCTGCCGGGCGCCGAGGAGAGCGGCGTCACTGGGGTCTCCAAGCAGAAGCTGCTCGACCTGGGCCGCAAGATCACCACGCTCCCGGAACGGATCGCCGTCCACAAGACCGTCGACCGCGTGATCGCCAACCGCCGCGATGCGATCGAGAAGGGCGAGGGCCTGGACTGGGCCACGGGCGAGCACCTGGCGTTCGCCACCCTGCTCGACCAGGGCTATCCGGTGCGCCTCTCCGGCCAGGACAGTGTGCGCGGCACCTTCGTCCAGCGCCACTGCGGGATCGTCGACCAGACCACCGAGGAGATCTATTTCCCGCTGCGGAACCTCGGTGAAAACCAGGCCCACTTCGAGGTGCTGGACTCGGCGCTGTCCGAAGAGGCGGTGCTGGGTTTCGAGTACGGTTTCTCGCTCACCGATCCCAACACGCTGACCATGTGGGAAGGCCAGTTCGGCGACTTCGTGAACGGCGCCCAGGTGGTCATCGACCAGTTCATCTCGTCGGGCGAACGCAAGTGGCTCAGGATGAGCGGCCTCGTCATGCTGCTGCCGCACGGCTACGAGGGACAGGGGCCCGAGCACTCCTCGGCGCGCCTCGAACGTTTCCTGCAGCTCTGCGCGGAAGACAACCTCCAGGTCGTCAACTGCACGACGCCCGCCAACTATTTCCATGCGCTGCGCCGCCAGATGATCCGCGAGTTCCGCAAGCCGCTGATCGTGATGACGCCGAAGAGCCTGTTGCGTCACAAGCGGGCCGTTTCGAACCTCTCGGACATGGCCGGGGGCTCCAGCTTCCATCGGGTGATGATCGACGGGGCCGAGGCCGGCTGCGACGTCGGCGGCGTGACGCTCGCGCCCGACGACAAGATCAAGCGGGTCATCGTCTGCTCGGGCAAGGTCTACTTCGACCTGATCGAACAGCGGGCCAAGTCGGGCCGCGACGATGTCTACGTCCTGCGCCTGGAGCAATTCTATCCGTGGCCGCTGAAGTCGCTCTCCAACGTGCTGAAGCGCTTCAAGAACGCCGAGCTGGTCTGGTGCCAGGAGGAGCCCAAGAACATGGGCGGCTGGACCTTCGTCGACCCGTGGCTGGAGCTGACGCTGGAGCGGATGAACATCAAGGCTAAGCGCGCCCGCTACGTCGGCCGCCCGGCCTCGGCCTCCACCGCCGCCGGCCTGATGAGCCGCCACCTGAAAGAACTCGAAACCTTCCTCACCGAGGCTTTCGCCTAGATCCGCCCGTACTTTGTTTGTGTCTCAGATAAGAATCTAAGGAGCTCTTCCCCATGGCCGACATCATGACGCCAGCATTGGGCGAGTCCGTCACCGAAGCCACGGTGGCGCGCTGGACCAAAAAAGCCGGCGACGCGGTGCGCAAGGACGAGATCCTGGTCGAGCTCGAGACCGACAAGGTGAGTCTTGAGGTCGCCTCGCCGTCCGACGGCGTGCTCTCCGAGATCACCGCCGAAGAAGGCGCGACCATTGAGCCCGGCGCGCTGCTCGGCAAGGTGACCGAAGGCGCCGCCGCGCCCAAGGCCAACGGCGCCAAGGCGGCGCCCGAACCTGCGCCCGAACCGGTCAAGGCCGCCGCGCCCGAGCCCGCTCCAGCCAAGGCCGCCCCGGCCGCCGAACCCGTCCTGGCGCCTTCGGCCCAGCGGGTGGTCGCCGAGAACAAGCTCGACGCCGCGGCCATCGCCGGCACCGGCAAGGACGGCCGGATCACCAAGGGCGACGCCCTGGCCGCGCTCGACGCCCGCGCCAAGGCCCCGCCGCCGGCTCCCGCGCCGTCGGCGCCGCGCGAGGTGCATGAGCGCGAGGAACGGGTGCGGATGACCCGCCTGCGCCAGACCATCGCGCGCCGGCTGAAGGAAGCCCAGAACAACGCCGCCATGCTCACCACCTTCAACGAGGCGGACATGAGCGCGATCATGGCGATCCGCGCCCAGCACAAGGATACCTTCGAGAAGGCCCACGGCGTGAAGCTCGGCTTCATGAGCTTCTTCGTGAAGGCCTGCATCCACGCCCTGAAGATGGTGCCTGACGTCAACGCCGAGATCGACGGCACGGACCTGATCTACAAGAACCACTACGACATCGGGGTCGCGGTCGGCACCGAGAAGGGCCTCGTGGTCCCGGTGGTGCGCGACGCCGACGCCATGAGCCTGGCGGGGGTCGAAAAGGCCATCGGCGCGCTCGGCAAGAAGGCCCGCGACGGCCAACTGGCGCTGGAGGACCTGCAGGGCGGCACCTTCACCATCTCCAACGGCGGGGTCTACGGCTCGCTTATGTCGACCCCGATCCTGAACGCGCCGCAGTCGGGCATCCTGGGCATGCACAAGATCCAGGATCGGCCGATGGCGATCGGCGGCCAGGTGGTGATCCGGCCGATGATGTACCTGGCGCTCAGCTACGACCACCGCGTGGTCGACGGCCAGGGGGCGGTGACCTTCCTGGTCCACGTCAAGGACGCCCTGGAAGACCCGCAGCGGCTGTTGCTGGACATCTGACGCCCGTCTCGGCGCGGCGGCTCGCCGCGCGCGCTGGCGGGAACAGTCTGCTTTCCCCGCGGGTTGCCCTCACGACTGTGGGGGCCGTCGCAACCGGAAGGCAGTCTATGTCCCATTTGAAGTTCGCCACCGTCACCGCGGGCGCGGTCGCCCTGAGCCTCGCGCTGGGCGCCTGCAGCACGTTGAAGTCGGACGACGCCGGTTCCAGCGGCGCCAACAGTTCGACGACGGAGAAGAGCCCGTCGACGTCCACCACAACCCCGCCCGAGACGCCGAAGACGGACCCCTCGTCTCCGAACTGAATCTGGACAGCCGGGCGGCTGCGGCCCAGTCTGGCCGCATGGCCCTCGCCGAAGTCGCCCGGTTCCTCGACCTGACGGAAGCCCAGACCGCGGCGGCGGCGCTGCGCGCCTCGGGCGTCCAGGTCTTCCTGCAGAACGAAAACTGGGGCCAGACGGAGGCCTATCTGCAGCTGGCGATGGGCGGTTTCCGTCTGTGGGCCCCGGAGGAAGACGCCGCGGCGGTCCGGGCGTTCATCGCGACCTGCCGCGCCGAACCCTCGAAGATCGCGCCGCAAGGCGGGGCGGCGCAGGCGGTGGCCGGCGTCGGCCTGGCGGTGCTGCTGGGCCCGGCGGCCGGCTTCATCGCGGCGGTCTTCCGCCGCCGCGGCGGGCGGCTGGCCAAAGACGCCTGAAAGCGCAGCCGCGGCCTCGCATCCCGCGCAAAATGCCTGTATCTGGGCCCGCACTTTCTCAGCAGGCAGAACTCCTCCCATGGCCCAATATGACGTCATCATCATCGGCGGCGGCCCCGGCGGCTACAACGCCGCGATCCGCGCGGGCCAGTTGGGCCTCACGGTCGCCTGCGTCGACAAGGGGATCGACGGCGGCGCGACGCTGGGCGGCACCTGTCTGAACGTCGGCTGCATGCCGTCCAAGGCCCTGCTGCACGCCTCGGAGATGTTCGCCGCGGCCGGCGGCGAGTTCGCCAAGCTGGGCATCGAGGTGAGCCCGAAGCTGAACCTCACCCAGATGATGGCCCAGAAGGCCGAGTCGGTGGGCGCGCTGACCAAGGGCATCGAGTTCCTGTTCAAGAAGAACAAGGTCGATTGGCTGAAGGGCTCCGGCGCCATCGCCGGCGCCGGCAAGGTCGAGGTCACCGCCGCGGACGGGTCCAAGAAGACCCACCAGGCCAAGAACATCGTCATCGCCACCGGCTCCGAACCCTCGCCCCTGCCGGGCGTGGAGGTGGACCAGAAGCGCATCGTCGATTCCACCGGCGCGCTTTCGCTGCCGGAGGTTCCCAAGACGCTCGTCGTCATCGGCGCCGGCATCATCGGCCTGGAGCTGGGCTCGGTGTGGCGCAGGCTCGGCGCCGAGGTGACGGTGGTGGAATTCCTCGACCGGATCACGCCGGGCATGGACGCCGAGACCGCCAAGACCTTCCAGCGCGCGCTCACCAAGCAGGGGATCGTCTTCAAGCTCTCTTCCAAGGTCACCGGCGCCAAGGCGTCGAAGTCCGGCGTCAGCCTCACCGTCGAGCCGGTGGCCGGCGGCGCGGCCGAGACGCTGGCGGCCGACTACGTCCTGCTGGCCATCGGCCGGCGGCCCTACACGCAAGGGCTCGGCCTCGACACGGTGGGGATCACGCCGGACAAGCGCGGCTTCATCGAGACCGACCACTGGAAGACCTCGGCGCCCGGCGTCTGGGCGATCGGCGATGTCACCCACGGCCCGATGCTGGCGCACAAGGCCGAGGACGAGGCGGTCGCCTGCATCGAGGCCATCGCCGGCAAGGCGGGCCACGTGAACTACAGCATCATCCCGAGCGTCGTCTACACCAGCCCCGAGGTCGCCTGGGTCGGCAAGACCGAGGAGGAGCTGAAGGCCGAGGGCCGCGCCTACAAGGCCGGCAAGTTCCCCTTCACCGCCAACAGCCGCGCCAAGATCAACCACGAGACCGAGGGCTTCATCAAGGTGTTGGCCGATGCGGCCACCGACGAAGTTCTGGGCGTGCACATGATCGGGCCTTCCGTCTCCGAGATGGTCGGCGAATACTGCGTGGCCATGGAATTCCGCGCTGCGTCCGAGGACATCGCCCGCACATGCCACCCGCACCCGACCCGCTCCGAAGCGCTCCGCCAGGCGGCGATGGGCGTCGAGGGGTGGACCATGCAGGCCTGACCGCCCGCCTGCAGGTCCGGCGCGCCCGGCCCGAGGAGCTCGGCGTCTGCGCCTACCTCTATGTGAAGGTGCTGCGCGACACCTTCACCTGGCTGCCGCCGGATCGGCACCGCGAGGAGGACTTCTTCCGCGCCGCCCGCGACGAGGAGGTCTATGTCGCCGTGCACGACGGCGTCATCCTGGGTCTCGCCGCCCTCTACCGGCCGCAGAACTTCCTGCATTCGCTCTATGTCGACGTGCGCGGGATGGGCGTCGGCGCGGCCCTGCTGGACCATGTGACGGCCGTGGCCGACGGGCCGCTGTCGCTGAAGGTGCAGGAACCCAACGCCCGCGCCCGCGCCTTCTACGCCCGCGAAGGCTTCGTCTGCGTCGAGCACGGGCGCGATCAGGGCTCGGAGGTCGCCTGGCTGCGGTTGGTGAGGGAAACTTAACTTGGCCCGACCGGGTTCGAGTGGCAGCTTCCGCCATCCGAAGCGAACGGAGATTGCGTCATGATCGCCATGCTCCTGGCCGCCCAGCTCTCCGCCGAAATCATGCGCGGCCCTGCCGCGGCGGACCCGCCCGTGGGCGCGGTGATGTTCGGTCCAGCCCAGGTGACCAGCATCAAATTCCTCCCGTCGCGGCGGCTCACCCTGGTCGCGCCTCAGGCCATCTGCCCCTCGCAGGCCGTCATGGAGACATCGGACGCCGCCACCCCCGCCCTGCTGCTGCGGCCGCAGGACCGGAAGAACCTGCGCATGAGGAAGCTGGGCGACCTGCCCAAGGCCAACATGGAGTTCGCCGTCGCGCGCACCGTCGGCGGCTGCGCCGTGCCCGTCGGGATCCGCTACAGCGTGGAAGGCGACGGCAAGTTCGCCAGCGGCCAATAGCGCTCTGGATCTTTGTTTTGTCGCGCTTTCTGACGCCGAACCGGCAGCTGCTTCGGCGCAAAGCGCTCTATGCGTGCGGATGCGCCTTCGAATAGGCCGCCAGCAGCGCCGCCGCATTGACCTCGGTATAGCGCTGCGTCGTCGAGAGCGAGGCGTGGCCCAGCAGCTCCTGGATCGAGCGCAGGTCCGCGCCCGCGCCCAGCAGGTGCGTGGCGAAGGAGTGGCGCAGGGCATGCGGCGTGGCGCTGGCGGGCAGGCCCAACCGGCCCCGCAACAGCTGGACAGTCGCCTGGACGTGGCGGGGGGATAGCGCGCCGCCGCGTTTGGCGCGGAACAATGGTTCATCCGGCGCGAGCGCGAAGGGCGCCTGCGCCAGATAGGCGTCGATGGCCTCGCGCACGGCGGGCAGCACCGGGACCAGCCGGGTCTTCGAGCCCTTGCCGGTGATCCGCAGGCTGTCGGGGACCGGCGCGTTGGACCGCTTCAGCGACAGCGCCTCGGAGATCCGCAGGCCGCAGCCATAGAGCAGGGTCAGCACCGCCTGGTCGCGGGCGACCTCCCAGTCCTCGCGGTCGGGATCGAGCGCCGGCTCGGCTATCATGCCGATGGCCTGGTCCTCGGTGACCGGCCGGGGCGCGCCGGGCTTCACGCGCGGCCCGCGGACCAGGGCGATTGCCGGGTTGGGGCTGTCCAGCCTTCGGTCCAGGAAGCGGTGGAAGGTGCGGATGGCCGACAACGCCTGGCTGAGCGAGCGCGGCGACAGCGGCCTGTCGCCCTGGCGCAGGTGGGCGAGCCAGGCGCGGACCTCGCCGGCCGACACCTCGGCCAGGGTCGCAAGGGTGATCGCCTCGCCGCGGTGCTGTTCGAGGAAGGCGATGTAGCGGCGGGCCGCGAAGCCATAGGCCTCCAGCGTGCGGGGCGAGGACCGCCGCTCGTGCGTCAGGTGCTCCAGCCAGAGCGCCAGAGCTTCCCGGGCCGTCATCAGAGTATCGGCCAGCGCTCGGCGGTGCGCTCGACCACGCGGGCCAGGAAGGCGACGAGCTCCGTCCCCATGTCCTCGGTGAAGCCTTCCGGCTCCGTCGAACCGAAGGCCAGCAGCGCCGCGCGCGAAGGCTCCCAGATCGCCATGCGCACCATGGCCATGGACTTGATGATTTCCGACCGCTCGCCGAAGAGGCCGAGCGCGGTTGGCGCAAACCCCATGCGGGCCAGCCGCTGCTGGCCGCCCAGGATCATGTCCACCTGGCCCTCGACCAGCATCTTCCAGCCCGCCGGTGGGCGGTCGTCCGTCTCCAGCGCAATGATCCCGGCGGCCAGGCCGAAGCGGGCCTGCGCCAGGTCGTCGACCCGGCGGGCGAGGTCGGAGTGGTTGCGGCTGTCCAAGAGGTCCACGACCGCGCCGTGGGTTTGGGCCTGGGCCGAGAAATTGGCCCGCGCGGTCTCTTCCACCTGCTGGCGCTGCGTCGCCTCGCGCTGGTGGGCGGCGTGGACGCGGGCCATGACCGCCGGCCCGAAGTCCACGACATTGCCGGCGGCGACCTTCAGGCCCAGCTCGTCCAGCAGGCCGTCGTCGTCGCGCAGGAACTCCGGATTGTCCGAGAGGAAGCGCCGGACGGCCGCAGGCTCCAGAGGGGCCTCAGAAATCCCGCCCTGCGACCCGTCCATGTGCGTTCCCTTAAGCTCTACAGGATGGACTGACCCGTCTTGGCCCAGTCGCTCATGAACTGATCAAGGCCCCGTTCGGTTAACGGGTGCTTGAAGAGGGCGTTAAACACGTCGGGCGGGATGGTGGCGCAATCCGAGCCCGCCATGGCCGCGGCGGCCACATGGCCGGGGCTGCGGATCGAGGCGGCCAGGATCTCGGTGTCGAAGTCGTAGTTATCGTAGATGGCGCGGATCTCGACGATCAGGTCCATGCCCTGGGCGCCGTGGTCGTCCAGGCGGCCGATGAAGGGCGAGATGTAGCTGGCGCCGGCCTTGGCGGCGAGCAGGGCCTGGGCGGCCGAGAAGCACAGGGTGACGTTGGTGGCGATGCCTTCCTGGGCGAATTCGCGCACGGCGATCAGGCCGTCGCGGGTCAGCGGCACCTTCACCACGACGTTCGGAGCGATGGAGGCCAGCTTGCGCCCCTCGTCCAGCATGCCGGCGGTGTCCATGGCGGCCACCTCGGCGCTGACCGGCCCCTCGACGGCGTCGCAAATCTCGGCGATGACCTGGAGCATGGGGCGGCCGGACTTGGCG
>Ga0307510_10009688_pt1 | contig 11466 bp, 23 predicted proteins | sample 12_EM_MG_FD_207224 | JGI IMG/M metagenome (GOLD analysis project Ga0307510, IMG submission 207224) | Populus trichocarpa ectomycorrhiza microbial communities from riparian zone in the Pacific Northwest, United States - 12_EM | ecosystem: Host-associated > Plants > Roots > Unclassified | place... | reverse complement strand
GCCTTATCAGGCTTACAACTGGCTTACGAGTGAAATGGCAAGGCACTGGCAAGGTACCGGCAAGCTAAAAATGCGCAAGTCACGGCAAGTAATGTTACATTTTGCTGATGACTATACACTTGGTGTAGTTGTGCATTATCAACATGTTGCACGTTCCATGTGTATACATAGCTCATTGAAGTCCAAGTTGGTGAGTACGTAAGTACTCTAACCCAGGTGGTGCTTTCCACCATCTGATGGCACTAACAAGGGATTACTAGCTATAGATTACTGTTTGGACACATGTTATGTACAGATTTGGGGGCATGGGACTAATAATAATTCCATTTATACTAGCAATTATATGTAAACTTTGTCTTATATCTCTAGCAATTTCTCTGTAATAGTAACTATTGGATTATCCTTTACAATATTAATAAAACTACTATTAAACATTTGATATAAAAAAGTAGATAATATAACTATTAAAATTAATATAAACATATAAATTATGGTTATAATTTATTATATAACTTTTTTATTTATTTCAACTTTTCTAATTTATATTAATATTAAATTAATATAAACGTATCGCTGCTTTCAACTGTTTCAGTATTCCATGCTTTGAGCAACACTTCCTGGTCCTTTCTAACGCCCCTCGCTTGCCTCATATCCGATAATCTTACGACGCCGTTTCGTGTCTCAAGTTGAGTCAGAACATAAGGATGTCATATCGTGCCAGTTATAGTCCTTACCTGACTATCGATGGTACATTGTGTGTACGTCGGTGCATGACGATTGTGTTGGGGAGAGAATCGAGTAGGTGAAAGCGGTTTCTGAGACAGACAGAGATGGAAGACTGTATAAAGAGGGGTGAAACGTTCACCAGAGTCCATTAGGAAAGAGGTGGACAACTTGAATATCACTCGCATACAAGGGGGGAAAGCTAATCTATACCGACAACCAATTCATACCGAGACAAGGATTTGAGTTTCATTTCACCTATGTATACATCTGTATCCTTATGCTCATAGCTCACGCAGTTCACGTTCCTGTGCAAGCAGGGTAGGAGCTTCTGGGAAGCGCGGAGAGATGTCGCACTCAAGGGGACCGGACGTCTGCAGAAGTGTCCAAATTAGCATCGACTGAAACATATATGGTGGCACTACTAACATGACAATACCGTGATCGACGAAGCCATCCACATCCAAGGGAAGGAGTTGTCCTGATACATCTTTCTTACGCTCGATCTTAGTTGCCCAAAGCATGATCGCAATGTTGATGAAAAGCGAGTTGTCTGCGACATGGAGGCCGACGCACTGCCGACGACCAAAACCGTACGAGACGTGGCCCTCCTCCTTGGTGTCTGGTGGGCCATGCGCAATGTCCCCACTTGCGTCTAGATGGCGCGCGGGATCAAAGTGCGCCGCATTCTCACCATAGACTTTGGGGTCGTGGTTCATATGCCACATATTGGCGATGCAAATTGCGCCCTTCGGTATGAACATTCCTTCGTACCAGTTGTCCTCAGTGCAACGATGAGGCAGGCCCAGTGGAGCGACCGTCCTCCAGCGTAGGATCTCTTTGACCATGGCACGGATGTAGGGTAAGTGTGAATAGTCTGCGAAGGTTGGAAGTCTCGCACGGCCCACGACTGCATCGAGTTCCGCCTGTGCGCGAGTTTGTTTCTCCGGGTACGCAAGCATGGCGAGCGTCCACCAAGCCATCATGCCCGAGGTAGACTCTGCGCCACCCATACTGTGGATTAGGATGAGTGGGAAATTGGGAATCGGAATTAATGAGCATGCAACATCACTTACTACATGGTGCCTGCGACCCATGAGCGTTCTTCCGATGAGAGTTTGTTTCTCTCCGCCTCACGAATTAACGTTGCACCTAGACTTTCATGATTATCATTCTTCACCTGCGTCAAATAAACTGTCATTATAATGCCGGGGCTTATGAGCGAGACACTTCCTTACAATGTTTTCTTCGGCCGTATGGAGTAGGCCGCTGAGCATTGCTGAGTCTCGCTTATACCAAGCCTCAGCTTCTCGCTTCCACTTCGCCAGCCTTTTTTTACATATGTGAGTTATGAGTTAATTCATTTGTAGTACACCAATAGCGCTCACCTGCTGGGGAAATATCGCATCCAGGGCAGGAACTCGACCAAGTAAGCACCTGGATAAGCGGCACGAGTGAGACGAGTGGCGAAATCGTTAATGGCAACTACGTTGTGATCTTGTTCAGACGTGATTGGAGCGTGGCCATAGACAACGGATAGAATCATCGATGCTGCAGCGCGGCGAAAGTGCTGGTCCCATTGTGCGGGCTTTCCAAGGCAGTCACAAGCGAGGAGGACAGCTTCTGCTGTTTGCTTCTCGTAGAACCTTTTTACTGAGCCCTTGCTAAACCCCTCATTAGCTGCCTTGCGCATCCGACGACAACTGAGAAATTTGTTTTCATCTAAGATTGTGCATCATCAATTCGGAAAGGAAGGACGGCTCACGCGTCGTCGTAACGAGCCAATGCAAATAGGAGGCCGCCTGTCATGATCTCGCAGGCGACAATGTTACCCGGCCGATCTGAATATGTCATTGAACGTCGATCGAGCAGGTCTCTGGCAACTTTGTGAGAGTTGAGAACGACGATTGGCTGTCCAGCTGCATGGAGGTAGATGATATCACCTGGTTGGACAGGATGCATTTCAGAATATGCCAAGCGAGGACGGAGAGAAAGAACTGACCATACTTCTTTCGCCACTCTGCGAACTTGAGCCACTGCCCCGACCTCAGGTCAAGAATGTTTCCTATAATGGGGTAACCACGAGGCCCTGGAGGTAGCCTGCGATGGGGACTCGCGAGGTAGAGAGCTGCATAAAGTACAATAAGACCGAGAAGGATGCCGATCGGGTATCTTCCGTAATCTTGCACCTTCGGCTTGAATTTGAGTAGTGAAGACTTGGGGACCTGCAGCAGGCCCAGAGAGAGAGGAGAGAAAGGCGAGATGACGATCTGTTCGAGGTTGACTGTATGAGGCCCACGGGTTGGAGCTATTGGGACCAGGTTTTAACCAAGCAGGGCGCATTTATGCTTCTCGAAGCCATTGACGCCACGGAGTATAATTCCTACAATGAGGAGGGCGCTAGATTACAAGTTTGGAGTTGGATTGGTATTTTCGCCGACTTCCCTGGACAGCCGCGGTGGTCTCCTCGCTCATTTGGTCGCGCCGCGCCGCGCTCAGAAGGTTCGACGTTCGACGAGATGGGACAAACTGTGACAAACATTTGAAAATTTGCTAGATGTCCGGCCCGACCCCTACACCCCTACAACAGTTCAACGTACGTTCAACAGTTCCTTTAATCGCGGAGATCTTATCTGACCTCAAACGGGAACATGAGGCTTTATTTTATTTGGCGCTTCCTAACACAGTAACACTCCAGTATTCCATGTTTCCGACGGGCGACTCTTCCTGACGCTCACTACCACCCCTCGTTTCAAATCCGAAATCCGACAACCTTGGGACTGGGACGCCCTTTCGCAGTCTCCAGATGAGGAAGGTCGTAAACAGGTCACCCGGCTATCGGGGACTTCGCAGCTTGATTGGTCTTGATCTCTTGACGGACAAACTCGGTGGTTTTTCTTTTCGCCATTGACCGATTCGTTGACTTGACTTTCTCCGACCTGGGTCCTGGGGTATAAGTACTCTACCCTCGACGTCTAGTCCAACTAATTCAAGTCATCCCATCGTCTACTCAGACTACTCTGCCTCCAATGTCGCCCCCTCGTGAAGTTTATCTCCCTGATCCACTAGTACAATGGCCTTGGCAGAGAACGTTGAATCCATACTACGCTGATGTCAAGCCAGAATCCGATACATGGGTCCGTGGATTTGAAGCTATCGACGCCAAGTCGCAGAGAGCCTTCGACTTGTGCAATTTTTGTGAGCCATGGACTTTAATCATTTTCCTTCAAGCAACTGACAGGATACTACATAGCGCTCCTCTGCGGTCTCGGATATTCGTTGCTTGACAAAGGTCCGTACCAAAGCAGGGTAGTGCCTCAGGTCGTTGACGAGTAGCCAGACTGTCTTCTGATTGCTTGTAACCTCATGGCATTCATGTTCTTATGCGACGAGTGCACAAACAAGGTCGACAGCAACGGCGCTCGTGCCTATGCAGAAATAGTGATGGATGCTCTCCGCAACCCTCATACTGAGCGCCCACAAGGCGAGACAAAGTTGGGTAAGGTCGCAAGACAGTAAGCCTACGTCATCCACATATGATTGCTTGGCTCATTGACAATGATTCTTGACAGGTTCTCGCTCCAAGCAATTCAAGTTGCAACTGTGTCGTCTTGGAATCGCTTCATCGCCAACTACGCCGAATATTTAGATGCAGTGATCGACGAATCTGCCGACCGTGCAGCAGGACATATCCGCAGTATCCCAGAATATCTTGAACTTAGGAGACTCACAATTGGCGGATACCCGTCTTTCCTGTGTTTCGAACTTGGTCTAGACATTCCAGATGAAGTAATGGAACATCCCAAGATCAAATCACTCCTCGGTCTGGTCGCAGAAACCGTCGTACTTACCAACGTTAGCAAGGTCCATGTCAACGAAGATACTATCCCATCTGACATATACGATTAGGACATGTACTCGTACAACGTTGAGCAAGCAAGGGGAGATAACCATAATATTCTCCCCGTTGTTATGAAGGAAACCGGGGTCGACCTGGGTGGTGCACTCAACTGGGTCATGACAACCTATGAACAGGTTCTCTCAAAGTTCGAAGAACAGAGACGCAAATTGCCCTCGTGGGGCCCCGCCATTGACTCTGAGGTCAAGCATTATGTGGATAGAATGTGCGTATGGATCCGAGGCCATGATTGTTGGTCCTTTGAGTCGGAGAGGTATTTTGGGGCGAAAGGGATGGAGATCCAGAGGTCGAGGGCCATGCAGTTACTCCCAAAGGGTTCCAAGACGGATGTGACCCCTGTAATGGCTTAGTGCCCTTCTCAGGGTTCAACAAACCGCAGAACAGTATTGTCCCTGCGTGTGGTGCATGTTGACAACACATTACCGTACCGCACTGTAGGGACTCGTTGACTTTCTTGAACATGTAACTGGCATGTAAACTTACCCGTTCGCTTTTATGCAAATCCATTGAGACCAGCCATAGCTATGATTTCGCGATAAAGACTCCAACACTGTAGAGACTGATGTGTACGTATCTCTGACAGATTGTGCGGGCGCCCTACAATTCAAGTTGTCGAAGGGCATCAAAGCAGTATTCGCAAGGCCCCCCTCATCCTGGTATCCTGAGTCCTCCATGACTGGGACTAACAACTTGAAACTATGTCCGATGGCAAGTCGGGTCCCACAAATCATAAGACGTTGATCGCGCACTTGCATTCGCTCCTTCCTTCAATTCGAGTAGACCTTGATAAGTCTCCGAAAACAAGGGATAAGGTCGATAAGGCCTGGCCGCCTCACGAGAGTCGCAGCATAGACGCGGCACAAGGCCCATGTGTTCTGTGCTGTGATCAAAAATAAACAACTTACGCATGCTCTCTATTCCAAAAAGTTGACCTATTACTCGCCAGCCAGCTGGGCCGGGAACGGGAATGGCGAATGGCGAAAAACGCTTCGTTCGTCCGACTTCACCCAGCACTCGTGGCCCGTGGGAGTCACTTGCCAGTCCTGACTACAGCCGCACCGGTCCGGAAACGGAAAGGAAAGTATATATGCAGTTCGATACCAGGGGATCTGGCACACCCGGACAGTGCCTTTCGGTGCTGCGAATCTCCCTGCCATACCGGATCAGTCGTTCCCTCCAAGCCGGATGGCGAACCCTCAGCTCAGTTTCGTGACCTTTCAAGAAAATACCATTCAAGGCCTAGCGATCACCGCTCACCGCTCATAGCGCTCGTCTATCATGACACGATGATTGGCTGTCAGATTGCAGAACGCGTGCCTCATTTCATGTCATAGTCCGGCTCCGGCTTTCTCGTGTAGGCTATTCCTACGATAGTACAGTAGCCCTACGATATGAGTCCTCGTCCCTTTTACGAGTGACGACTGGTGTCATGGTTCAAGCCTCGGGCCGCCTACCTTTAATATCCGGAGGGAGATCGAGGCTATGGCCTAATTGGTTATGGTTATGGTTAGTGGTTAGGATTACCCGGATAGGCGACAATTAGCGCAGAATTTGGAATTTAACCCACTTAGCAAATCTAATTATCTAAGAGTCAGCTAGTCAGTCAGCCACATCCAGCGACCTACAGTCGACGGTCGTACTGTAGATGTATGGAGAAATTTCCCCGTGACGCTCTACGACTGGGAAGCAGCCCCAGACATTGAAAAAGGTAAAACCAACAACCCAACCAATGAAGAGTATCGTATTACCGCGATACGCGATTGGCGCCGGTTACATTATTCATTCCAACTGTCCACGAAATCCAACCCGCTTCGAAACCGCTTAACCTCCAACAGGCGACCCGGGGCAATGCAAAGTACACGACGGCATAGATGTTTGATGCGTTTTGGGAACTTACCACCGGGACTCACTATTGCATGATGCTGTCCAATTTCACCTCTGGATTTCGGTATAAAACTGCCCCCTCACCACAGCCGATCGAAAACATCGCCAAGCATCTCCTCTCCTCTCCTGTATTCAACTTAGAATGTCGGCTCTTCCCCAGTTTTGCCTTCCTGATCCGGTTTCTCTGTGGCCCTGGCCAAGGACGTTGAATCAATACTACCAAGAGGCCAAGTCAGAGTCGGACGACTGGCTGCATGACTTCGAAGTCCTTGATGCCAAGTCACAGAGAGCATTCGATTTCTGTGATTTCCGTAAGCATATACTCCATCTGCCCCTTGTTACAGGTGCTGAGGAGCATTTATAGCACTCCTCAGCAGCCTTGGATATCCCTTGCTCGATAAGGGTTCGTCCATCTGAGAGAATTCAAGATTGAAAATATATTAATACGTCTCTAGATTGTCTGCGAGTCGCCTGCGACCTCATGGTTCTCTTTTTCATCTACGATGAGCACACCGACAATGCCAACGGAGACGGGGCACGTGCCTACGCTGACCTGGTGATGGATGCTCTCCAAAATCCTCACATGGAACGACCACAGGGCGAGTCGAAACTCGGGGAGATTACTCGACAGTATGCCTATTCTCCTTCCCATTCGCCATCCTAGTTCTTTGTTTAACTGAACGACATTTTGTCGTGCCAGATTCTGGCTCCGTGCGATCAAAGTCGCGAGCGAACCTGCTCAGCAACGGTTCATCCAATCCTTCTCTGCATATGTCTATGCGGTGATCGATGAAGCTTCTGACCGAACAAGAGGACACATCCGCGGAATCACAGATTTCCTCGAGCTTAGGAGACTCACTGCCGGGGCATATGCGTTTTTCTTTTCCGTGGAACTTGGTCTGGACATCCCACATGAGGTCATGGCGCATCCCGCTGTCGAGGCGCTTCGCAGCTTGGCCGCAGACTCTACTGTACTCACAAACGTGCGCACCTCCACTCTCGTATAATTATGCGAGGCCCAGTTGAATTTTGACACTTCTCTTACTAGGATCTATACTCGTATAATAATGAACAAGCTGCGGGGCACGGTGGCCACAATATCATCACCGTCGTGATGAACGAAAAGGGCGTGGATCTCGACGGTGCGCTCAAGTGGGTTGGTGAATACCACGAAGAGGTCCTATCCAGGTTCCAAGCGCAGCGTCGGATGCTGCCGTCATGGGGTCCTGATATGGACCTCGTGGTCAACGCCTACGTGGACAAATTGGCGCACTGGATTAGGGGACATGACTGTTGGTCACTCGAGTCGGGAAGGTACTTTGGTTCGAAAGGACCAGGGATCAAAGAGCACAGGATAGTCGGCTTGCTCCCGAGGGTGAACCGACCAGGTGTGACGCCTATGATGGCTCCCTCGGTTATTATTAGGCCCACTGTTTCAGCATACTGAGGCCGCCGAACTGGACAGATTCACATATTACTTTACTCGCTGTGCAACTACCCTTCTGTTGTTCCGAACATTCTTACTACCGTAGTACTCAACCTCTATACGCTATGTTATGACTACTGTGCGACACAAATAATATAATTATATCTTGCCACCGCGTGGCTCCCAGCGCAGGCTGTGCAAAACCTCGAATATTGATCTGTTGGTTCTTGCATTCCTCATCTGATCTGACAAATACCTAAACTGACTCTATGCGAAACCTAAACTGGAATCCGATTAATGACTCTGTTTGATTCAGAGTTTTGCACCCCAAATTCCGTAGACATTTTCATCCATGCAATGTTTTTAGCCCCATGTCCGATACGGTACCCCCAGGCCCCAGGGCCCAGGGGGGCATTACGTGTGACGTGGGCATGCGCAACTCAATCTCGGAAAAAGAAGACTGAGGTGGGAAGTAGTACGGGATGCAGTCGTTGAGAGCAACTTGAAATGAGAGCGAAGGAGATCCGTGCGAGAAAGGACGCGATCATATTAGAAAAGTGAAGTGCCCATGTCACCGCGGCGCCAATACGCTATCTCAGACACCTAGCCCGACTACTGTAGACGCACGCTTTTGTTGATCGTGCTCGTGAGACCATGCCGTGGGACCACACCTCCAACATCAGGGCGCTCCTCAAAGCTCCATGTAGCCCTTACCTTGGAAAGGACAAAACGAAAAAGGCACGAACTGCATCCTCGCAGTAATAGCCTATCTTTGAGTTGAACTTGATATGCAACGTCGAGCGAGTTGCTCACGCAGATCGTGGCATGACCTGGAAAAAATATCCACGTCGTCATCACAAGCGAAAGAAGTTTAGACGTTAGTTTATTGTCAGGTGGTATTTGCGTTGTAACTGGGTTTCATGTCTATTAATGTCTTTTCTCCCGCATGGCTCCAAACGTCACTTAACATTGAGAAAGGTGAGTGGTGAATGAAAGGGACGAACTAGAGATCTGTTTGTTTCAGAAATTCGACTGGATCATCAAGGCAGTCGAATGTCAAGTAGTCTGATTCGAGCTCTTCTTTCACCTCTATTCGAAATCCTCAGCATCACGGTGATAGGGCAACACAAAATGACCTCACGGTAAGTCACCCCCACATTGAGGTGTTCTTGGACATTTTCTCCGACACCTGGAAGCTCTATTACCACTTCAACTCCCGCCTTTCGCAGTACGTCGGCGTCACCGATGCCCGACAGCTCTAGGACCTATGGATATGAGGCACGACGTCCAATAAGCAAACCGACGTAGCTACTAACCTGCGGGGACGCTATTGCTCTGAAATAAACAGATGTAAATCACTGGTTTTCTCGACCCGGAGGCAAGTAATTTGCGTACCCGGCAGACACGATGACCTCCCGATCGACAACCACCCGGTACTTATCCCCTTCATGAAGGAAGTTGACGCTCTCAGCTATCGCTTCTCTATCAGCAAGTTTTGTAAGTGAGATTCTCGCGACATGTGCGGAGGTCAACACAGTAATATTGTCTCGAGAAAGCATGTGGTTCATAATACATCTTCAGTCGAACATGAGTTCATCGTTGGAAGTTGTCATATAGATCTTACCGACATTTTCAGAGTAAGATCGCGTCCTTGTCCTGGGACTGACCGTTACGGGGGTCAACCATATTCCTGTAGTCTGGGAGATATGAGACTGGGGAATCCCCTTATGACATTCTGCTCACATCTCCAGCGAACTGACGGATATAACCGTTAGTGTACGACTTCCCGTGAATAAAGTGCATACCGGTTCCGATGCCAGATTGACTCCAAGTGTCTGCATGGCCCGGACGACTGGCTTTTCAAAACCTGACAGCAATGTGGGATATCCCACCTCCAAGAGGCCTGGAAGAAGTCCGGTTGGTTTGGTCATATGCATATTGGGCATTACGTGCCTCCGAGTCCGTGCTCCCGCAGGTCAAATCTCATCGTATCGTCCTTAACTTCAGGGAGTATAAATCGCTCAACTTTGTTATAATACTTCTTCAATGTCTCCCAATTCCAGCCCGTATTCCCTAGCTCTTCAAATGCTTTAGAGGGGACAGATAAGTACACTGCATTCATCGCTATGTTCTTCAACGACGTACCGTCTATATCCGTGGCAGAGGGCAGGTGGAATAAGCAGGAGTTAATAGCTGAGGTTCCTCCCAAACCCTTTCCCCTATATCGTATTGGAATAAACACCTCTGCGACGTGTTTCGTGCTGGTCGTGCGTACTGAGCCGTATACAGGGTCCTCCCATGGGCATTCAGCTGAGGCACCTACTTATCGTTAAAACACGCAAGAACAAAGAATGACGTTCCAGTGCTTACAGTTTCATAGCCCCAATCATACTGCGGATTACCTAAATGATTTGGGTAGTAGCTCGTTGGGATTACTACACTCGTGACATGAGTGGGCACCGGTAGATAAAAATGTAACACGAGATACGGTTGATTGGATCATTCAAGTTAGGAGCACCAGCCTCCAGCACGAGAACGGACACGGAAGGGTCTTCGGATAAGCGCGTGGCAACGACGAGGCCCGTCGTCTGTACCATGACGTGAGTAGGAAGGCCAGCCAACCAATGGATAGGTTATAAGCATACCCCGCCACCTGAAGCATGCCAGGATTCGTCAGAACAATTGCGTTATGTCAAGGTCACTCGTACCAATGACGATATAGTCGAAAGACTTGTCAGAGACTTGGTCAATTGTGGCGAGCATAAGGGTAAGGATGAGATGATGGAGGCAGCAGTCAGAAATTGGCGACTTATGCTTCGAATGAATGGGCGTAAGATCACACAACTAAACAGGGGTTCCTGGGGCAGCACGTGTGGGAAGAAGCCACCATCATGGCATAGGAAGCCCCCCGTAAGTCCGACAGATCAAATCCGGCTCGATGGTCCAAGTGGGACAGGGTAAAAACAAGAGTCAGCTGGTCATAAGAGGGCCAGTTGGTTCCTAAATTCTGATGCTGGGAAGATGGGTCATGCACTGGCAGCGAACAAGAGTTACAAGACGCCGCAGTCTTCTCTCACTGGCAGCGGCCAATAATCATACTGTATCGAGTCTGAGAGATCGATGATTGGGTGCGCAAAGGCAGGATGATAGCGAGCCCAAGACAACTCCGTGCCCACGACGTAACCATTATCATCGCATTATTCTAGGGGCAGATCCCAGAATTCGCGACTATGGTCCAGGCAACTTGAAGGTCACGGTACTGTCCCTTGAGGCTTATACTGTAGAGCGAAACATCGCTAGCGGGGCTCCTTGAACCGCGACCACCACCAGGCGCGAGTTTTCCCACGGTTGAAAAACCGAGGCAAGGAGGGCGAAAACCACGAACACGACGTTCCCCAATACCTGACACACCAGAGTGACTACTACACACCATTTAGAACCCATGGGGTACCAATGTAACACACATAAGACTACAACCAACGGAGACCATGCTCTAAGCAAACACTGAACCAAC
>Ga0307510_10009687_pt1 | contig 11466 bp, 5 predicted proteins | sample 12_EM_MG_FD_207224 | JGI IMG/M metagenome (GOLD analysis project Ga0307510, IMG submission 207224) | Populus trichocarpa ectomycorrhiza microbial communities from riparian zone in the Pacific Northwest, United States - 12_EM | ecosystem: Host-associated > Plants > Roots > Unclassified | place... | reverse complement strand
TCGGCAGCTTGCGCCAGCGCGGATCCTTGCGGATTTCAATGGTGGCTTCGAAACCATCCATTTCCGGCATCATCACGTCCATCAACACCAGATCGATGTCCTCGACTTCATTGAGTCTTTCAATCGCCTCACGACCGTTACGGCCGATCACCACGACTGCGCCTTTGGTCTCCAGGGCACTGGTGAGGGCGAAAATGTTGCGCACATCGTCGTCCACCAGCAGCACCTTGCGACCCTCGAAGACCTTGTCGCGGCTGCGCGCGGTCTTGAGCATCTTCTGCCGTTCATGGGACAACTGCGATTCGACTTTGTGCAGAAAGAGTGTGACCTCATCCAGCAAGCGCTCTGGCGAGCGTGCGCCCTTGATGATGATCGAGCGCGAGTACTTGCGCAGTTCGGCCTCTTCATCGCGAGTCAGGTTGCGTCCGGTATAGACGATGACCGGCGGGAACGAGCAGATGTCCTCGGTGGACATGCGCTTGAGCAGGTCATTGCCGAGCATGTCCGGCAATTTCAGGTCGATGACCATGCAGTCGTAGATCGTCGTGCGCAGCAGTTCCAGCGCGTCCTGCGCGAGGCCGACGGCGGTGATTTCGATGTCTTCGTCGCCGATCAGTCGGGCAATGCTCTCGCGCTGCAAGTCGTCGTCCTCGACCAACAGCACGCGTTTGACCTTCTGGGTCAGCTTGGCCTCGAGACGGGCGAACACGTCCTTGAGCTCTTCGCGGGTGGTCGGTTTGACCGCGTAACCGATCGCACCCATGTGCATCGCCGCTTCGACGCGGTCCTCGACGGAAATCACATGCACCGGGATGTGCCGGGTTCCGGCGTGTTCCTTCAGACGCTGCAGCACGGTGAGGCCGGAGTGATCCGGCAGACGCATGTCGAGCAGGATGGCATCCGGGACGAATTCTTTGGCCAGGTCGTAGCCCTCGTCCGCGCCATGAGCCACCAGGCACTGATAGCCAAGCTCATGCGCCAGATCGTAGAGGATATGCGCAAAGTTCGGCTCGTCTTCCACCACCAGGATGCAGCGCGTGGCGAATGGCGCTTTGTTACGGTCATCGGCGAAGCGCGGAATGTGCACCGGCGTCAACGGCGAAACAACCGGCGCCAGTGGCACGCTGGCCACCGCCGCTGGCGGGGTAAAGGTCAACGGAGCGAACGGCACTTCATTGGTCTCGTCGAACTGCTGCGGCAACACCAGCGTGAACACACTACCCTGCCCCGGTGTACTGCTGACGCTGATCGAACCGCCGAGCAAGGTCGCCAGATCCCGCGAAATCGACAGCCCCAGACCGGTGCCGCCGTACTTGCGGTTAGTGGTGCCGTCGGCCTGGCGGAAGGCTTCGAAAATGCTTTCCTGCTGATCGGCAGCAATGCCAATACCCGAATCGCGCACGATGAACGCGACGCGATCATCCGGCTGGCCGGCAATGGTCAGGCTGACTGCGCCCTTCTCGGTGAACTTCACGGCGTTGGACAGCAGGTTCTTGATCACCTGCTCCAGACGCTGACGGTCGGTGTAGAGCATGCCCGGCGCGCCAGGTTGCAAATCGACACTGAAGGTCAGCTGCTTGTCTGCCGCCAGAGGCTCGAACACGCTGCGCAGACCATCGGCCAGACGCGCCACGCTGGTGTTCTCCGGAATCACTTCGAGCTTGCCCGCCTCGACCTTGGAGATGTCCAGAATATCGTTGATCAGGTTGAGCAGATCGTTGCCGGCAGAGTAGATCGATTCGGCAAACTTGACCTGTTCGGCGCTGAGGTTGTCTTGCGGGTTCTCCGCCAGCAGCTTGGCCAGAATCAGCGAACTGTTCAGCGGTGTGCGCAGTTCGTGGGACATGTTGGCGAGGAATTCGGACTTGTACTTGCTCGAACGCTGCAACTCTTCGGCGCGTTCTTCGAGTTGTACCTGGGCCTGGTTGAGTTCGGTGTTCTTCAGGTCCATGGCGTCGCGCTGTTCGGCCAGGGTCTGCGCCTGCTCGGCGAGTTGCTCGTTGGTCTGCTCCAGTTCGACCTGCTGGGTTTCCAGATGCGCCTGGGACTCCTTGAGAATCCGCGACTGCTCTTCCAGTTCTTCGTTGGCGGTTTTCAGCTCTTCCTGCTGCACCTGCAACTCTTCGTTGAGCTGCTGGGTTTCGGCCAGCACTTCCTGCAAGCGCTGACGGTAGCGCGCAGCTTCGATGGAGGTGCCGATATTGCCGGCAATCAGTTCCAGCAATTCGATATCGCGATCCGTGAGCGGCCGCAGGAAACCCAGTTCGATCACGCCATTGACCCGGTCGTCATCGCTGGTCGGCACTACCAGCACACTGTGCGGCAAGCCCTCGCCCAACCCAGAACTGACTTTGAAGTAGTCCGACGGCACCGAATCCAGACGGATCAGCCGCGCCTGTTGCGCCACCTGGCCAACAATGCCTTCGCCGCTGTAAATCGACTGATCTTGTTCTTCCTGCTCGCGAGAGAAGCCGTAAGTGGCCACCCGCTTGAGGCCGCCATGTTCTTCACGCACGTACAGCGCGGCCACGGCGGTGCCCAGGTATTGCGCGCAGAACTGCAGAATATTGCGCCCCAGCAAGTTCAGCGTCAGTTGCCCCAGCACCTGCTCGGCCAGCTCGGTCTGACCATTGCGCAACCACGCCTGCTGCTCCAGACGTTCGGCACTGGCTTGCTGTGCGGCAAGGTTGGCGCTGTAGTTGGTCGACAGATTGACCAGATCGCGACGGCCGATATAGGCCAGCAAGCCGCTGATACCGGCAATGAAAATCAGGTAGAGGCTGATGCTCCAGATCGTGGTGCGGCGCACGTCTTCATTGCGCGTCGTGCGCAGAACCTGTTCGGTTTCGATGACGTCTTCAAATTGCTTGCGGATTTCGTCCGTCAGGCGTTTGCCACGTCCAGCCTTCACCGCGCCCCGGTAATCGCCGCTGGAGCGCTGCAGATCGATCATCGATTGTGCGTAATTGGCCCACTCGATCTGCAAGGCCTGCAAACGACGCAAGCGATCGGTCTGCACCGGGTTATCGGCGGTCAGATCGAGCAAAGTACTGAGCGCCACCGCGATACGCGGTTTGGCAGTTTCGTAAGGGTCAAGGAAATGCTCGTCGCCGCTAAGCAAGAAACCGCGCATGCCGGTTTCCAGGTCCACGGTGAGCTTCACCGCTTCGTTGGCGTTATTGATCACCCGGTCGGTGTGCTCCACCCACTGGATCACCGACAGCAGATAAGTAATCAGCGACACGAAGAACACGGCACTGAGCACACCGACGCCCAAGGGCAGACTGATGTTGCGACTCAGGAGTTTACGAAACCGTTGCTCATCAACCGTAGACGGAGAGGACATGGGGCAGCCTTGTCGAACTGTTGAAAAACAGGCAGTTTGCCCCAAAACGGCGGCATGGATCCATTTTTCTCACACTTTTCGCAGCAAATTCCTACGCTCACCAGCATGTTCATGCCCCTGAACAGTTATCCTTGCGCCCCCATCTGCGGCTATGCTTTTTTTGCGTCGGGCGGGGAACTTGTGGCACTGCGCCACTTACTGATGAAGAAGCCCGGCACTTTTGATCGACCGGCGACCCTGAACTGACTTTCGAGAGCCTTATTATGTCTACCCCCGCCTCCACCATCCTTGTCGTAGAAGACGACGACATCGTGCGCATGCTGATCGTCGATGTGCTGGAGGAGCTGGAGTTCACGGTGCTCGAAGCAGACGGCAGCGAACAGGCACTGGAAAAGCTTGAAGACTCAAGTCTGCACATTGATCTGATGATGACCGACGTCGGCCTGCCGGGCATGGATGGCCGCGAACTGGCGACTGAAGCACGCAAACTGCGCCCTGCCCTGCCGATTATGTTTGCCAGCGGTTATGCCGAATCCATTGATGTACCCGCAGGCATGCATGTAATCGGCAAACCGTTTTCAATTGATCAGTTGCGTGACAAGGTAAAAGCCATATTGAACAATTAACAACAGGAAATAGCAGCCGAAGCAACTTGTTATATCCACGCATAATTCGCAACGCACTAAACCTGTAATTACTGATCACCGCAGTTCTATCCTGAGTCAACTCTTTGATCTGTGGCGCCTGACAAATCAGCGCCGCTAAAAAAGACACTTGAAGCTTACCCGACTCAGGATAGAAGACATGCGCCCCGCAGTAATCAATAAAACTTCATACGTCGATCGTTCTCTTTTCGACAAACAGGAAAGAGCCAACATCACCCAAGCGCTGAATGCTGCCCTTCTACGTTCGCATCCCACTTTGACATTTGAGCAGTACAGCGCGAGCGCGTCTTTACCCGAGACAACCAGGCTTAGCCTGCAGAACCTGTTTTTCCCCTACGTTGCCGGCAGCACGTTCGATGAAGCCTATGAGCCAGCACGTCATGCCTTGCAGAAAATGATTGAAACCGAGCAGTTCTCGCATCTTTGCGAAATTCATGGTTTTCCGGCGAACGCTAGAATCGGTGTCGACGGCGAAGGCAGTATCTTTGGAATATTTGAACACGCCAAACATGAGCTACCCATCGGCGGAAGCGCAGAGACGCTGATGCTGGCCGAGTTTGCGGAAATAACCGGTGGCTATGTTTATTCCGGTTACGACATTGGCATTGAGCAATGGCTTGCCTTTGAAGGTTTGAATCTGCCGCAGACCATTGGCGACATCAAACAATTGATCGCCTATTTGATTTTTGAACTTCCCGCCCCTCCCGACTCCGGCGATTACCACGAGTTACTGAACAGTGAAGCGGATTCACCGTTTCATTTATCGCGCGCCAAACGCGAAATCATCACACAAGTCATTCAGGAAGCGACTGAAGGCAAGAGCACTCTTCTGAAAAAACTGTCCCTCGCCGATTTCAAGCAGATTCCCATCGCCACTAAACGCAAGCACGTGGACGACATTATTACCGACTGTTTGAAGCAGAACTTTGCCAGTGACCTGGGCCGAAAGCTCCATGAGTGCCTCGACTGGCATCTGGAAACGGACGATCAGCACGTGCGCGCCAATCAGCTTCGCGAAATCCTGCAGGCCGCGCTCGTCATCGATCTGGAGGCGCGGACCAACTCGCCCATCCTCGCCGGTTACGACCTGTATCAACCGGCCAATGCAACCCGCCATGCTGCACAAGTGCGTGAAAGCCTCGAGCAGCATCTCGTTAGCGAAGGCTTGATTGAACCAGACTACGCCCTGCTGGCAGCACACCTGTTACTGGCCGGCTCCGCCGCTGAATTTCTGATCGCCGATATACCGCCTGATCTGACCCTGGAAAAACCTGGCTGGGTCGTCATCGCTCAAGCGGTGGCGTTGATCGAACACGCCTCGCCGGGGTCCTCCCGAATGATGACATATAGCCAAATCAAGGCGTTTGCAGAACTGGCTCCGCTGTCCCCCGAACAAATCGAACTGCACCAGGTAGCTGGATTCACCCCGACGATCAATTGGGCAGTACTCAATGGCGTGATCGACTACCGAGCCCAAAAAGATTACGACAACCCCACGCTGGTCAAGGCTACCGCGCACTTCGAGCGCTACATGGAGGCCCTCAGCCAATCGGAGACGGGTCTGTCGCGAACGCCCCCCGAGCGCAGAACAATCGCCCTTGAGGCATTAAAGAAGGTGATGCCCGAAGGCAGTTACCTCGAAAAGAAAGGGTTCTCCATCAAATACCTGAGCAGCTTCAAAGACCGCAGCTGGCTAGAGGGACTCAAGGCGGCGCACCCGGCCGGCATTCTCAGCGAGTTCTATGATGCGCTGCTTAGCACAACCGGCAACAGCGAATACGCGATAAACAAACTGCTGCGCCTGCGCTTCTCGATAGTGGATCTCTACCTGTCCGGCGACCTGATCGAAAATGGCAAGTTGACAGACCGATTTCAGCAACAAAGCGATTTCAAGCCACCCGCTGACGCGTTTGCCCGATTGTCCGAACTCGAATTGCCTGGCGTACTGTTCGATCAAGCCTTCGATTGCTATTACAAAGACGTGCGCGAGGGAATGTCTTCGGTCATGAAAATGGCGATTTCGAACATGCCCGAGCGCGATAGACAGGCGCTCACCAACGGCTACATGACGCTTTACACCGTCAGAAAGGAAGTCAATCCACTCAATCCACAGGAAGAAACCCAATTCGCTCGTGACGAAGCGAAAGGTCGCTACGGCCTTATTCTGTGCTGTAACAATGACGATGCATTGCGTACTTATGAGTTATTCAGCTTGCGCGGTCTGTGTCGCGAACGCCCCGAATTACTGGTGTTATTGCAAAGCACGCAGATCATCGATGCTCGCCCGACACTCTCCTTCACCGGCAGCCGGTACGACTTCCAGGCAAAGAACAAAGCCGTGGAATGGCCTCTCGATTTCGCGGCTTACAGCGAGGGCAGCGAGCCCCGAGGTGGCGTGACGTCTCGCGTAGTGGTGGAAAAGCTCTGGCACCTGAATCTGGCCGCCACGGACAATCGACCGGTTTCCCTGTTCTTTTCCCGCGAGGTCGATGACATCGCCGAATGCATCCTGACCCACCATCCTGTGGCCAGCCGTGCCGAGCTGTACGCCTCACTGAATGTGCAGACGGAGTTGGAGGAATGGCGCACAACCATAGAAACCGTTGAACGCTTGGCGATCAACGTGATCGTGCCGTTCAAACAATGTATTGAAGATATCCGTTCGGGGCGTACTGATCGGGTTTCCGAGGGCATCGGTGGCTGTGTGCTGGATGGCCTGTCGGTCATCGGTTTGTTGATTGGTCTGGGGGCAAGCGCGGCAAGTATTGCCGCCAAGACCGGGTCAACCACACTCAAGGTATTGAAAATCTCCAGGGCCGTGGCTCGTGTAGCGCTGTCGTTGATCAATCCGCTGGATGGCTTGCCGACACTGGCACGCAAAGGTCTGCGGCTCGCGGGCCGTGGCATCGTCTTCGTCGGCGAAAACGCACTGAGTACGGCGCGAACCGCCAATGCCCAGTTGCGCAAACTCGTGCGCGGTGCAAATGCCCCTGAGTTGATCAAGTTCGAACGGCTGACCGATATGCGCCAGGCGACCTGGCGCGGGGCGGACGGTGTGAGCCAGGCCGTCGATATTGCCGTGCTGCAACGCAACAAGCGCTGGCACGCACTCAACCTCAAAGTCGGCGGTGCCTGGGGGCCGCGCCTGAAGTTCCTCAATCTGGGGAATTTCTCGCCGTTGAAACGATTGTTCGCTCGCGCCAGGCCCTTCAGTTACACGCAGGGATATCTGACCAAAGCCATTCCCCACGCGAAAAGCAAACTCGACAACACGATCGGCATGCTCAGCAACATACACGAGGACGATCACCATGTTCGCTCGCTGCTCAAGCATGTCTTTGGCACTGACTCTAACGAAGCAATTGAATACATCACCCACAATTTGCGCGCCATGCGCAAGGATCTCGACTCCGTCGATCTCACCAATATGGTATTCCGCCCGCATGAGCCGGACATCCTCGCGGCACTGCGTGTCGATACCTACAAACACTGGAGAGCCGGCGTGGACGCTGGCGTGAAAGTCGATAAAAACGCAGGTCAGTTTCTCGCGATCTACCCGGACAATCTGGATGAGTTCTATCAAGTGTCCAGGTATGACGATGGCAGCATTGGCGATGTCATCGTCCATGAAATGTCGCACGGCGCTCCGGGAACGCTCGACCTTTACTACGGCGAAGTGCTTGCCGGGGTCACTCCCGCCGAGTTCGATGCCGTCGGGCTGCTTGAATTTGCCAGGGACGCGCACAGGGCCCATCCGGATAATCTGAGCAATCCCCATTTCCGCTTTGCCAAGCGTGAGGAATACATCGAGTTCAAGCGAATCAAGGACGGGCTGCCAAAAGTGGTCCAAGACCATCCCGCATTGTTGAATGCGGAATCCTATGCACTGTCTGTCTCGCTCCTGGACCAGCAAGTGACCGCGCCCGCGGCGTTTCAACTCAACCTCTCGGCCATGGAAAACGCTTTGAAGAACACGGCTCCCGGTGCTTTTATCCAGGGGCCGCTGTTGCTTAATCTCGCCAAACCGATGTGAAGAGAAACAGGGCGCATCCAAGCTTTATGGCTGTGGTTTAATTGCGCCCTTTTTTCTCACCTGCTTTAAAGGATCTGCCCCCATGACCCAACCCGATAACACCAAAGTCCTGGTCATCGGCTACGTCTGGCCCGAGCCGCGCTCTTCCGCGGCCAGTGGTCATGTGATGCAGATCCTCGAAACCTTCCTGCAACAAGGCTGGGACATTACCTTCAGCAGCCCGGCCGGTCCCGGCGAGCACAAGGCGGATCTTGCCGCACTCGGCATTCGTGAGGTGCCGATCGAACTCAACAACAGCAGCTTCGATCAATTCATCAGCGGACTGGCGCCGGACATCGTCTTGTTCGACCAATTCATGATGGAAGAGCAGTTCGGCTGGCGAGTTGAAAAACACTGCCCTCAGGCGCTGCGCGTGCTGGAAACTTCCGACCTGCAAAGTCTGCGGCATGCGCGTCATCAGCGACTCAAGTCTCGTCTGAAGGTCAATCCTGACCAGAATGATTTCAGTGATGTCTTTGCCCCAGACCTGCGCGATGAATTCGGACTGATGGCCGAAACCGATCTGGCCAAGCGTGAAATCGCCGCGCTGTATCGTTGCGATCTAAACCTGATGATCTCCGAAGTGGAGATCGAATTGTTGATCGAGCAGTTCGGCTTGCCCCGACAATTGCTGCACTGGTGCCCGCTGATGATCGACCCGCCTGCGGTCGAACCTGCAACATTTGCGGATCGGGCGCACTTTCTGAGTATCGGCAACTTCCGCCACGCACCCAACTGGGATGCCGTGCTGTGGATGAAAACCACGATCTGGCCGCTGATTCGCCAACAATTGCCCCAGGCACAATTGCACATTTACGGCGCCTATACGCCGCCGAAAGCCACAGCGCTGCATAACGCCCGCGAAGGTTTCCACATCATGAACTGGGCCGAAGATGCATTGCAGGTCATGTCTGCCGCGCGAGTCTGCCTGGCGCCCTTGCGATTTGGTGCCGGTATCAAGGGCAAACTGGTCGACGCCATGCTTTGCGGTACACCCAGTGTCACCACGCCGGTTGGCGCCGAGGCCATGCAGGGCGATCACGCGTGGCCCGGTGCAGTCACCAGCAGCGCAGTGGAGTTCGCCAACAGTGCCGTGGCGCTTTACAACGACGAGTCGCGCTGGCAGGACGCTCGTCTGGCGGGATACACGCTGTTGAATGAACGCTACCCACAACCAGTACATGGTCCGGCATTGATTGAAAAACTGCGTTATTGCCAACGGAACTTAGAACACCTCAGATCCAACAACTTCATTGGCAGCATGCTCCGTCATCACTCGCACAAAAGCACCCAGTACATGGCGCAATGGATCGAAGCGAAAAACCGACACACACAACAAACACCGGACATGTAAGTAACGCCTTTTACACGACTTGCATTAAAAGCAAACTTGGCCGAACACCCGGCACCCGTTATAAACATCCTGCGCGCGCAATTCCGACAACTTTCGTTTTCAATTGCAGGATGTACAACATGAACAATCTTGATAATTTCCAACCTTATCAATGGATGGCGGATTCGCCGCAAATCGACAACTTGTCGCTTTTCGAACTTAGTTTGCCGGGTGCCCATAACGCTGGCTGCGACTGGGAAGCGGGTTATGCACTGATACCCGGTAAAAACTGGCTCGCCTGCCAGGATGTCTCCTTTTATTCACAATTGAATCGCGGTGTTCGAGCACTCGACGCCCGCCTGACTTACGATAACAAAGCGCAAGGACTGGCAAAGTTCCGCTTCCACCACAACGGCTACCTTTCTTCCCGTACGCTTGAAGATCTCGTACGCGACGTCAAAGCTTTTTATGAAAGGAACATCAATGAATTCATCATTCTGGACTTTCATGAATTGGGTAGTGGCAAGGACGCATTCGATCATTCGGAGTTTCAAGCGTTGATACTGCAACACTTGGGCGACCGAATGATCCCGACCCGGAATCTGCACCTGACGCTTGGCCAGCTCAAAGCGATCAGCCCGTTGCAGCGCATCATGGTGGCAGCCCCCATGACCTGGGAAACCGAGGACTACCGTATCTATGGAAGAATCCAGCACAAGTGGATCGGAAAGCAGCTTGTCAGTTCTCTCGATCTGCAGGGTTACATCAAAGAAGTATTGAGCACTGCCAACAGCACACTTCGCCCGTGGTCGCTGTCAGCAACCAGTTTTTCGATTGGCGGCCCTCAGCGAATTCTGGATGATCTCGACCACTGGTTTGACCCAGCCAGATCGGATTGGGCCAAAAAGTGCAACATCATCAATTTCGACTTTATTAAAAACTCGAACATTGTACGTTTCTGCCAGATGGCCAATCTGGAAAAAGCCATCGAGAAGTCCAGAGGCAGCGTCCGCGAGCAGACCGCTTGAGTGAAGCTGGCGCAAGTCCCGAGAAACGAGGCATGATCGGCAGGCGATAACAAAAAAAGTAGCTCGCCATGACTCGAACCGCCCGCGTGACCGACCCTTCATACGAGTTGATGGATGACCACAACGGGTTGTCCATCATCTACCGCCAGCACGGTTTTCCGTGCCCGCTGGTGCGCTGGCATTTCCACAAGGAATATGAACTGCACCTGATTGTCGCCAGCTCGGGCAAGGTGTTTATCGGTGACTACATTGGCAACTTCTATCCCGAAACCCTGTTCCTCACTGGCCCCAATTTGCCGCACAACTGGATCAGCCAGGTGGCCGAGGACGAGGTCGTTGAAAAGCGCGACATGCTGGTCAACTTCACCGACGAGTTGTTCGAGAGTGGCCACCAGGTGTTTGCCGAACTGAAGACCCTGGCGCCCCTGCTGGAACGTGCGCAGTACGGCATCGAGTTTCGCTGCAAACGTACCATCCGCCAGGCCATGACGCTGATGCAGCGCATCGCCGACAGCAAGGGCATCACCCGCCTCGGGCACTTCTTTATCCTGATGGAATTGCTCGCGGCCAGCGATGATTTCCAGCTGTTGTCCGGCGCCACCACCCCGCAACTGGCCGATGAGCACAATATCGATCGTACCAACCGGGCCGTCGACTATATTTTCAGCCACTACGCCCGCGATATCTCGCTGGAGGAAGTCGCCGCGCATCTGGGCATGACGCCGACCTATTTCAGCCGAGTGTTCAAACAGGCCACCGGGCGCAATTTCATCGAGTTCGTCAATCGCTTGCGTATCAGCAAGTCCTGCGAGCTGCTGGCCGATGGCGACAAACCGGTGACCGAGGTGTGTTTCGAATCGGGGTTCAACAACATTTCCAACTTCAATCGGCGCTTTCAGCAGCTCAAGGGCATGACGCCGTCGCACTATCGGCGGCTTGCGGTGCAGCGCCTGACTGAACAAAACCATCTCTGACAACGCAACTCCCCTGTAGGAGTGAGCCTGCTCGCGATAGCGGTGTGA
>Ga0307510_10009686_pt1 | contig 11467 bp, 18 predicted proteins | sample 12_EM_MG_FD_207224 | JGI IMG/M metagenome (GOLD analysis project Ga0307510, IMG submission 207224) | Populus trichocarpa ectomycorrhiza microbial communities from riparian zone in the Pacific Northwest, United States - 12_EM | ecosystem: Host-associated > Plants > Roots > Unclassified | place... | reverse complement strand
TCGTTGCGATGCCGAGAATAGACAGTATCTCAACCATGATCTTCACGATAATGTCCGTCATTGCTATAGTTGGTCGTACTTCCGTGTAGGACTCCAGCCTCCGAAAGAAATTCTCGACGCGCTCGAAGATATCAACGAGCATCTCTTGACTTGCATCGACATCCTTGGCTACCTGATAGCAAGCATGATCGGTATCACGATAGCCGGAATAGAATGAGATCGAAGGGGGCCCACCTGGAAAAGAATACCAACGCCAGCAAAGATCACTTTTGCAGGCGAGAAAACCTGAGCAAACGATGATCAGAGCCGAGAATCTTCAAGGATTCTCAGTAGGGATTCACCAGTCCAACACCCTCGCCAAGAGTGGAGGAGAATGCAAATAGTACATTCACCGTTGGGTTGAGCCAGCTACTCAACCTCTCATCACTGCTGCGACTCTGGTCGAATTGGCGGACTAGTCCCTGTAACAGTGACAGAATCGCGGCAGGAGAGTCGCAGGATTGGAATTGGGCGGCGAGTGGGTGTGTGAGAAGCTTGTTCTTTGTTTTCTTCTCATATTGCTCCACAGCAGCGTTGAAAATAGATTGGAAGTTGGACGATGAGGAAGTCGAGGGCGGGAGAGTAGCCTGGGACATCGAATAATTAGGAGATTGAGTCAACAAGGTGGGATATTGGTTGACAACTTGACGGGCGCCAAATCGAACGTGCAAGATAAGGCAGGCGTGACACGGCTTCTGAAAAAACCGGCGTCAATAGTTTGCAGATTCGCCTCAGGACTGCCTCTGACTCCGAGTTGGGCTGAAGTTGCCGTCGCTCTACGCATAACGGGATTTTGTGATACCACCAAACAACCGACTGAGCCGCGACTCGCACACAGCCAAACGTAAGAAAATTCCCCAAGTTAATCGCTCGCTCGCTCTCATAGAATACATCACTCCCCCAATCACGTTGAGGCCCCACTACGTAAAAATGAACAACAGCAAGCCTTTCCCTTATAGGCTGGACACTCCGTGACGTCACCGAAGGGTCATTGTGTACTCCGAGTCCGAGTCGACTCCCACGACAGGCTAACATTGCAATCTGGTAGGCTAGCCCCGCCGACGACGGTGCAATAGCAATAGACTCATACTTGATCCGTCCCACCACCAACACTGTAACCGACTCTGTCCGCGAATCCTTCCTATTTTCCGTTCGCTTTGGAACTGTAGAGGGCATGAAGCATGCCGCCGGAATGGCTCCGAACCGTGGACCTAACCAAGGGCGAACGCCTGTGATCATCGATCATCACCACATCACTGTCCACGCTCACCATCATTGCATTTCTCGTCTCGTACCTCCCGTCCCTCGCCTCCAATCCACCGACAGAATAGGCTTAGGTGCGCAAATTTACGGGCCCCGATGCCGGAGGTAGGTTCTCTCCTGATGTTGTTTCTCGACTTCAAGACCCTTATCGTCCACCTCGACAACGATTCCCTTCTGAACGGGTTTCGTCTCTATCCGAGGGATCTTTTATGTGGAGTCAAAGACCACCATGGACGTGTCGTATTGGGAGGGGAGGGGAGTCGTGAACGTTCGTGGTACAGGGTCATGCACACGTTTGCTGACGATGGCAGTACCTCATACTTCAGGTTGGATCGCCATCACACCTTGATCTTGCCTCCTTTGTACACATGGTGCGCCAGTAGCAGACATGCTGACACATTCCCCACCCGCCTCATTGGAGAGCTGTCTTGTTCTCTTCAATAACAATGGAGAATCGCATGGAACAGGGTTAGGGTTAGGGTTCGATTATCTGGTTGAGTCTGGTCTTCCGCAATTTTTTGGTGCAACCGCAACTGTAACCGGTTGCGTGCCCAACAAATTCTCAAAAGACCGGACTGGATTTCCCCCAAGGTTGCTTTCAGCTGCCATGGCACAACACATCGGGTTGGGACCGACCCCAACACGGATCCAGCAAGCCCGTCATGTGTCCAGTGGATTTCACACACTTCTAACCCTGGCGGTTTCCCGACGAATAGCCTATGGTGGCCACCTCCTGATACCCGACACTGATACAAACTGGACCTTGCTTTCCATCTCCCGTGCTGTTGCCATTCAGTTGCCGCATGGACACGTCCCCGCAGAGCACCTCAAGCTCTTGCCCGATCCCACGACAAAGACAGAAACAAGTCGCACATATTTTGTGCATTTATTAATGGCTTGGGGACGATGGGGCGGTTGCAAAAGGTGCGTGATCGTCTCGTCATTGGAATGTCACTGGGCTGACTGCTTTTTTTTTCTGCCGCCGGCTATTACTCATGATGCCCACTGTGTCATACTTTTGGCCTCAAAAGGCCTGGAGCCTTGTCCGTGATCACGTTTATTCTGTATTTTTCTAACATATGCTGATATTTCGTCCTGCTGTACTTACAAATTGTTTCCAATTACTATGGTGTGTCCCTATACATGTAACCCTCAACGTTCAGAATGGGACTTCAGATATGAACAGGGCGGTTTGGCCCAGTCACATATTGTTCCTATTCCTACTACCGCCATGGTATGTGGACACCTTGTGTACACTGGCAGCACCAGTACCGCATCCGTCTTGTTACCGTGGCTCGCTTCACCCCGCATCGGTTCACGACAATTGCTATGTTGTGATTGACGATGGGTGGGCCTGAGACAGGCCCTGAAGCTACTCGTACCATCGAACCCGAACATTCTGCCGTGCTGGGTCGTCCGTCAAGTCGTAAATGCCAAGCTTCAGAGTCAACTTTGACTACAATTCCAGTGAGGTACTCAAGAGACCGGGTCATCATCCCCATGCAACTGCAACCAAGCAAGCACCGATGGTATGTGGGGAATCCGATCTCGTATATGGCAAGGGTTCTCAGCCAGGCGGATCGCGTGCACCATCGGCACGCCCAAGCCGGGGCAAGAGCACGGTGTGTGGAGAGGTATCCCCCAGATACCCGAGGATGTGGTGAAGAGCTAGGTGACCAAATCATCACGAATATTCTCCATCTACTAGGATGTTTCTTTAGAGCATAGCATTGAAGGAACGATGTTATTACAGTGTTGAGATGATTCGGTGGCTAGCAACAGCGCAATGTCCCGGGATTGTTGTAACTGTTACAAATATAGTAAAGTTAAAGAACTCTAGTGCACTACTGTACGTCCGGGAAGGTTGCCTGTACATCCATCGGCCATTCGTGATCACTTGGCGCCCCGTCCTGTCAGGAATTCCGCTATTTCGTGATGTCCCCTCCACAATGCTTCTCGCAGTGGGGTCGAACCGTTGTTGTCCTCAGCATCTATGTTCGCGCCATGATCAAGCAGTAGGCGTGAGCCTTCGACTGTCCCAAAAATCGAGTCATGCAGCGGGGTACATCCACCATCATCCCGTGCATTCGGGTCTGCGCCGTTGTCCAGTAATAATTGCATTATTCTGAGCATATCTTGGTTGTCTTTGGCAACGGACGCACGGTGCAATGCAGTCTTTCCATCCTGGTCCCGGATGTTGACATCAGCATGATGCTCACGCAATATCCGGGATATTTCAGGAAAGCCGATAATGTCGATATAGGTAAGAGCAGTATTGCGGTAGTCATTTTGGGCGTTCACGTCTGCACCATGATCGAGAAGCCACCGGATGATGTCGATGAGTCCACCTTGTGATGCTGCGAGTAGTGGTGTTTGTTCCCCCTCACCTCGAACATTTACGTCCGCACCGTACCCATGCAGTAAGTCTGCAACCAGGAAATGGCTCTGATGTAATGCTGCAACAAGTGGCGTTACCAGTTGACCGCCCCTAGCATTTACATGCTCTGGATGCTTGACAACCAGGTGCTCTGCAAGATCATCGAATCCGCACAGCGCAGCGTAGTATAACGGAATCGGGTTGAGAATCACTGAACTTGAATCGGTGAAGTTCCACCAGTTTTGGTCGTCTATGTCGTACACACGGTGCCATGCCGCCCAATGTGGCTTCTCCGCGTCGAAAAAATATTCCATCACGTCTTGTATGTGTGATGACACGTCCTCAAATCGTGCATGGTCCACCCAATGTCGTGCGGAATAAAAGGCAAGGGGAATATCCGAGGCGTTGTCCTTCGTGATGTGCTCGTCCAGGCGGAGTAGGACGCCTAGACAGGCCTGAGCGAGGATGGTGTGTGCAGGTGAGAGGAGGATATGATATCGAGAGACGTCCCCACTTGAACAAGCGAGCCGGTCCGACGTCAAGAACTCTTTGACCGAAAAGTGAGAAAATTGTACCACTTGAGAATCTCCATCATCGACAATGGCAATCAGACTCGAGCACGTGGACAGCACAGCCTGGTGTTGATCTGACCATCTCCAATCTGGCTTGAGAATCGGGATCCCTCCGTTCCGCGCCGCGTCAAAGTCAACCGCAAGAACCTCGGCCAGTTCCTCAACGCGAAGTGGTCGAATCGCAACCGTGACACATTGAAGCAGACGAAGTGCATGGTCTCGATTCGCCTTGTTGATGCTCCTCAGGATGCGCTCGTATGTGTCGTCCAGGGATTCCGGTAACTCATCAAGAATTCTCTTCACACTCGGCGGGAGACAGTGACGGAGTGCTTCCAACTGACAGTAGACCCACCGAAACCTGCATTCCAATATAGAGTCTGGCATGCTTACATCCCGTCAGCTCTCTCAGAGAGTGTCTCGATCACCAACTTCTTGTCCTCCTCACGCCATCACCGCATTTTCGTGTCCGAATAAACCAAAGAGCTGACATATTTGATGATGTCCTTCTTCTGTCCAGTTTGTTCATGAAGGGAGACACGGAGGGATGTCAGGGGTTCGAGGCTGGTCCTGATATCGATTTCTGGGCGACTGGTAACGCAAATGTGCAAATTGTTCTGGCACAGGCCAATGAGATGCTTGACAAGGTCAAGGACCTGTTCTCGAGAAGACGGCATCCCAGTATTGTCGGGGCATTCATCGAGGGCATCGATGATGAGGAAAACAGGGTCTTGATTCGGAAGAGACAGCACGTCATCCAAACATCGCATCAAGGCACTATCATTGGGCGTTTGAGTACCCTTGTCGTGTTTCGAATAAAGTTTAGAGAGAAGGTTGAAACAAAGATTTGACTGAGCAGAGAGCTGGAAAAGAATGGAAAGGATGATGTTGCGGTGGCTTTGCTTGTCTTCGTCACGAAAATCACAGTAAAAATAGGCCATCGATGCTGATTCAGCCTCGCGTAAGGCAATTATGTCCTCGATTAGAGCGGAGCTGGTAGAAATTTAGTTAGTCAATGCAGGATAAATATTGATAAATAGCGAAACCACGCACCAAAGCACGCTCTTTCCAGAGCCAGCTGTGAAAACATGAGTCTTCAGAATATAGTACAGTGTAAGGAAATAGGGGCATACGTTTCCCGTGGATCCACAGGAGAGAAGGTGTTGACCTCCATGCTTCGTAAATGCCACCTTCGAAGAACCAGGTTGCTGTCCCTTCATGTTGCATACTATGGACAGTGGTATGATTCATCGAGGAGTTCGGTGGAGAAAGCCATCTTCGAAGGTCCTGTCGTGATAGGGTCTCTGTGAGATTGATTGAGCACCAGAAATCACAGGAGTGAAATCAGAAAGTGACGAACGCTGGACCTCATCTACGTCGCATGCTGTCTGTTGCATTATCACCCTTGCTTCATTCGCGGTCTGTTGTATAACTTCTTTTGTATCTTTCCCGTCTAAACATGTTCATGTTCAAGACAGCCTGAATAACCAGATAAGAACGCCTTACGCACCCTCAAGCACAGCTTTCACGTTGTTGTCGACATTGTGCGTGACCCTCATGATTTCCGCGATTGCCATCCGCGCCTCCTCTTGAGTGAGCGTATCCAGCCTCTTGAGGGAATCCTCGATTTCATCCTTTCCCAATAGTTTCTTCACATATTTCTCTAAACAAATATAAGTCAAGATCAACTGGACTCGAACGATCAACTCACTCGCTCGTCCTTGTTTGATCTCTTTCGTTGCGATGCCGAGAATAGACAGTATCTCAACCATGATCTTCACGATAATGTCCGTCATTGCTACAGTTGGTCGTACTTCCGTGTAGGACTCCAGCCTCCGAAAGAAATTCTCGACGCGCTCGAAGAGATCAACGAGCATGTTTTGACTTGCATCGACATCCTTGGCTACCTAATAGCAAGCATGATCGGTATCACGATAACCGGAATAGAATGAGATCGAAGGTGGCCCACCTGAAGAAGAACACCGACACCAGCAAAGATCACCTTTGCAGGCGAGAAAACCTGAGCAAACGATGATCAGAGCCGAGAATCTTCAAGGATTCTCAGTAGGGATTCACCAGTCCAACACCCTCGCCAAGAGTGGCGGAGAATGCAAATAGTACATTCACCGTTGGGTTGAGCCAGCTACTTAACCTTTCGTCACTGCTGCGACTCTGATCGAATTGGCGGACTAGTCCTTGAAGCAGGGACAGAATCGCGGCAGGAGAGTCACAGGATTGGAATTGGGCGGCGAGTGGGTGTGTGAGAAGCTTGTTCTTTGTTTTCTTCTCATATCGCTCCACAGCAGCATTGAAAATGGTTTGGAAGTCGGACGAGGAAGAAGTCGATGGAGTGGGGACGACCTGTGACATCGAGTGATTGGGAGATTTTGATTTGCAGGGAGAGGAGAACAGAAAGGTGTTGGGCGCCAATAGACGTGGCACCCTGACCTGAAATTGGGGGTAGCATCGCTTCCGTAAAACAGCACCAACTTGAATAGGAACATTTGTATTTGGAGTTGCGGCAAGTGCCCCGGTCAGGCTACTCTCTGGGTCAACCTGGTTGATGATGCTCGGCCAGCTGGGTCGCACTTAGGTACACAATAATAGTCCACATATGTTACAGTTAGAGGCTATGAGCGATACTGAGGTGAACGAGGGAGCGCAGCGGTGGCGAGTGGGATGTGCACGAAGAAAGACGGTGCCGGTCGAGGGGATTCGGACGAGCACACAGAAGGGAAGTTAGAGAAAACGCAGATGCATTGACAGCCCACTAAGGGCGCGTTTAAGTAGTCCATAGAGCAATAAAATATAGTGGAGCACCATCAAGTGACTCCACTGCGGCATCGAAAGGGATCGAGCGGACAAGGGAGAAGTGGAATGAGCGTTACTAGGACGCTGAGAGGAAGGCGGAAAAAGGGCACTCGGCCTCTGGGATGCTGCGTTGCCAGCGGTGCCCGTTGACGCTGGCCGAGGGCCCGTGCTCAGGGGCACAATACGAATTTGAAAGTGGAACGGACAACTGGAGATGGGTATTGGCGCCGCCCCTGTTTGAAGATAAGATCGAAATTGTCATTAATGAATTCAATCACAAGATAATGTGCATGTGCCGGAGGTGTTTGAGACAAGGGGCCGCACTCGGCGTCGCCCCCGGTCAATGTCCTCCTCCCCGTGCAACGCCAGCATGTCGCAGGCTCAACTCGAGTGCGCCTTGACTGCACCTCGAGTGCCGCGTTGCTGCGTGCGTCCCTCGTCATCTCCTGATTCCAACAACAGTGACTGAGGATCGCACTTAGGTTTCAACAAATTCAACACCAGATATTCTCACATGAGGGGTTATGGAAAAACAGGAAAATCCTCCGCAGCGAGTTCGACAGAGGTAAATCACCAACCGAATACTACCATTGCGATTTCATCATCACACAGTTTCGTCAAATGCTCAATCCCCACTGCCAGCGAGACCGCGGCACTTGTTGCAGAAACTGAAAAGCAGCAGATAATGGGTAGGCATCACATCTATGTCCTTTATTCTCATTAATCACAACAAAAATACAGTAGTATCTCTTCTTTGCCAGAGCTAGTGGTACTTGGGTCGATATCTGAACGGAAAAACGGGTCTAAACTCTGTCTACTCGAGGCCCCACTCTTTTCTGAGTGTATCTGCGGCCTGACGACGCTGCCCGATCAGAACGTGCCAGTGAGCCAAATCAAGATACAGTCCCACCTTTTCTGCAATAGCATACACTGTAGATTGAATTGCCACGCCGGTTGTGAGAGGTATCACGCTCGCATCAACGACGCGCACATTGGTCAGCCCGTAAATTTTAAACCTTGGGTCGATGACACCTGAAAGACAAGTCAACAACTTAAGGGAGGATGTAAGTAGGGATGTGGTCTCACCTCCGAGATTGCGAGGTGCCATCGCCGTCGTGCCTAAGCGGTCAAGTCAACATGTCACCTATGTCATTTCAAAGTTCCGGAGAGGAATCCTACCTAACGGGTGATTTGTTGTCTATATATTGGTCCCCCTATCAGAGAAATGAAATAATGCGACACGTATGATACATACCCGCACAACGCTCTTCACGAACTTAGTCCATTCGCCGTCTTCTTTGAGAGACTCTGGCGGAGAAATCATCTCATCGACCAAGTCTGCCAAAGGTTTTGTCTGGATCCACTTTCGGATGAACCTCGTGCCATAATATAATACGTCAAAGTCTAGAAATAGTTAGTGGGCAAGATCGGAGACGGCTCAGGTTCGTTCTTACCCCAACGTAGGTCTGCGATACGGGGGTCGATGGTGGGCGGATCATGGATGTTGGTGCTATTGATATGCTGTATCAAGGTCAAATTAGGCACCGGTGGCCAACGGCCTAGGCGTTTTTAAGCACTGACGACTGAGCCCTGTCCAAATGTATGCTGTTGCCAGGACGACGGGCACGATCAGTGATGGGTAGGAATCTGGCGAAAGCACTTTTCTACCTGTTGAATAGCCACTCCAGTCATATAGTTCTCCCCTGGTCGTGGTGGACTCAGGACACCGCCGCTCGGTACGACAACCATTTCGATCCAGCCCTCCTCCCCCTTGTCTACTAGGTCCTTGAGATGCTGATATTGTACTTTTTGAAGCGGCGTCAAAGGCCTTTCTGCCAAATCTTTTTCCAAGGAGGCGCGCATCGCTTCGAATTCAGAGGGTGTGGTGATGGATTGTAATGTAACGGTGCCGATGTCTGCAACCGAGTAGGAAAATACGCCTTCTTTTTTCGTGTTGCTATAGAAAATATGTTAACCGTACTGCAATCATACACTGTCATCGACTTACAATTGGACTTGGTGGTAGGAAGTGAAGGATTCATTGGCAAGAGAATCTTGTTGCGGCTGTCAGACCTTCGGTCTAGGTGTGGAAACAACTACGATACCGAGAGTCATGACGCCAGGCTTGAGCCTGAAATCCGAGAGCGTCACAGGGTGATCTTGCAGGTTCTCTCCAACCTCAGGCAAGTCCAGAACGACGGGAATGCCGAAGCTCTCGAGAAGGGTCCTATTCCCGACGCCCGATAGTTCAAGAATCTGGGGTGTCTTGAGAGATCCTACGGGTCGTATTACTTCAGGAACGCATATGCCTCGAGGGAGTCAAGCATTTGACTTACCAGCTGCCAAGATCACCTCCTTCGTAACTGACACCTTATACTTTTTCCCATCGCTTTCAAATTCTACGGCCTTTGCTTTCCTTCCATCAAAGATGATTTTGCTGGCTACCGCATTTGTCACCACATGTAAATTATCGCGAGCGCGCGCCTTGGCATCGAAGTATGCCGAAGCGGAATAGCTCCTGAGTCCGGTGTCAGGATCAACCGTACGAGCCACTCCTTGTGCGGGCATAGACAGGTCCGTGCCGTCATCTGGGTTCGCATTAGGAGCGATGCCGGCGGCCGCGACGACGGCATGTGCGGCGGGCACGTCAAGGTCGGTGAGGAAATTGTTGTAGGTGATCTGGACGGGACCACCCGAACCGTGGACCTCTGCAAGAGCTTGCTTCTGGGCGGGAGTCAGTCCGAATAACGCGGGAGTAGATTCAGACGGAGCGGTCCAGTTTTCTGAGCGCGTGAAAAAAGGCAAAAGCTCTTCGAAAGTCCAATCCTCGCCATTCCCGAGGCTCGTTCCCCAAACGTCGTAATCGGCACGCGAGCCACGTTGCCAGACCATGCTGTTAATCGCAGAAGATCCACCGAGAACTTTGCCCCTGCATAAAAGTCCTGGTCAGATAAACAGACCCACAGTTCGTGCAGGGAGTGGCATTAGTAAAGTAGCGCTTACCTGGGATACTGTACAACAAGGCCATCGAGACCAGGCTGCGGAACGCTTTCGAAGCACCAGTCGTACGTCGGGTTCCCTATAAGTGTACCCACGTTGGCGTTACCGAGAAGATTTCCTGCAGTCGGGATGTTGATGAGTGGGTCTTCGGGGAGATCTTGGCCAGCCTCGATGACACCCACGCGGAGCGGGGATGCATTCTCGGACGTAGGCGGAGCTGAGAGACGATTCGCAACGACCAAGCCGGCAGTACCGCCGCCAAGAATAAGGATATCAAATTCGCGGGACGCAAATTCGGAGGCTGAGAGCGTAGAAGTGGGTACGGAAGCTGCAACGATGGAGTGGGCGACTAGGATTGGGAGGAGGAGCCTGGAAAATGGGCTCATGGTCATCTCGTGTTCGATCCGCTACACCACGGCCACTGTACGATAACTATCCCAGACTACGGCGAAGAAGCATATTTAAGACATTCAGAAGAAAACAGTGTTCGGTCCCGAGCAGAGCAATATACGAAGAGGTTTATCATTTCGCTTAGGTATAATTCGGTCAGGAGACGAAGTGCGCCACCGAGTCGGAGCTGAAAAAGGAACAGAACATCGTTGGCGAATTAAGTGGCAGCATGGCCAGGTGGTTGAACGTTCGGAAGTTACGTCTGGACATCTCATGCATCCCGGACTAACACTCACTTATGCGGGTTTTACTTTTGACAGCTGACCAATCATAATTCAAGATTTAGCATCAATCCACCGTGTCACCACTGCTTTGAGGATAGACCTATGAGAGCCCATACAATGATGTCCACAAATTACGTTTCTGAACCGAGCGAACCGACTCCTACTCGGAACAGCAGAATAATTGTTATCGATGGGTATAAATACTGGGCGCTGATGTGCTCCACATACCACGGACATCCACCAGAAGCCAACAATGTCCTTTTTTACCCCTCTGCCTGGCCTTACACTTTCCTTGTCCCAACTCATCTATTGGGTAAAAGAGAACAGAACGCTCTCACTTGGGATCCTCCTGGGTTTCATTGTCCTCTACGTAGCTCGCTATGTTACAAGCCCGTACCGAAAGGTGCCTCCAGGGCCTCGTGGTTACCCAATTATAGGAAATGTCCTCGAGCTTCGATCACAGCAGTGGCTCAAGTTTACGGAGTGGCGAAAGCAGTATGGTGGGACCCACTTTAACTCGTTGCGCCTTCAGTCTCTCACATTTACTCCATAAGGTAACATCATATACCTCAACGCTGCTGGCCAATCTATGGTCATTCTCAACTCCCAGAAGGTCGCCGCTGACCTGCTCGACCGACGTGCTGGGATATACTCGGATAGACCTTCTAACATTGTCGCATCCGATATAATGACCGGCGGTCTCCTCGTCGTATTCACTCGGTATAACGATATGT
>Ga0307510_10009685_pt1 | contig 11467 bp, 10 predicted proteins | sample 12_EM_MG_FD_207224 | JGI IMG/M metagenome (GOLD analysis project Ga0307510, IMG submission 207224) | Populus trichocarpa ectomycorrhiza microbial communities from riparian zone in the Pacific Northwest, United States - 12_EM | ecosystem: Host-associated > Plants > Roots > Unclassified | place... | reverse complement strand
TATCCTGGCCGTGGCTATGGACCAGCTTTCTACCCGTATACAATTACTTGATCTTTTAAACAGGCCTGTTGCTGATTCATTATCGTTCGACCTTAAATTGCAAAACAATAATAAGGCGCTGGATATCCTGATCAATAGCATCAACGATTATATCACCCGGACAAAAATCCCAAAAGAAAAAATTGCAGGGGTAGGAATGGGTATGCCTGGCTTTATCAACGTGCGCCAGGGCGTTAACTATACCTATCTTAACGCAGGGGGACAAAGCCTCAACGAATACCTGAGAGAAAAAATCGGTCTTCCTGTTTATATCGATAACGACTCAAGTCTTATCGCGCTTGCTGAACAACGTTTTGGCATAGCCAAGGCACAGCAAAATGTAATGGTGATCAACCTGGGCTGGGGTATTGGTTTGGGAATGATCGTAAACAGCGAAATATTCAGAGGGCATAATGGTTTTGCAGGCGAATTGAGCCATATTCCACTATCAGATGATGATGAGCTTTGTGCGTGCGGCAAACGCGGTTGTCTCGAAACTGTAGCTTCTATGCTGGTAGTGGTACAAAAAGCTATCCAGGGTATAAAACACGGCCGGGCAACCAGCCTGAAAAATACTGACCCATCGCCATCAAAAGCACTTGGCGATGAAATACTGGAGGCAGCAGGCAATGGCGACCAGTTTGCAATTGAATTGCTTTCTGATGCGGCTTACAAAGTTGGCAAAGCACTGGCAATCCTGATCCATATCATGAATCCGCAAACCATCGTTTTGAGCGGTCGTGGTGCGCGTGCGGGCAAAATATTGCTGGCCCCTATCCAACAGGCTCTGCATAAATACTGTATACCCCGCCTGGCCGAAAGTACACAGCTATTAATTTCAAACCTCGGTTTTGATGCCGAGTTGATAGGTTCCGCTGTGCTGATGATGGAGAATTTTGAGAAAGAAGTAAAAACCACAGCGGATGTTCTAAATTGACCTTAGCGAAAATATAACACTGCCTTTATTTTGCCCTAACGGCTTTTATACTTAATTTGGCTATCATCAACCCTATTAAATAGCCATGCATGTTCTCATCTTAGGTGCTACCGGAAGAACGGGAAGGATATTATTGACTGAAGCACTAAGCCGGGGGCATCGTGTAACTGTTCTGATTAGTCACAAAGGTGCTTTAAAGATCGATCCGGACCTTATTGACGTATATGAAGGAACACCATTAAATAAATTCACCCTGGCCGATGCCATGCGCGGCTGCGATGCCGTATTAAGTGCATTGAATATCTCCCGTATATCTGATTTCCCCTGGTCAAAATTGCGCACCTCAAAAGATTTCCTGTCCGCGTCTATGAAACACGTCATTTGGGCAGCAAGAGAACATCACATCAACCGGATAATTATTACAACTGCCTGGGGGGTAGCCGAAACTAAAAAGGACATTCCCTTTTGGTTCAGATGGCTGATCGATAACAGCAATATCCGTTACCCATACCGGGGCCACGAACAGCAGGAGCAACTATTGAAAGCATCGGGCTTGAATTGGACCATCGTACGACCGGCAGCTCTCACCGATTCAGAAAAGAATAAAGATATCACAATAACTTTGCAAAACTCGCCCAAACCATCCTTAATGATCAGCAGACGCAATGTGGCCCTTTTTATGCTGGATGTGCTTGAGAAAAATCTTTACAACAGGCAATGCCCGGTGATTTCTGAGAAGTAAAATATCACATCAATTCCATCAGCTCAATCAGTCCGCTGATTGTCGCTACCTGTCCGTTATCTACTTTGCCGAAACCATAATCCGCAAAAATGAATGGCACACCAGCTTTTGTAGCCGAAGTATAGTCGCCCATTGTATCACCTATATATACAGGTGCTTTAAGCTGGTGATCATTCACAATATCCCTTATATTCTCCGCCTTAGGCTGACCTTTAGTACCATAACATTGATGGCCCAAAAAATATTCGGCAACAGGGCAATGACTCAAAAATGTTTCGATATACCCGCTCTGGCAATTGCTAACAATGTATAACTTGTATTTGCTTGCCAGGTATTTGATGGCTTCTGATAGACCGGGGTACAAATCACCACCTTTGGCGTCAAGAATATCAATTTCGCTTTGGGCACATATGGCTTTAAAATAATCGCGCTTTTCCGTTTCCAGGTCGGGCAGCAACACCTCGAATATCACATCATAGGCCATACCAGTTATAGATTTTACACGTTCCACCGTTATCGCCTCGGTCACATAGTCTACCTGCTTACGGGCTTCTTCCCAGGCCAGGGCCACGTTTCCGGTCGAATCCCAAAGGGTGCCGTCGAGGTCAAATATGATACTGTCGAATTTGTTTTTTAATGAGTTGCCTTCTGTTTGCATGGCGGCAAAAATAGCAGATATTTTTTGCTTGATTACAATTGTAATAAGACAATCCTATGAACTTTAGAAATCAGTAAAACGCGTATATTTACATCAAAATATATTTATCATGAGAACTATAAAATACCTTGCTGTCATCGTCCTTTTCTTAGCAGCAAATAGTGTAAAGGCAGCCCCTGTTGATGTAAACCCGGCTATCAACAATGTGCTTAAAAGCTACCTCGGCATCAAAAACGCCCTTACCACTGATAACAGTAAAGCCGCTAATGATGAGGCCAAAAAATTTACTGACGCCCTTAAGGCGGTCACTACAAGCCAAATGGATGCTAAACAAAAAGAGGTATGGACCAAATATGCCGAAAAACTGCGTTTCGATGGCGAACACATCCGCGAATCAACCGAGATTGCTCACCAGCGTGAACATTTTGGCGATCTGTCAGCCAATATGTATACGGTTTTAAAAGCGTTCCAGGCAAATGACGTGGTGCTCTACAAGCAATATTGCCCGATGGCAAAGAAATCATGGATAAGTGAATCATCAACTATAAAAAACCCTTATTACGGCAAAAAAATGATCGAATGTGGTGTGACTAAAGAGACTATGAAGACAGTAAAATAATTTAGAGAAAACAATTCCATTTTTATACCAAAACCTTATTTGCGTCCGACAATTTTTTCCATTGCCTCAAGTATTGCCGTCCTATAGGGATTTCGATTTTACCAATTTCAACATCATAATTGGTAAAGGCCGTAATTCTGTTTACCGCGACAATAAAAGACCGATGGACGCGAACAAATAAACTATGTGGTAGCTTTGCAGCCAAAGCCGTTAAAGAATACTTAACCATTAAAGGTGTATTAAGCTGTCTGTATATCTTAATGTAATCCTTAGCGCTTTCAACGTAAATAATCTCGTCCAAAAAAATCTTAACTGTTTTCCTGTTTGCTTTAAGATATAAGCATTCGCGTTCCACATGTATATTCTGCCCTTCTTCCAGAGATATGCTGGTATTAATCACCTTATTAACAGCTTTTAAAAACCGCTCTAAACTCATCGGCTTTAGCAAATAATCCACTGCATTTAAATCAAAGGCTTCTGCAGCAAATTCTTTATAAGCAGTTATAAAAATTACTTTTGGGGGATTTTGTAAGGTTCTTAGAAAACTAATACCCGATAATTCAGGCATCTGTATATCCAGAAAGAGTAAATCTATTCTTTCTTTTTTCATGATTTCCATTGACTGGAAAGCGGTGTTACATACAGCTACAACTTCAAGCTGCTCCACCATGTCGGTCCACTTTTTAATTATCATTAAAACAAATGGATCATCATCTACGATTAAGCATCTCCACCTCATATTTCAACAGGTTTATCTAATTTCCGTATTGTGTATTCAGACAAGGAACAGATAAATAAATAGTATTTAAACTATTATAAAAGTTAAAACAGATTCCCCAAAGGCGTTCTCATTAATATTTCCCAGGTTGATGCATCATATTAATTAGGATTGAACTCGACATAAAGATAAAAGAATGCATAATTAAATACACATTATTATAACAATTTGTTTATATGACGTATCAACTTATTAATAGTTACAAAATGCAATAATTTTAGATAGACAACCGAAAAAGAGCAACCAACAACCTGCTTCGAAGGGTAAACTACAAATATCTATCAATAGCGCATTCTATCTACACAACCTTGTCATATAAATCCAAATTGCTTGTATCTGTACACACTATCATTTAGCGCCTTAAAGCCCCTTTAATTTTGCGTTTTATCTTAACTCTTTTTTATTAATTAATTTAAATTAAGACATCATGAAAAAGTTAATTTTTCCCTTTTTGTTAAGCGGACTAATATTAACAATCGGGGTCAAAACTGCATCTGCTCAAATCCAACTGAAAGAGGTTACTATTTCGAGTGCACCGACTAAAGCGACGGTATCAAAACAGGTCTCAGATTCATTCGCCAGTTTATTTAAAGGCGCTGAAGAACCTAAATGGTTTGAGGCTGATAAAAATTATGTGGTAGATTTCATTCTGAACAACCAGGTAAACAAAGCGGAATTTACCAGGAAGGGCCACTTAGTGTATCATATGGCTTTTGGAAACGAAAAACAAATGCCTGTAGACATAAGAACTATTGTAAAAAGTAAATATTTCGATTTCGCAATTAACTCTACTGTTAAAGTGAGCTACCAGGAAAAAAGTGCATGGATTGTTAATGTTGAAGATACCGAACAATTTTTCGTATTGCGGGTAGTGGATGGCGTTATGGATGTCTTAGATACAATCAAAAAAACATGAGGTCAGAAGTTTAGTTAATAAAGGCTCCCGGAGATTTCCGGGAGCCTTTTTATTTATGCTCAGCAAATGTTATGAACATTTACCTCCGCAGGTTTTCATATCCGGGCAATAATTCTTGTCCTTACATGATCCTGTTTTCGAGGCTTTCTGACATTTTCCCTGGCATTCCTGTTTTACTTTTATAGTATTAGTTTTTGTAACAGGGCCACTTGCAAATACGGTTGCGCCGGCCAATAATATAGCCGCTACGCCTAAGCTTATTCTTTTCATTTTTTATGAATTTTAATGTTAAATAATAATTATCCTGATCGTTTTAGAGCGGGTTATGTTCAGGATAACAACTCAGGCGGGCGCCAGCAATCTGATAAATAGTTGGAAATTATATCGTCATTAACTGCTGGTTTCATAATTTTTGATAACTCAAGCACAGGGTTCTCAAACTTAACCTGCATGGTACGGTAAGCTATCGAAAAGCCACAAGGCACAAAGGGATTGCAGAAATCTGTATTACAGTTAGCCTGGTTAGTGCAGGGCGTTTTTTTAGGTTGATTCTTTTCTTTACAACACTTATCTGCACCGCAGGACTTTGCGGGCTTGGCCGTTACCATATCCATATTGGCAAATGGCTGCATCATCAGCAAACCAAAATACAAGATCAATATAGAGGCAACAATTTTCATCGGTTCAAAAGTATCCATAAAAATGATCTTAGAAAATGACTTTGGTCATATTAATTTCATTTCCGCTTTTACTTTTCAAAGCTCGAAAAATCACACTCTAAATTTTCTCTGTCCCAATTACCGGTGTTCGCCGCAGCCTCATAGGTTGATTGCAGGAATTGCATCAAAACTCCCTCCGGATCATCAGACCGCTGGACGACTTCGTATAACAGCATAAACTCGCCCATTTCAGCACTAAAAAAAGCTTCATTTGGTTTAACAGGCTGCTGATTAAATTCGGCCGGGGTTGGGTAGCAATAAGAATAGAAGACAGGGTGCGGAAACTGCTCGCTCCCCGGCCAGAAACCGCATGAGCTTACCTCGTGCGAATATGCCTCCTGCATTACTGCCAATGGAATATTTGGTGCACCACCCGGATGCTCAGGGGCACGCCTGCCCGAAAAACGGGTTACAGCCATATCAAAGGCTCCCCAAAAAAAGTGTACCGGGCTACATTTACCCGTAAACCTTGCCCTGAATTTTGTAAATACATTATGAATCTTAACCAACGCTAAATGAAAATTGTGCATCCTTTCAGCATCGTAGGAACGGTGTATTTCATCCTCTTTGAAGGGTATGGCCGGTTCAATTTCATTTGGCGCCGCATAGATATAAGCGTCTACCTCCACACTATCCAGTTTCTCAAACAGTTCCCTGTAAAAATCAGCTACACTTCGCGGATGAAGTTCAACCCTCGCTACGCCACCAGTACTGGTAGTAATGTGCAGCACATGATGTATAAAGTCAAAATCGATCTGGAACATGCCATCCTGATAAGGAATGCTGCCCGTAGTTAAACCATTAGAGCTCACATACAGCGTAACGTGCCAGGAGTGGTTTAGCCAGGGCATCTGCTTCAACCGTATCTTACCAACAATCTGCGTCCATAAATGTACTGTTGCCAGTGTATCCTTCCAGTCTTCAAATGCCAGTGCGGGCCATTGAGTTATCTTGTTGGTTGTGTTGATCATTACTTATATCCTTTCCTTCTTTCCCGAATCCAGGCTCCGGTAAATGGCATCCACCACTTTCATATCCTTTAAGCCTTCTTCGCCCGGCACACGCGACTGTTTATTTTGCAAAACACAGGTAGCAAAATCATCCATCTGGGCAGCCTGTTGAACGATCTGCGGAATATTCATCGGCCCTTTTGAAGTATATCCATCAATACCGCCATAACCAAAGGCAGGTTCCAGTCCGAATTTTCCGCGTTCGGCCTCCACATGCAGGTAGCTCCAGTCGTTATTATAGCTCGATTTGCCTTTGGCTACAAACCCTCCCGGAAATTCAAGTTCCCAAAATATGGTTTCGTCTACCTCTTTAAAAAAGTCAGGCCGCGTCTTTTCCTGTCTTGCTGTTACAGCGATGGGTTCCTGTCCTAATGTATACCTTGTTCCCTGTATGGAATAAATACCCATGTCCATCAATCCCCCGCCGCCTGCCATTGCTTTTTTTAATCTCCATGCATTGGGGTCGCCTCTATAGGTGAACCCATTGCCTGTGTCTATTGATTTCACCTTGCCATATACCTGCTTTTGCCCCAGGCGCATAATCTCTAAAGTATGGGGCTCAAAATGCAGACGGTAACCTATAGAAAGCAGTCTGCCAGCTTTTTTACAGGCAGCTATCATTTCCTCACATTCTTTGGCATTCAATGCCATCGGTTTTTCACAGATGACATGCTTACCTGCTTTAGCCGCCCTGATGGTATACTCCTTATGCATGGATACAGGTAACACCACGTAAATAATGTCAATATCCGGGTTATGCGCTACCTGGTCAAAAGTTTCGTAGTTATAGATGTTTTTATCAGGAATATTGTATTGTTTTTTCCACGCCTCAGCCTTTGCCGGATGCCCGGTAACAATGCCGGCCAGGTAGCAGTTGCTGGTATGTTGCAGCGCAGGCCCTAATTGTCCGTAGCTGTAATTGCCAAGCCCAACCAATGCAATCCCCATTTTTTTGGCGGGTTTTGCCGCAAGTAAGCGAAGAGGATTACCAAGCGCGAGCACCCCGGCACCTATTGCACCGGTTTTAATGAAATCGCGACGGGAAAAATTATTTTGTTTTTTCATGATTTAAACATAATCAGGCCTTTATACTTAGTAAAGATAACAGTAAAACCCTTAAAATGTTATTAAAAACAAGCGTCCCTATATAACTTCCTGCGCTGATTTTTCGTATAGCATACCCAGTACCCCCCCCGACAAAAAAAGACTGATTTTTTAACCAATTAATTTATTCTTTTAAACCACTCTAAGCAAGGCTTTAGGGGTACAATTGACGGTGACATGCGAGATTTGACTACGATAGAAAAAACAATTTTTAAACGGCAAACAGAACTGTTTACAGGTTATGTCCCATTGGATTATCCAAAGGATAAGACGATGATAGACTTGTTTGAGGACCAGGTCAAAAAGACACCCGATAACATCGCAGTTATTTTTAATAACACTGAGCTTAGTTATAAAGAGCTTAATGCGCTGAGCAACCAACTGAGCGATTACCTGAAAAAAACTTACCTGGTTAAGCCCGAGGACCTTGTTGGCATCATGCTCGAACGCAGCGAATGGATGATAATAACCATATTGGCTGTTCTAAAATCAGGGGCAGGTTACGTGCCAATCGCGATGGATTACCCGCAGGAGCGCATTACTTACCTGATAAATGACAGTCAATGTAAGGTCCTTATTGATGAAGATGAATTAACAAAGTTTAAACGGTCGCAGGATACATACAGTTCAGAAAATATTTCGGCCGGTTTGCTTCCCGGCAACCTCATTTACTGCATTTATACCTCAGGGTCAACAGGTTTGCCAAAGGGGGTTTTGGTAGAGCATATTACCGTTGTCAACCTGGTTTATGCACAGAAAAAAGAATTCGGCATAACAGAAGATGAACGGCTACTACAATTTTCGTCCATCAGTTTTGATGCTTCTGTTGAGCAAATATGGCTCGCGTTTTTGAGCGGGGCCGCCCTGGTTATCGTAAACAAAGAGACGCTGGGTGATATTAAAGCCTTAGAGAAATATATCGTTAATAAAAAAGTAAGCCATATTCATACCGTACCGGCCTATTTAAGCGAGTTGGTCATAGGTGATATGACCCATTTGAAGAGGATGATTGCGGGCGGCGATCTTTGTCCCCCGTATCTCGCTCAAAAATGGCAGGCTGATTGTGCTTTTTATAACGAGTATGGCCCAACCGAAACTACAGTCACTTCAATTGAATATAAAGCCACATTGAATGATGGCTACAATAACTTTATACCAGTAGGTAAACCAGTGGCCAACACGCCAATATACATACTGGATACTGAACAAAACCCGGTACCTTATGGTACTTCAGGCGAAATCTATATTGGCGGCGATGGCGTGGCCCGCGGATATCTGAACTGCCCGGAACTAACAGCAGAAAGGTTTATTCCGGATCCGTTCAGACCGGGGCATCGGATGTATCGCACGGGAGATTTGGGCAGATGGCTCGCCGATGGGAACATTGAGTATTTGGGGCGTATTGATGAACAGGTAAAGATCCGTGGTTTTCGTATAGAACTGGGCGAAATATCAACTGTACTGCAGCAACACAGCAAAGTACGCGATGCTGTTGTAATAGCGTCTAATCTAAATGGGCAAGAAAAAGAATTAATAGCCTACACATCCGGCGATGCGGAACCTGCTGAGCTGATAGAACATTTGAAGAGCAATTTGCCTCCTTACATGGTACCGGGTTATTATGTCAAAATGGATGCTTTTCCATTAAACAAAAATGGCAAGATTGACCGTAAAGTACTTCCATTGCCTGCGGAGCGCTACCATCAAAAACAGGAAAACTTTATAGCACCTGCAACTCCTACAGAAAAAACTTTGGCAGAAATATGGCAGGATGTTTTAAATATTGCGCAGATCGGTATCGATGATAATTTCTTTGACCTGGGCGGTACTTCGTTGATGGTAATCAGGATCATTAACCAAACAAATGAAAAAACCGGCTCGAATTTAAGGCTCGCAAGTTTATATCAATTACCTACTATCAGGCAGCTGTCGCACAAGATCGATACAAAAACTACAGCGGATATAAGCCCGATTGTGTTGTTAAAAAAGGGCGAGGGTACACCTTTGTTTATATTCCCGCCATGGAGCAGCTACCCTACCATCTTTAATGAGTTTGTGAATAGCTATACAGGCAAAAACCCATTGTATGGTATAATTTATACAGAAGACACTGAAGATTTCCCTTTTAACAATTTGCAGTCGTATGTGCAATACCTGGTAAAACACATCAAAGCTATTCATCCTTCTGGCCCTTATGGCTTATTGGGATATAGCCTCGGTGCCCGTACCGTACTGGAGGTTGGTATACAATTACAACAAGCGAAGGATGATGTGGAGTTGCTCGGCGTAATAAGCCATTATCCTTCGTACCCTAAAAAGGGCTTGTTTTTGAGCCGCAGGGTGCGTGACGAGATCAGAGTATTCTGGAATATTAGTTTTGGGCTGAAATCAAAATATTTGCAAAAGCGGCTGCCTTACTTCATGAAGTTGCTATTTAAAGGCAACAACGACATCCAGCAGATCATATTAGAGATAGACACGCAGCAAAAGATATTTGATATACACGAATCATACGAAAGTAGCCTGAAATTTATTGGCAATGTTCTCCTGATATATGAAACAAGCCCCGACGGTCAACCGTCCGAATTTAAAAAGGTACAGGTTTATCGTAATTCAATCTTCAAAAAACTATGGCGAAAGTTTGTAACCGGAGATGTTATCATTAGGATAGTTGAAACCAAACATATCGACTTTTTTAAACATCCGGCTGTAAATGATGTTGCCGCAATTGTAGGATCATATTTGGAGTAATTTTTTTTTGCGCCATTCCATCACGTTGAAAAAATCGATTATTACAGGTTAAAAAAAGCTTATTTAAGCTCCCCGTTGATTTAACGATATAAGCAGTACTGTTTCTAACACTCTAAAGAACAACTAATTACAACTTCTCTGTAAATTACCCGTATAAAAGCTATCATTTCAACCCGGTTTATTTTGATACGGGGAGAATCCCAACCTTAGGACCTAATTAATTTAAATGAGTACTAATAATTTAACTGTTGTTAAGTCAACAGCTTTAGCTAATGCGAGATTTTGGGGGATCCATTATGAGTAACCATACTTTTGTGCAAACCCTCAACACCCCACCGCCCGCCACGAAAAAAGGGGCTACTGCCAACAAGAAATATTGGCTGAAGCAATTTGAAGGCGAAATACCAGTTCTTGAATGGCCTTTAGAGAAGGCGCGTGCAGTTAAAACCTTTAACGCAGCAAGCCTGAGTGTTAATATCGATAAAAGAATCACAGAAAAATTAAATAATCTCAGTGAGGCACTGGATGGCGACTTGTTTATAAGCCTGCTGGCCTGTGTTAATGCCTTATTTTACCGCTATACCGGACAGGAAGATATTATAATCGGCTGCCCCGTTGCATGGCGCGGAAAACAAATATTGAAGGACCAGTCGATTTTTTATATCAATACATTACCCCTTCGTGTCCGTTTTAACGGGGCGGGTAGTTACCATGATCTGTATCAGCATATAAAAGAAGTGGCTGAAAGTGCTTATGAGCACAGGTTATATGCCTATAGCGAGCTGATTGATGCGCTAAACATATTACATAAAACCAATAGCAGTTCGTTATTTGATGTGATGGTGGTTCTGCAAAGCTCTTCAGGGCGCGGCGATCATTTTACAATGAACAAGCGGCAAACCGGAACTGATGAACCATATGAATATATCCTGACACCATCAGATCTGAGCTTTAATTTCTTCGAATCCAAATCGGGGTTGAAGCTTACGCTGGAATATAATACAGAGGTTTACAGTGCCGTGGAGATAAAGCGGATGCTAAAGCACATGGAAAATATCATGACCGCAGTAACCCGCGAACCAGAACAAAGCCTGGCAACGATAGACCTGGTTACCGATGAAGAAAAGCAGCTTTTGCTGGAAGAATTTAATGATATCAGCGCAGGATACAAAGCCGATGAGACGGTGGTGGCGC
>Ga0307510_10009684_pt1 | contig 11468 bp, 7 predicted proteins | sample 12_EM_MG_FD_207224 | JGI IMG/M metagenome (GOLD analysis project Ga0307510, IMG submission 207224) | Populus trichocarpa ectomycorrhiza microbial communities from riparian zone in the Pacific Northwest, United States - 12_EM | ecosystem: Host-associated > Plants > Roots > Unclassified | place... | reverse complement strand
CTCGAGCTCGGAAGTTGCCTTCAGTGTCGCGTTCAACGCACTGTCGCCGGTCGAAGCCATGTCGACTTTGTAGGGCTGCGGATCGGCGGCACGGGCAAACGGAATCCCGTAGAGCAGCACGATAGCAATCAGCAGCAGTACGCCGGACCTGTTACTCACTTGCGCGCCGGCGCCATGCGTCGGTGTCCCATTTCTTGCTAATGTCGTCCCCGGTAGATAGTTCCTGCTCGAGGCCACGACCGACCGGAAGTATGGGGGAAGCTGTAGTTTACGTTCATGGGCTGTGGATGTCCGGTGGCGAGTCGTTGCTGCTGCGCCGGCGCCTGTCGCGGGAGTTCGCAATGGAAGTGCATCCTTTCCGGTATGCGACGGCGACCTCGTCCATGGGTGAGATTACCTCGCGGTTGCAAAGGTTCGTGCGCGACCTGAAGGCCGATCGGTTGCATTTTGTCGGCCACAGCCTGGGTGGGCTGGTGATTTACCGTTTCCTGGAACGCTATCCGCAGCAGCCGCCGGGGCGCGTGGTGTTTCTGGGAACCCCGTCCGTTGCCAGCAGGGCGGCAGTCCAGGCCTCGCACATACGGCTCGTGGCGTCCGCCATGGGCAGGTCGGTGCAGGATGAGCTTCTCAGGCCGCGTGACCGACGCTGGAAGGCTGTGGACCGCCCACTGGGCATCATTGCAGGTACGCGACCCCTGGGGGTCGGCCAGATCCTCGCGAAGTTCGAGGAAGACTGCGATGGCACCATTGGAGTGAGCGAGACCCAGCTTCCGGGCGCTACGGATCACATTACGTTGCACGTGAGTCATCTGGGAATGCTGGTCTCGTCGCGCGTCGCGCGGGAGACAGGGGCGTTTTTGCAGGAAGGCCGGTTCTCGCTTCGTTAGGGGTGCTCAGCCCGCGCCGGGCTTCAGCAACTTTCTCAACCGGTACAACGTTTCCAGGGCTGCTTTGGGTGACAGTTCGTCGGGGTCGATTGCTTCGACTGCAACACGCAGCGGGTCTGTGGGCGCTTTGGCCGGCTTGGGCGGCGATGCAGCGGCGAACAGGTCGCGTTGCCGGTTCGGTGCGGCGGCGTCCTGCTCGTCGCGCTGGGACTCGAGTGCTTCCAGGTAGTGCCGGGCCTGAGTGATGACATCGCGCGGCACCCCGGCCAACTGCGCAACCTGAAGACCGTAACTGCGGTTGGCAGGACCTTCCTTCACTGCATGCAGAAAAACGATTCCGTCGCCGTGTTCAGTTGCATCCAGGTGTACGTTTACACACCCTTCCACTTCGGCAGCCAATGTCGTCAGCTCGAAGTAGTGAGTAGCGAACAGTGTGAATGATTTGAGACGGGTGGCGATGTGATGGGCCATGGCCCAGGCGAGTGACAGTCCGTCGAATGTACTGGTGCCACGGCCGATTTCGTCCATGAGTATGAGGCTGCGGGCGGTTGCGTTGTGCAGGATGTTGGCGGCTTCGGTCATCTCCACCATGAAGGTGGAACGTCCGCCGGCCAGATCGTCGGCGGCACCGATCCGGGTGAAGATCCGATCGAGGGGCCCGATGGTGGCGCGATCGGCCGGCACGTAGCTGCCGATGTGAGCGAGCAATACGATCAGGGCTGCCTGGCGCATGTAGGTTGATTTGCCGCCCATGTTGGGTCCGGTAATAATCAACATGTTGCGCCCTGAATCGAACTTCAGGTCATTGGGCACGAACGGCGCCGTGGAGAATCGCTCCACGATCGGATGCCGGCCGCATTCAATGGCGATGCACGACTCGGACACGAGGTTGGGGCGACTCCACTCGAGGACGCAGGCGCGTTCGGCGAGCGAGCCGACGGCGTCGAGCTCCGACAAGGCCATGCCGCTGGCCTGCAGGGGACCCAGGCGGTCGGTCAGTTGCGTCAGGATGGTTTCGTACAGATCCTTCTCGCGGGCCAGTGAGCGGTCACGGGCGCCCAGGACTTTTTCCTCAAAGCCCTTCAGCTCTTCGGTAATGAAGCGCTCGGCGGACTTCACGGTCTGGCGGCGGATGTAGTCCCTGGGGACGCGCTCGGCGTCCTTGCGCGTGATCTCAATGAAGAAGCCGGACACCCGGTTGTAGCCGAGCTTCAATCCGGGGATGCCGGTTCTTTCGCGCTCGCGACGTTCCAACTCCAGCAGGAACTCATCGGTGTGGGTTGCGATCTTGCGCAGCTCATCCAACTCGGCATCGTAGCCTGCCGCAATGACACCGCCGTCGCGAACAAAGGTCGATGGCTCTTCGGCGATCGCCGCTGTCAGGAGTTTGACGACATCGTCGTGGTCTTCTATGCGGGCGCGCAGCTCTTGCAACAGCGGGGAATCGATCGATTCGAGACCGGCGCGCAGTGCCGGCAGGAGCGCCAGGGACCTGCGCAGTTGTGTCAGATCGCGCGGGCGGGCTGAACGCAGGGCCACTCGCGCGAGAATCCGTTCAATGTCGCCGATTCCTTTGAGTTGCTCGCGGATGCCTTCAAAACTGCGCCCGTTGATGAGCGCACCGAGCGCCTGGTAGCGGCTGCGGAGCGTGGGTTGATCCGTCAGCGGACGATTCAGCCAGCGACGCAGTTGTCGCGAACCCATTGCGGTGACGCACTGATCGATCAATGCGAACAGCGTTGCGTCAGGATGTCCTGACATACTCACGTCGAGCTCGAGGTTGCGACGGGTAGCCGCATCGAGGATGAGCGCTTCGGTTCGCTCTTCAACATGCAGTCCGCGAATGTGGGGGACGGCTGCCTTCTGTGTGTCGCGGACGTACTGCAGGAGCGCGCCTGCGGCGCAGATTGCGAGAGGCAGATCGTCGGCGCCGAACCCCCTCAAGTCGAGCGTGCCGAGTTGGTCCGTGAGCAGGCGCGATGCGCTCGCCAGCTCGAAATACCACGGTGGGCGTGTGCGGACGGCGGTTCCGTTTCTCGTGAAATTGTCGCGGGAGCTTTCGGAGATCAGCAGCTCCGCCGGTTTCAGGCGCTCGAGCTCAGCCGCGAGCGCACTGTGGCCTGTTGATTCGAGAATGGTGAAGCGGCCGGCTGCAAGATCCAGCCATGCGAGCCCGAACCGCTCGCCGTCGCGGGCGACAGCGGCTGCCAGTGTTTCCTGACGCTCGTCGAGCAGCGCCTCGTCGGTGATTGTGCCCGGAGTGATGATCCGGACTACCTGCCGTTCCACCGGCCCTTTCGATTTGGCCGGGTCACCGATCTGCTCACACAGGGCGACGCTCTCGCCCTTGCGTACGAGCTTGGCGAGGTAGCCTTCGACGGCGTGGAACGGGACGCCCGCCATGGGGATGGGTTGGCCAGCGGATTGACCTCTCGCGGTCAGCGTGATGTCCAGCAGCGATGCCGCGCGTCGCGCGTCGTCGTAGAAGAGCTCGTAGAAATCTCCCATCCGGTAGAAAAGCAGGATGTCCGGGTTTTGGCTTTTGATGCGCAGGTACTGCTGCATCATCGGGGTGTGCTGGGAGAGGCCGGCGTCGTTCATCGGGCGAAGGCTACATCAAGACGGCGAATTGCTGTCGGGTGGCGTGCGTTCAGGCTGTTGCAGACCTCGGGGTCTGCCTGGCGCTACACTCGGGCACATGGTCACGGATGCACAGCTCTCCGAATTGGTAGCGCTCGTTGCACGATGGGCGCTTGGCGCGAAGTACCGGATCGTTACCGCTGAGTCTTGCACTGGCGGCTGGATTGCCAAATCGTTCACGGACGCTGCAGGCAGCTCTCGGTGGTTTGAGTGTGGTTACGTCACGTATTCGAACGCGGCGAAGGTGCGCGACTTAGGCGTCTCTTCACGGACGCTCGACGAGCACGGCGCTGTTAGCGAACCGACCGTGCGTGAGATGGCAGTGGGGGCACTTCGGATTTCGGGCGCGGACATTTCTATTGCGGTTAGCGGCATTGCTGGACCGGATGGCGGGTCTGCGGAAAAGCCAGTGGGGACGGTTTGGTTTTGCATCGGGCGACGCAGTGCCCGCTCGCGCGTCGCGGGTTTTGGAGAGGCTGCCGTGGACGCTGGGGCTGGTGGCCCGGGCGGACCTGATGCCGCAGTCAGCGCGGGATTTGAATTGATGGCCGAGGGCGAAGTTTTCGCTGGCGATCGGGAGACTGTGCGGCGCGCTTCTGTGAAGCGTGCGTTGCAGATGGTGCTTCGTCTTTAATCAATATCTTCCGCGCGCATGTGCGCGTTATACAGTAGTTGGACTTCCGTACTCCTGTGTGTGGACATGCACGAAATGCCTGAAAAAAAGCACAAATAACATCAAACGAGCGGCGCAGTCGCGTACTGTTTATGTGATAATTGCGCATGGAAAAAACACCGCAGCATCGCTCATCAAACTCCGCCAGGAATCCCGAGATGGAAGATAACCGCAAGAAGGCGCTCAGTGCCGCGCTGGGCCAGATTGAAAAGCAATTCGGCAAGGGCTCTGTCATGCGACTGGGCGATGCTGCAGCCACCTACGATGTGGAAGCAGTGTCCACCGGTTCCCTGGGTCTCGACATCGCGCTCGGCATCGGCGGCTTGCCCCGCGGTCGCGTCGTCGAGATCTATGGACCTGAGTCTTCGGGTAAGACAACCCTGACGTTGCAGGTGATCGCCGAAGTGCAGCGTGCTGGCGGTACCGCGGCGTTCGTGGACGCCGAGCATGCGCTCGACCCGTCGTACGCCGAAAAGCTCGGCGTCAACATCAATGACCTGCTGGTGTCACAGCCGGATACGGGCGAGCAGGCCCTCGAAATCACCGACATGCTCGTGCGCTCGAGCGCGGTCGATGTCGTAGTGATCGACTCAGTGGCGGCGCTCACGCCAAAGGCGGAGATTGAGGGTGAAATGGGCGAGATGCAGATGGGTCTGCATGCGCGTCTGATGTCTCAGGCCCTTCGCAAGCTCACCGGCAACATCAAGCGCTCCAACACCATCGTCATCTTCATCAACCAGATTCGCATGAAGATCGGCGTGATGTTCGGCAGTCCTGAGACCACCACCGGTGGTAACGCTCTGAAGTTCTATGCGTCGGTCCGACTGGACATCCGCCGGATCGGGGCAATCAAGTCCGGCGAGGAAGTCACCGGCAACATGACGCGCGTGAAGGTGGTGAAGAACAAGGTCGCCCCGCCGTTCCGTGAAGCCGAATTCGAGATCATGTACGGCGCCGGTATCTCCCGTGAAGGCGAGATCATCGACCTGGGCAGCACCCAGGGCATCATCGAGAAGTCGGGCGCGTGGTACAGCTACAAGGGCAGCCGGATCGGCCAGGGCAAGGACAACGCCCGGATCTTCCTGCAGCAGAACAAGGAGCTGGCCCGCGAGATCGAGGACCAGGTGCGCGCCAAGCTGCTGCCGCCGAAGCAGGCGCGCAATGGAGCTGCGGACCAGGCCGATTCGGCCTGATCCGCGATTCGCGGCAAATGCTTTCAGGTGCCCCCGGAGAGGGGGCACCGGTTCGGGCCCCGGCGTCGGCTCATCAATGGCCGGGGCGTCGCGAAAGAAGGCTCAGTTGCCCTTCGGGTTGCCTACGCCGAGTCCATTCCGCTGGGTGTTCTCGACAACGTCCCGGCCGTTAGACATCTGGTTGTCGATCTCTTCGGCGGTATTGCAGACCTTTTTCTCGAATCGCGAGCCCAGCACGGGCTGCTTTCGGCAAAAAACCACTTCGTTGCCATGCATTTCCGCCCTGTAACCGGCGGCCCGAAGCTTCTTCAAGCGCGTGTCGGCTTCCACGTCACCGGCGACCAGTTTTACTGTTTTCGTACCATCAGAACTGGTGGCGGTTGTGGTGGCCTTGTCGGTCGTCGTTGACGAGGTGCTGGTTGCCGGAGCCGTCGTTGAGGTCGCGGCTTTTGGGGTCTCGGCCGGCGGATCCGTCGCCATCGCTTGCGACAGGGCCCCTACGGAAAGAATGGTGAAAAGACCAACTATCATGCGCATAAACGGATCCGTCCCTAAGTGGATATAGCGAAGACTGTTGCATCCGCGCCCTTATTCCGCACTGGATTGGAGCGCTGTATGGGGCCTATTAAATAAGCATCCCGGGTAACTTGGCAATGGGATTTGATAGCAGGGCTAAACGTCAAAAGGTGACAGCGCCTTCGGATCCCGCGGCAGCGCGGCAGGCGGCGATTGCCCTCCTGGCCCGCCGGGATTATGCAAGCGGTGAGCTTCGCGCGCGGCTCGAGCGTAAGGGGTTCAGGGCCGAGATTGCGGAGGGCACCGTGGCCGAGCTCGCCGAAGAGCGGGCACTGGATGACGCCCGGTATGCCGGGAACTATGTCAGCTACGCTGCCGCCCGCGGCCAGGGTCCCTTGCGCATTGCCGCTGAGCTGAAGGCCCTGGAGCTGCCAGCCGACCTGATTGAGGCTGCCCTGGCGGGTGGACCGGACTGGCGGGCTCTGGCCGGCGACGTGCGCAACCGCAAGTTCGGCCCCGAACCGCCCGCCGATTGGCCGGAGAAGGCGCGACAAGCGCGCTTTTTGCAGTACCGGGGCTTTTCATCGGATCATATCCGTTTGGCCCTCGGCACTGATTTCGACCTGGACTGACAAACTTGAACAAACCTTCGTATATGAGTGCGGCGGATATCCGCCGTGCCTTCCTGGAGTTTTTCCGTGAGCACGGCCATGCGGTCGTTCCATCCAGCTCGCTCGTCCCTGGCAATGACCCCACGCTGCTGTTCACGAACGCAGGGATGGTGCAGTTCAAGGACGTCTTCCTGGGCAAGGAGAAGCGGGACTATGTCCGTGCTACGACCAGCCAGCGCGTCGTTCGCGCCGGTGGCAAGCACAACGATCTCGAGAACGTGGGTTACACCGCGCGCCACCTCACATTCTTCGAAATGTTGGGGAATTTCTCGTTTGGCGATTACTTCAAGCGCGACGCTATTCGCTTCGCCTGGGATCTGCTGACCAAGACTTTGAAGTTGGATCCCGCGCGTCTGTGGGTTACGGTGTTTCGTGACGATGACGAAGCCGCTGAGATCTGGTTGAAGGAAATCGGTGTTCCTTCCGATCGCTTCACTCGCCTCGGCGAGAATTCGAACTTCTGGTCGATGGGCGATACGGGACCCTGCGGTCCCTGCAGCGAGATCTTCTATGACCATGGGCCCACTGTAGCCGGAGGGCCGCCCGGGTCGCCGGATGAGGACGGTGATCGCTACGTCGAGATCTGGAATCTCGTGTTCATGCAGTTTGACCGTTCGGCCGATGGAAAGCTGACACCGCTGCCGCGACCCTCCGTCGATACCGGCATGGGGCTGGAACGCATCGCTACAGTGATGCAGGGCGTCCACACCGTCTATGACATCGATCTGTTCAAGCGTCTGATCCACGCCGCTGCGGAACTGGCTGGTACCCGTGATCTTGCGGCGAATTCGCTCCGTGTGATCGCGGACCACATTCGCTCTTGCACCTTCCTCGTTGTGGACGGTGTGGTGCCTTCGAACGAAGGTCGTGGGTATGTCCTGCGACGCATCATCCGCCGCGCGATTCGCCACGGGTACAAGTTGGGTATCGAGGAAACGTTCTTCTACAAGTTGGTTGCCGTCCTCGAGAAGGAGATGGGGGCTGCGTATCCGGAGCTCGTTCGCAACCGTGCCCAGGTTGAGCGCGTTTTGAAGCTCGAGGAAGAACGTTTCGCGGAAACCCTGGCCAACGGCATGGCTCTCCTTGACGGTGAAATCAAGGAGACGAAGGGAAAGATGATCGACGGCGAGACGGTGTTCAAGCTGTACGACACTTACGGTTTTCCCGCGGATTTGACAGCGGATATTGCCCGCGAGCGCGGGATGACAATCGACCAGGCCGGATTCGACGCGGCGATGGAAGAGCAGCGTAAACGCTCTCAGGACGCCAGCAAGTTTGGTGTCATCTCCAGCGGTAGTGCGCAGATCGACTCCCGCACGGTGTTCGAAGGCTACGAGGGATTGGAAGGCTCAGGCGAGGTCGTCGCTCTCCTGAAAGGTGGCTCGCCTGTTCAGGAGTTGAGTTCGGGGGATGAGGGCGAGGTTGTCCTCGACAGGACTCCGTTCTACGCTGAGTCCGGTGGGCAAGTTGGTGATGCGGGAGAGCTCGCGTCCCCTGGCGTCCACTTCACTGTGGGTGACACCCAAAAGAGAGGGACGGCGTTCTCCCACCTGGGTCGGGTGGCGCAGGGGAAGATACGGGTCGGTGATACGCTCAACGCGCGTGTGAATGGTGAGCAGCGTCGTGCGACGGCGTTGAATCACACAGCTACACACCTTTTGCATGCGGCGCTCCGCAAAGTGTTAGGCACGCATGTGCAGCAGAAGGGCTCACTCGTGGCCCCTGATCGTTTGCGCTTCGACTTTTCACACCTGCAGCCCGTCACCATCGACGAGTTGCGTGAGATCGAGCGGTTGGTGAATGCGGAGATCCGCCGCAACACGGCTGCTCAGATCGAGCTCATGGAATACGAGAGTGCCGTAGCCTCCGGGGCGATGGCATTGTTTGGTGAGAAATACGAGAAGAATGTCCGCGTGCTGCGCATTGGCGATTTTTCCGTCGAGTTGTGCGGTGGTACCCATGTCAGCCGCGCAGGCGACATCGGCTTCTTCAAGATCACCAGCGAGAGTGGTGTTGCATCGGGTGTGCGCCGTATCGAGGCCATTACCGGCGAAGCGGCTATCGACTATGTAGAGAAGAGTGACGATTTGTTGCGGGACCTGTCGACTCTTGTGCGTGGCTCCCGCGAGGATGTGACGGATAAGGTTCGGGACGCGCTGGATCGTATCCGCCAGATGGAGAAGGAGATCCGCTCTCTGAAGGACAAACTGGCGTCCGGACAGGGAGTGGATCTTGCTGGCGGAGCGGTCGACATACAGGGCGTGAAGGTCGTCGCAACGAAGATCGACGGGGCGGATGCCGGCGCGTTGCGCAACGCCGTGGATCAGTTGAAGAGCAAACTGAAGACGGCAGTCATCGTACTGGCGTCGGTTGAGAGCGCTGACAAAGTGGTTTTGGTTGCAGGTGTTACTGCGGATGTGACATCGCGCATAAAAGCGGGAGAATTAGTTGGTACGATTGCCGCACAAGTTGGGGGCCGCGGAGGCGGTCGTCCGGATTTCGCGCAGGCGGGCGGTAACAACCCCGCGGCGCTCGATGCCGCCCTGGCCGGCGTGCAGCAACTGGTGCGCGGCAAGCTGGGTTAGTGCGGTCCCAGACCGGGTGGCACTGTGCGATACATTGCAGTGCACCCCCCCGGATGGGGCGAGCAGATTCAGGCTTTCCCTTATGTGTCTCATCGACGCGAATCCGTAGATTTCTTTAGCGGATTCTTGCGGCTCTCCAATCCGGGTGGCCCAAGATCAAGGAGGAAGAATAATGCTCATACTGACGAGACGGGTGGGTGAAACCGTGATGATCGGTAACGATGTCACCGTCACCGTCCTTGGGGTGAAGGGCAATCAGGTGCGAATTGGTATCAATGCACCGAAGAACGTTGCCGTCCATCGGGAAGAGATCTTCGAGCGTATCAAGCGCGAACAGCAGGGCGAGCCGCAAGGCGAAACCAAGCCGACCGCAGAGTACGTTTCGGCCTAGATCAGCGATCGGCTCGCGCGCGCCATTTCTACTGACGAACTGGGCCCGCGCGACGCCGAAGCGCTTCCTCCCTTTCGGAAATCCCGGCCAGCCACCCCAGTTATCCCCCCGCCTGGCGCGCAGCCAGTGCACCGCGCTTACCTTTTCCCGGACGCTCCATTATCATGGCGACCCCCGCAGCACGGCCGGGTAGCACCGGACGGCTTTCAAGTATTTGAAAGTTAAAGCTTTTTGAACGATGCGGAGAGATGGCCGAGTGGTCGAAGGCGCACCCCTGCTAAGGGTGTAAGGGTCAAAAGCCCTTCGAGGGTTCGAATCCCTCTCTCTCCGCCAGTTCATTCCCTGAAATCTCAGTAGGGCAGCAGGTAAGATTGCTCCAAACTAAAACAACTTAGAGCGAAACATGGACAGTTCGGCCACTGTCGGCATCCCCGAAGTCCTCGCGCCAGAGACCTCGCGCGGCCGCCAGCCAAGCCATGCAACAACGTCCGATCGCGCTGCGTCATTGCGCACGGATGTTGAGGGACTGCGTGCGGTAGCAATCCTTCTCGTCGTCGCCTTTCATGCCGGCGTGGCGGGCATCACTGGCGGCTTTATCGGCGTCGATGTGTTTTATGTGCTCTCCGGCTATCTCATCACGGGACTGCTCGTGAGAGAGATCCGTGAGAAATCACGACTCAACCTGCTCCAGTTCTATGCGCGTCGGATGCGCAGGTTGCTGCCGGCCTCCGCCCTGGTCCTGATCGTGACATTGATGGCCGCGATCGCGCTGTTTGCTCCGCAGGAGTTGAATTTCGCGGCACGCGGCGCCCGGGCGAGCGCGCTGTACGTGAGCAATGTGTTCTTCGCGGCAACCGCGGGCGACTATTTCGGTCCGCGCGTGGCGACCAACCCGATGTTGCATACCTGGTCGTTGTCGGTCGAAGAGCAGTTCTACGTGTTCTGGCCACTCGTCATCCTGTTGGGTCTGCAGGTCTGGAAGTCGATGCGGGGCCTGACGCTGACCATCATCGGACTGACTGCGATATCGCTGGCAGCTTCGATATTGCTGGTGAAACACTACAGCACCTTCGCGTTCTACATGTTGCCTTCGCGGGCCTGGGAGTTTGGTATCGGTGGACTCGCGATGCTGCTGCCGGGCAATCCGGTATCGGCGTCACGCGTGTTTGGGCCGATCCTGAGCTGGCTCGGGTTCGCGCTGATTCTCGCCTCCACCGCATTAATTTCCTCAGCGGTGGCGTTCCCGGGGTGGATTGCGTTGATTCCCGTGATGGGCACCGTGTTGACGCTCATCGTGGGAGCGGAACAGCCGCGGCGGGGCGCGGACGCACTGCTGTCCAACCGGGTGATTCAATGGTTTGGCCGCCACTCCTACTCCTGGTATCTGTGGCACTGGCCGTCGTTGGTGATCGTGGCAATCGTTCTGCCCAACACGGGATTCGCAGGAAAGATGGGTGCTGTTGCCGCGTCCTTGATTCTTGCGGCGCTCACACATCGATTCGTCGAGAACCCCATCCGGTTTCATCCGGGGCTCGTCAAACGCCCGGTCGCGACGCTGCTCGCGGGGGCCGCCATCACTGTGGTCAGCGTGATCATCGCAACCTACGCATTGCATTTTGCTGCTCGCCTGGGCGCGTCGCCGCAGATCGTGGCGACTACACAAGCGGCGCATGACATCGCTACTCTGCCCCGAGGCCAATGCATCAGCGAAGATGGCGATGAGCAGTTGAAGACCTGCACCTTCGGCAGTTCCTCGAGCTCCACTGTCGTTGTGTTGTTCGGGGACTCCCATGCCATCCCGTGGTCCGAGCCCATGCGACAAATGGCGGAGCACCACGGCTGGAAGCTGACCACGCTCCTGAAGTCGGGGTGTTCGGCCGCAGACTTCTCTGTCGAGCTCAATCCAACTCTG
>Ga0307510_10009683_pt1 | contig 11469 bp, 9 predicted proteins | sample 12_EM_MG_FD_207224 | JGI IMG/M metagenome (GOLD analysis project Ga0307510, IMG submission 207224) | Populus trichocarpa ectomycorrhiza microbial communities from riparian zone in the Pacific Northwest, United States - 12_EM | ecosystem: Host-associated > Plants > Roots > Unclassified | place... | reverse complement strand
TCAGGAATTCATAATGCTAACTTATGTTAACAACAAATCAAGTTCCTTTCATAGCACAGGTGTCGGTTATACCATACAGTGGCTAAGAAGGATCAAACATTTATTGTACCAAGTGTTATATAACACAAATCTTGATTAACCATTTAACAAGTAAGGTATTAAGAGTTAATAAGATAAAAATGATAAGACATGTTAATAACAAACTTTCTTAGATGTAAGCATTGAAGTCCATATTGAGTTTATATTATACATATCCTAACACCATCAGTAAAACCTTTTCACCTTGACGTATTAAACTTAGCTAAACATTATGAAGAAGAGAAACATAAATAAACATGATGAGAACATAATTATATAAGTATAGTAAAGGAAATAAAAGGCATAAACAAGATATTAATCAAACTATAACATGAAATAAAACTAGATTATTAAAACTACAAAGAAAGAAAGCAAGTAAGGAAATGATCTTGATATGAAAACAAAGATGCCTAAATGCATGGCAAATGCCTCCTTTTATAGGCCAAAATTCGAAACTATTGATTTGATGACTAATTGTTGAGTGGGTGACCACATCTTGACTTGGTGACAATCTTTATCTTCTTGTCTGAACAAAACGTCATTCCTAATATCAGAATTTGAACAGATAGTCTTCATGCAAGTTCTGAGAAATTGTCTCAGCTTTCCAACAAAACAAGAATCGACGTATTTGGACTTTTAGAACTCGAGATATGGGCTGACAATGAACAGTGTCTAGGCTGCAGGACAGATTCCGACTTCTCCGTTGTTGCTACCATTTGAATTAAAAAATGACACTTTTAAATCTTGGACTCCTTGTGAAAGTTTTAGGCCTATGTCTTAGCTTTCCATACATATAAACCAGACCTAAATCCAAGTTCTACAACTCCAGTTATGATCCAATAATCGAATGATGTTCCAGTTTGGACTAAACCAGCATCTCTTTTTCTAAGCTTAGCCCTCTCTTTGTCTTCTCAATTTCAGTAGTTAAACTCATCAACCAATCATTTGATTTATGTGATAGGTCTACATTTAAGATGAATATTTACAATAAATTAAAGGTATCTTATATTATTAGACATGTTATTATAAAACATACTCTAGTTAAGGAGTTATTGATACTTCAAGTACAAAATGATGATATAAAACCTTGATAAAAATGCACTTTTAAGTACTAATTAAGAATCCTTGACATCGGCATACCCAAGGACCTCCCAAGGTAACATAGAACATTGATTAACCATTTCGGTCCAAAAATAGTTAATGACTCCAACGGTCATGTTAATGCCAGCATTTTCATGAATCTTATTAGTTGACCCCAGGATGGGCAACTAAAGACACTAATGGAGGTCATTAGTGTCGGTAGTAGTCTTCCTAATGTGGGGAGAAGTAGTTAAAGGAAATAAATTGGATAATCCTCAAAAGGGGTTGGTGGTGTTGTATTGAATTGCATATGACTTAAGTAGGTAGATGTGCTGTATAAATTTTCTTCTGTGAATTGTTTGAATTTTAGTTATTTTTAATTATATAGAAAATTTATGTTTTGCAGGTCCCTCCAATTCACGTCAGGAGTAGAATTTAGGTTCCTTATCCCTTTTTGTATAAGTTAGGAACTTAGGGATTTTTCATGTAATTTTGTTATGTAGTAAACATGTAACCTGAATAGAATAATATAAGGAGTATATTATTATTATTTTGGAATATTAATGTATTAATCTATGCTTAGAAAATTATAGTGTACTAGCTTATGTTCAGAATGCTAAATTGTGTTGTACTTATATATGAAATTTCAGTGCTTGGATGGTTCTCTTAATTACTAACTTATGTATGTGATATGAGATGGAGATTGAGAATGAAGATTTGTCCTGAATATATTCTCGAATGAATTAAATGGTTGATTTGTACCAATTATGGATGTGATTATGGGTGGGATGTGATTATAATTGTGTGCAGAGTAAATTGTTGATAACTTGGTATCTCCTGGTATAGGGGAGACTCTACCGAAATTTCATTAGAAATTTTGGTGAACTTAATAAATAAAAAATTGCTCCATTTACCTTTTATGTGGAAGTTAAATGAATATATTGATTGAACTTTTGAGGTTGTTACACATGACCTCATATGGTTTATTTGTCTTCTCGGTTTTGCTTTCTCTTTTCAGCTTTAATTGGTCTTCATAAACATGTCTAGGTGACAATGATTCAAGTGTGTGTGCCCCTTCATCCTTCTCAAGAGAATACTTATTTTTAAATCCATCATGCTTTGCCTTTCTGTCAAATTGTAAAGGTCTCCCTAACAATAAATGACTAGCATACATGAGAACCGCATCACACATAACCTCATCCTTATACTTTCCAATTGAAAAGGTAATCAAAACCTATTTAATAATCATAACTTCACCACATTCATTCAATTATCAAAGCTTATAAGGTCTATTATGCTCAACAGTGTTCAAATCCAATTTCTTAATAAGAATAGTACTAGCAACGTTAGTACAACTTTCACTATCAATAATCATATTACACACCTTATTACTAATATGACATCCAATATGAAAGGGGTTCTCTCTTTGTTGCTTCTTTACCAATTTCATAGCAACTTTCTAATCACCAGGCTTTGAGAACTTCTATTACTTTTCTTCATAATTATCGCCCACACTCTCATCATTCATTGTAGCCCTAATGGTAGGCATTTCAACTTTCTTTTCCTTACGACTAGGAACTCCTTGTCTACTAATCACTAATCATCTCACCAAACTTATCCATTAACACTTCCATCATAGCTTCCATTCTATCATGTCTTTCCTCCACAATTCTTTTCTTTTTTGTTCAACACTTTTTAAAGACATTGTTTATACCCGAAATAAATGTTAGTAGCAAATAGAAAAAGAATAATTATTTTTTCCTCATACAAACCCTCGTGTAGTTTAAATCTTTTTGTACTAGAAAACACGTTAGCAATGTCTATCCATTTTTTTGCACTAAAACAATTGATCTAACCTGTGGTATGTCTGCGGGCCAACGATTTAAACACCTCTAGAGTCTAACAACAAGGTTAAACGGGTTCACTAGGTGAGGAAAGTCTTACAGTGGTTGTATTAAGTCTTAATGTAGCCTAAAAAAACCAGATCTAGGTAAAAGATGCAATATTTTTTATGGTTTGTTTTAGAGGTCTGGACCTTTTTGGGTTTATTAGGTTGATATGTTGGTTTCTTGGTGTTTTAAGGGTGTTTTGTGGTTGAAATGGTTGAAAATAGATGTTTTGGTGAAAAAATGAGTTTTTTTTTTGGCAGATCTAGGTAAAAAAAACTCGTAAACCTGGTTTTTTTAGCCACTATAATAGTGGTTGAATTCTGAGCTGACAGGCAACACGTCATCTGCCACAGCAAGTGACATGTTGTCTGCCAATTCTTTCTTTTAAAAAAAAAATGCAGATGACCTGGAAAAAAAATAGCAGGCCCAGGCGCACATGCTTGGGCTTCAAGGCCCACGCGCTTGAGTTTTTCCTTTCTTGGTAATTTTCTTTGTTTTTTTCAATTAATATCTTTTTTTTTGTCTTTTTAAAATATTTTTTAAGTTTGTTTTTTTAATTAATACCCCTCTTATGTCATTTTGTTTTGGCTTATTTAACCTTTTTTAAATAGTGATTACTATAATAAAAGCTAAATGATGTGGGGAAATCACTGTAGATCAAGAGACTTTTTTCTGTGGATTGTAATAATAGTTTCACTTTCAATTTCTCATCTTTTCACAAGATATTTCTTTGGCTTTCTTTTTCTTTCTCGGGGAAAGGGTGGCACTCACGCCATTAAAAAGGCGCGTGTTACGCCTCCCGGTGGCCAAATCTGGCCATCCACCGTCTCACTAGATGCGCAGTCGTGCCCTCTTCCACGTGGTGTGGCGCGTGTAGACAAATACTAGTTAGGTTGCCGCCAGTGATTGATTGTTTGTGTTTTTTCTTTCTTTTCTCTCTCCTGACAACTAACGTGCACAATTGTCCTTTTTGTTTGTTATTTGTCAAATCAAGCGTGTTTGCCAAACCCACGATGCTTGGATCTAGACCTAACCGCTTAGGCCTCGCAACCAAGCTAGACCCACGCGCCTAGGTCTGTCAAACTCGCTCCTAGGTCAAAAATTTTAAAATTTTTCAAAAGCATGATTGGACCAACTTGGAGTTTTGTATAGGCTATAAAGGTTTGTAATTTTCCCATGCTTTCTCAATGTAATTCAATTGAAATGTATCCAAATTTTTTTTATATATATTTTTTTATTTGTTGTGTCAACACATTAGAATCATTAAAAAAAACACCTAAAAAGCATCAATTTTATATTTTTTTTCATTTGAAAAACAGTTTGAAAAGCATGTTCCACTATAAAAATAAACACTCGATGAGCTTTATATTAGCACTTAATCACTAGTATTAATTTTGTGAATTATATAACAATGACAAAAGGGAGAACAAATTGAATAAAAAAAACTAAAAAACTTAGATAAAACAACATGCACTTATTCTCACATATTAAGCTAAGAATATCGGGAATTTAGTGGTTTCCAACAATTAAATCTTACATATGAAAATATAAGAGCTTAAAATTGATGCATATTAACAAAAATTAAGTCTTGTGGTGTTTTCATTGTAGTTGAAAACATTTTGGATGGGAGCAGTGATGTTTTTTTAAATTTTCTATTTTATCCTTTAGCATCTCAAAAAATTTTCTTTGCACAATTGAGTTCTTTTAAATTCAAATTAGCATCTAATTGCATGTTCATTATTAGAGGGAGAGTTTAAATAAAAGATAGAGGACTAAAGTAAAAAACGTGATTAACCTAGGTGACACTTTCAAATTTGTTACCCCCCCAATCTTTTTTTGCTGTAAGGTGGTTGGTTTGTAACACCCCGTAATTTAATACATTCGTAAAAGAGCTTTGAGCCTTAACTTAAAAAAAATGGTTATTTTTTTTCTTCCATCGAACTTATTTGAGACTTGCTGAAATTCCCGCCGAAATTTCGGTAGAGTTTCCCTTATACCTGGAGGTCCCAAGTTATTGACAATCATCCTGTATAGTTATACTCATTTCTCAATCATATCATAATCATGTAGAACCTCAATAACACATCATTCATTGTACATGCTTATTCTGCATCATCATTTCTTTCCCATTAACACACATTTCATGCATTATTTTATTTACTTAGATTCTCATGACATTTTCCCTTTATTTATCTCAATAAATTCAATATTACAATATTTATCACTAATTTGTTGAAATAAGTTTTTTTTATCCGGGTTTACATATCTTCTCGTTTTTCTTATTCTTTTATCCAATAAAACTTGTCACTGGTTTCACCAACATTACGAGTTTTAAACTAAAAATCATGACTCTCATTTCGACTTCAACGATACCTTTAAATTTGTTCATGGAGATCATTTTCTCTCTCACATGACACATTTATTATCATTCCTACTATTTATTCATTTATTTCATACCGAATCTTCATTACTCATCGAGACCTCATTACTTCGATTCTATGTTTGTTTTTATTTATTTATTTATTTACGGGGGTTTACATGGTCCCTTTAATTTTTTTTAAAAATACATCTTGGTACGAAAAATTATTTTCTTTTTTTCTAGTAATTTTTTCATTGGAGGGGAGAGAGGAGTCGTCAGATTCTGGAAGAGAGAGAGAGAGAGAGATCTTCGTTAGCAACGATCCCAACCACAAAAAATATTAAAATTGGTGTCAACAAGTTTCACAAGGTGAGGAGAGTCTTATGAGATTCAATCTACTTTTTTAGGCATCATTGAAAGTGAAAACCACATCCATTAAAAGCATGTTTGGGAACACGGTGCAAACTGCGTTCCCTCAAATTTTGAAAAAAAAAAATTTAATTTTTTTTTTATGTTTTTAGATCGTTTTGCGTTTCTGTAATTTTTTTTTTTTTATTTTTTTCAACTAATACCTTTTTTATATCTTTTTATAAAATATGTTTTAATTTTGTTTTTTAATTAATACCCCTCTTATGTTAGTTTTTAGCTTATTTAACCTTTTTTAAATCGTAATTATTTTTTTAACTACATTGAATGTCTTTAATATTTTTATTTATTTATTTTTTGTTGTTACCTTATTTTTTTTATTGTGATATTAAATTAATCAAAATTTAACTTGATTGTTAAAATTTTTAATTATCTCTAATAACAATTTTATTAAATTCCTCTCTTGAGAAGACAAGCTTATTGATATAAATATCAAATTTTTTTTAACTGAAATGTGATTAAATGATCACTTTGTCTCTCCTAAAAATTTTTCCATGATTTTCTCTCTTCTCCTTCATCAACTAAGGATTAAAAGTGAAGAAAATGAAGTTATGTATTAAAACAATGAAAAGTTCAAGGACTAGAATGAAAAAACAGCATTGTTCCCGAGCACACATGGTAGATCACAGTTTTTTAACCTTGAGACTTGAGGTTCGCAAGCAAGATCGCAGCATTTCAGGATTCCATTTCTTTGCTAATTGCCATAACAAAAAATAAATAAAAATGGGGAAATCAATTCACAGTTTTGAGCTGAAGAATGGAGCAAGAATCCCTTCAGTTGGGTTAGGAACATGGAGGGCTGCCCCTGGTGTGATTGGTGATGTTGTCACTACTGCTGTTAAGGTTGGCTGGTTTTTTTTTTAATGCTTTCCTACCTTTACCTATCAATAATATCCTTAGAGTGATTTTCTTGAGGTTTTTGTGTTGAATAGACAACGACTAATTTTGTTTTTCTTTTCTTATTGGATTTAACTCTCTTAAATTTGCTTCTCTTTTCCACCCAAAAGTAATTAGCTTATAGTGGTCTGCGTGTGAAATAATTGTGATGCAGGTGGGTTATAGACATATTGACTGTGCGCTACTTTACTGCAACGAGATAGAGGTGATGTTTCCCTTAATTGTTTATTCCTCCTTCATTTGAGCAATGGAAGAGGTTATTGCCCTGCTGCTATATAACTTATGGGATTATATAGTTGATCGTCTAATGCTTACAAGTTACAAATCGTAAAATGGACTGTGTCAACTCACTGCGCTTGACAATGGTATTACATAAATGTTGAAATACCCTTTTAAGTCTTGGAAGATGAAATGGTCGGCCATTTCCTTGTTTTTATTGCTCTCTGCATTAAGCATATTCATGTAATTCTTTGTGCTTTATCTGTTGGTGTAGTTTGTAAATGAATAAAGAAAAGATGTTTATCCCACATTAGAAAGAAACACTCCCTCCTAATGTTTTTAAGTGTGGGTTTCTATTGTGTAGTAAATTAAGTCATGGTGGACAAACTCTCCTATTTGGCTTCCTAATGTTATTATATGGATATTTATAATATCAAAAGATAGCATTTGGAACTTAATATGAACAGTTATACTGTTTCATGAATAGTCATACTGTTTCATGAACAATCATATTATTTCATCAACAATCATATTGTTTGATGAACAGTCATACGGTTTCATCAATAGTATATTGTTTGATGAACAGTTATACTGTTTCATCGTAATGTTTCAAGTCTATAAAAGCATGTTACTATACATAAAAGAAATAACAACAAAAAGACATATTCTTTTCTTGGTCTCATCTTCTCATTCTTTTAGAGGTTTAGAGGGCTTAGTTGTATCCTGGAGGTGTTGTCTCTGTGTGGGACAAATAAACACCTTAAAGATAGTGTTTTCACGCCTCTAAGCCAACTCCATATTTGTTTCCATCCTAAACTTTCCTAACATTATCTACCTATTAATTCCCTGCTTGATGTTTGGCCTTCTGTCACCGAAACATTTGGCTTGAGCATGCAAGGTCCAAGCCTCCATTAATGCCAGCGATATAAACTTGCTGATATGTGAATTAATTCATCATTGTGTTCCAGTCTAGCGGTGATAAGAAAACAAAACAAAAGATTAATCCATCTTGAGAATTAGTTGCTGGTTTTTCAGGATAGTTGTGCATTGAAGAAGTTATTCGATGATGGTGTAGTGAAGCGTGAAGAATTGTGGATCACCTCCAAACTCTGGTATGTAAGAGTGATTTATTGTAAGAATATATTAGACTTCATCAAGTTGAAACTTTCAGTAACAAGATATCAAGATTGCAATATCAATTAAATTTGTGTAGGTTGTTTCAGAATACATAATGATCTGCAGTTGCAATGAACAAGCACCGGAAGATGTGTCAGGGGCATTAGATAGAACTTTGCATGAGTTGCAGCTTGATTATGTAAATCTATATCTAGTATGTATACACATTGAGTTATACTTGTTATTAGCATTATGCATTAAATTTTCTGGGTCTGCCTTTCAACAATTTTTGAAGTAAAATCCTGAGTCATGACATTTCTTTCTTGGTCAAACTTTCTTGAATTGTTTTTCATCATCTTGAAGATCCACTGGCCAGTAAGCATGAAGAAGGATTCCGTTGGCTATGAACCTGAAAACCTTACCCAACCTGACATACTGGCTTCTTGGAGAGAAATGGAGGCACTTTATGAATCTGGCAAGGCTCGTGCTATTGGAGTCAGCAACTTCTCATCAAAGAAGCTTGGAGATCTTCTAGCAGCAGCACGTGTTCGTCCTGCTGTGAACCAAGTGGAATGTCACCCTGTATGGCAGCAGCCAAAGCTTCATGCATTTTGTCAATCCGAGGGAGTTCACTTATCTGTGAGTATGAAATAGAAGCACTTGAGTAGTAGTCTTCTCGTGGATCTTTGAAAAAGAATGGTATGAAGATGTTGATTCCTTATCATGTATCACTTTTTAATAAATTTTCTCCTGACCCTTTGCAACAATAGATTGATTTTGTTGTTAAAGGGTTTCGGATTTCACTTTGCTGTTCAAATTCTTACAAGGGCATATGAATAGATGAAGGATTTTCTAACATATTCAAAGATTGAACACTCTCTTTGTTATTCATTTTGAGTTAAACTTCTTTTCTTCTTTAAAGTGCTGGATTATTATTGCTGCATTATTATTTTCTGCTGTTGCCGCCGCCGCCAATGGTTTGGAACTATTACACCAAACCACAAGACCTAGCGAGCACTAGTCTAGCTTCTGTTATTTGTGCTGTCCAAGTGATGGTGTTTATTGTTTGAGGTATTCTTATCTTCTCTATAGAGTATAATAATGCATTTTTCTGTTGTAATATATAGTTATCTCTCTGTATTTATTGATCATTGATGTGGATTGCCTACCACATTGTTGATAGTTTGCTTTTGTCCTTCACTGCAAGTGGCTTTATCCTTTCTGGATGCCTGTGAACGATTCCTTCGGTTATGTTTGTTTGGTGGCTGCATTTCCTGTTTGAATCTTAGGTAGTGTAGTCTATCTTTTGGAATATCTTGTCAAGAGCTACTGACTTTGCAATATTGATCTCTCTCCTGGTTTGTTTATAAATCTTCCTTTTCTAATGCAATAAATCTATTCATTTTAAAGGGGGAAAAGGGTCAAATTATTAATCACTGTGATGGTAATTTGTCCTCCTTTGTTTCCTCCCCCCTGCTCTTTTTAGGGGTATGCACCATTAGGTTCCGCAGGTTCACAGAAGATCAAGATTGAGGTTCTCAAGAATCCAATTCTTAAAATGATAGCAGAGAAATTAGGCAAATCTCCAGCACAAGTGGCTCTTCGGTGGGGACTCCACATGGGCCACAGTGTGCTACCTAAAAGCATAAACAAGGCAAGAATCATAGAAAACATTGACATTTTTTACTGGTCTATTCCTGAAGGCTTATTTTCCAAGCTTTCAGAAATTGAGCAGGCAAGTGACAGGGTTCTCTCTCAATGTTTTATGCCTGTGTGAATGTTTTTGTGCACTTGCTCTACCTAATACATTTTTTTTTCTCGAGCTGCACTGCACCTACTATATATCTGATTATAATTGTAGTTCTGAGTAAGTAATAGTTTACTACGGTTATATAAAAATTTGCTTGAATTTGCCTGCAAGATTTTGTGGGTCTGGTCATGCAAGTGGTCTGTTTGCGTTAATGCATTTAGGCTCATGTTTTACATACTTGATGAATCTTGGGGTCATAGATTGGCTCCCTGAATTTATCAAGTACTTGCACGCAACTAAATCATTCATGAGCTATAAGAAGTAATTTACTTCCTTCAAAATGATTAACCTTATAATTTAAACATGCAGGAGAGGCTTGTTACAGGAACTACTCTTGTGCATGGGACTTATGGTGCATACAGGACATTGGATGAACTCTGGGATGGTGAAATGTGAGAAGATTTCAGGGTAAAAAGTCTGGATTTTCCATTTTAGCTGCTTGTCTCTCACATTACTCAATTTTCAAATGTTTAGCCAGTTCTTAATTACTAGAGCAGCAATGATGTTGAATAAAAAAACAGGTGGACAATATGTTGCTATATATTTAGCAGCAGCAAAGCCACTTGATTACATTTCAGTCATGGAAGTTCACCAAAATCATATCAAGAAATGTATTTATTATAAATAGATGAAAACATATTCACAAAACATTCTGCCTCAGAATCAAGTGTGTTCATAGTAGCGCAGCAGTTATCTCAGCATTTATGGAGGTGGCAATGAACAGTTGGATCCCAAGTATCCATGCTTTGAGGAAGAGAGCATTACTTGCCTAATTGTCCGTTGGCACAGAGTATGGTTTGCGTCTATGGTCAGGATGTTGAATTGACCCTAAGCAACTGCTTGGACGCATGCAATTTTAATTTTATCCTTTTTATGGCAATCAATGCAACTTTTTTCTCTTTTTTTTTTAATGTTGTTCATCATGGCTGCTCCGTTTTTCGTTTTGTTTAAGTAACATAATTATATTATATTGACAGGGAAAAAAGAAGAGAAAAAAGAGAGAGAGAGAAGAGCACCATAGCTGATATGGAACAAAACTATAAAATAAAAGGTGTACTGCTAAATATTATTTTGACATGATAAATCTTTTTCAAGAACACACACATGTATATCATAAACAGAACTGATTAACAGTCTTGTACTGTTTTAATTTTTTTAGACACTATTTGTTTTTGCGTTTTAAAAATGTTTTTGAAAATTTTTTTTTCTTTACTTCAAATTAATATTTTTTTGGTGTTTTTAGATTATTTTGATGTGCTAATGTTAAAATATTTTTTTTTTAAAAAAAACATTATTTTGATACATTTCCGAGTGAAAAGCACTTTGAAAAGCAACCGCAATTACACTTCCAAACATGCTCTCCTGTTAATCCTGCCATTGACTACACAATCTGCCCTAAGATTAGCGGTCACTAGCCATGTGTCCGTGCTATGTTTTTACTTAGATTTCAAGTTAATTTTTAATATTAAAAAAAATACATTAGTATTTTGAATGTATTTTTTTACGGATAGGACTCTAATTTATTTTTTAACACGAGAAAAGCTCAAGTATTTTGAATGCATTTTTTGGCTTAATGAAAATTTTAAATTAAATAT
>Ga0307510_10009682_pt1 | contig 11469 bp, 10 predicted proteins | sample 12_EM_MG_FD_207224 | JGI IMG/M metagenome (GOLD analysis project Ga0307510, IMG submission 207224) | Populus trichocarpa ectomycorrhiza microbial communities from riparian zone in the Pacific Northwest, United States - 12_EM | ecosystem: Host-associated > Plants > Roots > Unclassified | place... | reverse complement strand
TATTCATAAAAAAAGAATTTTACAAACTTCTTGTTTGTAAAATTCCTTAATGATTTGGTCAATATTTCAATAACTCTAATTTTTTTTCTTTTAAAAATTAATGGTAAACATTCTAGTATAAATGATGAACCTACAAGTAGGTTGATATTTAAATATTAGAAGTTGACTAGGAAGTTTTCAGAATTGTTTTTGGATATTCACCAATTTTAATTAGAAATATTTTCACCACAATTTACGAGTTTTGGAAAACGCTTTCACTTTCTAGAATAAGTGAACCTTGTCAGGGCACCTATATAAATTCTTCCTATAAGAATTTATTTGGGCATACGAGTCCATAATAAATTTGGAATGTCATTTTTGTTCATGAACGTAAATTTTTGTTTCGAGCCATAGACAGACCACCGACTAAGAACTCAGTAACACATTTAAACCATGTCTAGATCACATAATACAACTTATCTCAGGTAAGGTGCACTAAGGGTGCTAATACATTCCATAACCACAACCAGTCCATTACCTTGAAATTTATGATAAGACTAGTCCACCCGGGTTTTCTAGTAACCCTAAACCAAACAATTAGATGACGACTCCTTGACCCCAACATGTCGCCATTTCGCGCGCGCACATGCAGTAGAATGACAAATTCACTAGGGACTTTTTGTTTTTAAGAGTATTGGACTAGACTTCATGTGTTTTTATGTGATTTGATGTGTTTAAATTTTCACATCTGTCTTCTTTTTAGTTACACTTTAACATGTTTTATCGTGCTTATACATGTATGTTGGATATGGATGAATGTCTTCATGCATCACTAGTCTATTTGTGATATATCGCTTTGGAATGCACACACATGGAAACTCCAGGTTAGGTGGGGGAATAACAGTTTACCTTATGACTTTCAGTTAGGGTTTAAGTATGTGAAACCTTTCGACTCTTTGATGAGTGCTTGAACTGGTAATGATTGATATACGTACTATCTCACTATCTACTGAGCCTCTATATTACATTCACGAGGGTAGTCATTGGAACAATAAGAAACTCCTTTTCAGACTAGATAGTGCTTACCTCAATGTTTCACATAAAAAGACATAGAACCTATTTGTAGGATATATGTTCCACAATTAAACACTATTGTATTAAGACATGCTCAACCCTAAAAAACATCTTGAATTGCATGACTTAGGGCTAATAAAATAATCACTATTAAAGAGATGATTTTCATTTAATACGTGCTGGATTCTGAATCCCTATAGCTGTTAGAAGAGAATTGTCTAAAACTGGATGATAGTAAATTGCCATCCATAAAAAAATATGAGTTGATGTTTAATGATTTAATTTTTTTTATTAAATACTAAGAGGATATATTTTTAAAATTACTAGTAATTTTATTTAAAAAATGAGTAATATTTTGGATATTATTATTATTATTTATTTATTTATTAAAAAAATAAAAGAATGCTATCTACGTATCTCGTTGCATGATACATACATCTCCAAAATCTTTTTTTCTCATTATTTATTGGCAATCATGTGATTCACATACAAAAATCCATTACTTTGTTTAAATAAATTCTACAAAAACTAGTAGAATTACTTGATTTTAAAAGAAAATAGTTCAAGTAAGGCCACAATCAAAACTGAAAAGTTCATGGAGTAAATTTAAATATCCCAAAAGTTCAAGGATGATAGGAATCTTTCAGTAAAAAAAAAAAGAAGAAGAAGAGAGTTTAGAAGAGTTGTGAATGTTGGCAAAAGCCGCAAAACATAGTACAAAGAGAGAGAACAAACATAGTAGAAAGAAACGAAGGCAGACATAGGTACCTCAACAACCATCGTTGGCTACTGCCACTTATTATCTAAAAAAAAAATTCCGAACTTCCCCTTAATAATTATTATTCTCAAAAACCTCATATTTCTCACCAATCCATCTCTCCCTTTTCAAACCCTTATTTCTCTTTCAACAAAATCTTGTATGGTCTTAGATAAGAAGTTTAACTTTTTGCATTGCCTAAAGTCAGGCTATCATTAGCCTGCCTGCAACTTACAGTATCAGTGATGGATTTGAATGGTATAAGAGCTTAGAGATGGGCTTTTGGGTGTTTGCATAGCATCAGAGTATTTAAAAATGCTTTCTTTAAGGTTGTGCTTTCTACTGTGCTTAATCTTCTGGGTTTATGCTAATTTACTCTTCTATTGCTTTAATTATCTGTTTCTTCAGATGGGCCCTCCTTATTTGTCAATCTTTATGTGGGAGTTCTGTCCATGTAATTGCCCTTGTCGGTAGTTTATGTGTTTTTATATGATATCTTCCGGGCTGTGAAGTTGTCTTTTATGCATAGTCTTTGCTAGAATAACTGTTTTGCTTCGCAATTTGCTTGTTTGATCTTCTAGTTCTGTTCATTTTGTTTGTGAATAGTTAGATTTTATGTTATAAAGAACTATATTTGTGCTTTAATTATTAGATTTTGGTTGCGAATAGCTATTCCTTGTGGTTTTATTGCTTGTTGACTATTTAGTACTCTTTTGACACTAGGAATTTTTGGAGAAGGCATAAGAGGAAAATTCTTATTACATCAGGTGTTTTAGGAAGTGGGTACTTTCTTTGTAAACTATACAATGCTCACCAACAGAAGCTCGCTGATCTGGAGAGGGAACTTGCTCGCCAAAGGGCAAATGATGAACTCATCAAGGCCCAGTTAAGAGAATTTGATTATGTTTTTGTCTGTCTTTTTCCCCCTCTTTTTTATGATGTTCTGTTGGTTCTTATGCTGTGTCTTATGACTTGTATTTATAGACTGCAAGACCATTTCGAGAATGTGCAATTAATAGCTGATACAACAACATTGCCTCATGCAATGCAATATTTAAGAACTCGGATAGCAGAAGAACTGGACCTTTCTCAGCTCACTGAAAGGCTACAGAAAGGGAAGGGTCAGCCAACCACGCTTACCTCTTCAGAGAAACTTGAACTGTGGGACAGACTCAAAATCCTAAGTATGCAGCTACTTATTTTTTCTACATATTTATGGTGCATACAATATGTAATCTCACAGATTTTTTTTTCACTCAAATTTTATGGCTGATTTTCCTCCAGGTTTCACACAAATGTTGGTTTCGCTGTGGGCTGTGACAATGCTTAGCTTATACATCAAAGTTCAAGTAAATATTCTAGGAAGACATTTGTATATTGATACTGCTCGTGGCCTTGGAAGCTCACTTTTACTTGTAAGATCCATTCTATTTCTGTTCCCATGTTTAAGATAAATGCTCACATACAACTATCATTTGCCAGAACTATCTGTGTTTCTTCAGGCAGCTTTTGTCAAGTTTCATTTTCATGTCTGTCATGCAATAATCTTAAATAGTTGTTCTTTGGCTAATCAGTCCAGTGCAATTGATTTTTGTGTTGAAAATCGCTGAGTTCTTGAACTGTAATTTGTTTTCAGATTGCTATTGCTATTAGTTTGTCATTTAAGCAAGTATGTTCAATGACAATTAGTCATAGGCGTTTCTTGGAAGAGCAATTTAGTCAGAGAATGAAGTATACATTCTATAACCAACCAAAATACTGCTCCTCAATGCCCATCTTTATTATTTGTGCTGTTAAGCTGCATTGACTTAGTTGGACTGCAAATATGTGCTTTTAAGATTTGTACTCTCAGACCATTAACTGATCCAGAAAGCAGCTTTGGGGATCTGCATATCTGCATGTAAATGTCAATTGTCACCATTGTTGAATTACTAAATTCTTATAGTTTTACTCAAATGTTTCTCGATTATGTTCATGACATCACATAATGTTTTAAGACTGTGAAGTTATATAGCCACGTATGGAATTTAGAATTCTTGATGTTTGGTAGTATAGTGATCTGAAATAATGCATGAAGAGCTCAGTTCCGGAGAGTTAACAATAGCTGGCCTAGGAGAACTGATGATCTACAGAGATATTCCAGGCTTTTGTTAAAGTGAAGTACGAAGACAGGTTTCATTTCTGACATTCTCCACTATGGTTGAGGTGGTGGGAGGCTTTTGGAGGAGCACATGTATTAATTAACATCTCATGCATACAGGAGTTCATTTTTTATATAAGAATAAATAATATTTTTCTTGTAATTCATGAACAAACTGCATTGATGTGCTGAAGGGGGAGGCTGAGAAAGGGTTTCTGGATGGTTGTCTTGATGAAGGTCTGTATTTGTGATTTGTAGCAGGGACAGTTGTTGAATGATGCCTTTTTATATCTCTGATATAGAAATGATGTGATCACTATTAGAGACCCCCTTTCAACTCCCTATGGATATTATATGGCTTTAGATGTCAATGTTCTTTGTTTTTATTGAAGGTTTCAAGCCTTAAGGCATCCTCCATACAAAAAATGCAAGTTTAGTCATCAGTTTTCCCTAACGTGAGCCCTTCAGCAGTTCCCTTCACATACATTGTGACTGTATATAAGTAAACCCTGTGCCTGCAATTGGATTGGCAGGTGGGAGAATGTTTCTGCATTTATGTGATGCAGGACAGCGCTGAGAAATGAGGTTATGTGATGTCTTGCTTTGGAAGGTGGCTGGGATGTGAAGATAAAATGAATGTAAACTCCTAGCTTTTGAGGCTGTGAGGAGGGGCAAGAATAAGAGGAATTAGGAGAGAGGGTGCTTGAGGAGAAAGGCAAAGAAATGAGTGAGGAGGTGGGGGAATATATGCTTCTCCACCTCTTCACCCATTTATCTCTCTTCTCTTCAAGCACTTGCTCTTCAATGACAAAACAGCACCCTGGTCTCACAGCAATTCCCCGGCATGTGTGTCAGGCAGGTGGGAGGATGTTTGTGCATGTGTGATGCAGGATAGCACTGATAAATGAGGTTATGTGATGTCTTGCTTTGGAAGGTGGTTGGGGATGTGTTATGATAAAAATAAATGTATAATTCCTAGCCTTGGAGGATGTGAACTGGGGCCAGAATCTGACTTCTGTTAGAAACCAGATTTCACAGAAAGACTATGACAAGATCTGCTGAGAATTTATGCAAAGAGGAAATGGGGGAGAGAGTTCTTGAGGAGAAAGAGAGAGAAATCAGTGAGGAGGTGGGGAAGGGTAGAATTCCAGCACTCAATTCATAGTCGTTTTTTTTGTCTTGACTCCCCCTCCCTCGTATTTATATACCCTTAATTTCCATCATCATGAACAATCTCCACATGCCTATTTGCTAGCTATTTCTTAGCAACTTAAAGGTAGTAGCTACTAGCTATTTATTACCTGTACAAGTGGCTGTATATTTCAGGGTTTGTTAGTTAAGTCTGCATACCATATAATATATGTTCTAATGATTTCTCAATATTTTGTCCAGCGGCATGGGTTATGTTCAGGAGTTAGTTTATAACTTGTTGTAAACATTAGGTGGTACTGGTCCTTAGCTTAGTGGATAAATTGTGAATAATGTGGTTGGGTACTTTTGGGAGGCTTCAGTAGGGAATGGAGATTGTAAAATCTTGTGGCATTTCTACTATGTTGTTGTGCATTTAAGCATTTGGATGGAACAGAACTCAAGAACATTTGATGATTTTTCTCTTTTGAGAAAATACTTTGGGATGGAGTTGTTTTCTGTCCACTCTTTATGGACTCAAGCTTTAGGAGGTTCTTGGAGGAGTCTCATCCATGGTTGTGCATCAGGACTGGCATGCTCTAGCGCTTTCAACAGTTGACGTGGAATCTTAGATGCTGACATTAGTTTGAGGTCATTGGCTTGATGGTGTTAAACGAAAATATCTCTTGAACCAGATTTTTTCATAACTGAATTGAGTTGGTTCTAATTCCTCCCTTTTTGGCTGCTTGTTTAATGATGCATCTGAATGGAATACACTATAGGTGGTTAGAGAAGCATGGTAAGAGGTCTTTGTGATTCTTAAAGTTATGCCACCCATGATAATACAACATGTCTTTTGCAGTTCTGTTTCTTTCTAATATATTGAGTTTGCTCCTTAATGGGCCCAAACAGGCTACTACTTGTCAGAAGTGAGAATGCTGAATTTAGGATGGCTCAACCTCGTTTTCTGGGTGCTGTGATGTTCATGGTGCCTAGTGTGTCATCTTTAAGGCTATATAAACCTGAGCGACACCACAATGGAGACATGTTGATTCTGTTAATTAAACATCAATGAAAGCGCATGAAAAATAAGTATTCATAAGAAAAGTAAAAAAAGGGGAATGTGTACCGTAGTTTGGAGCCAGCAATTTATGTAAACCTGGGTAAACTTATCTCTCTGCAATTTTGATATAAACATTTGTTTTGATCATTCCCCCTTCATGTCTTTGGCTTTTTGCATGTGTACATTATATTTTAAATTCCTGTTTAAATTATTCTTTATCTGTCAGTTAGGTATGTGATGGTATCATGGTTGTTTAGTACATTGAAATAGTGTAACCCACTCTTGGTAGACGATGCCGGTGGTATTTTTAATGTTGCTTCTGGATGTCCTAAAGTGTATTGTCATTTTTCTGAAGTTAATCCATTTCATTCATTTCACACAGGAGAATGTTGATCTTGTTGATAGGGATGACCAGCAAAAGTTTTTGGCTAGTGCTGATTTTCTCGCAAATAATGGCTTGCTGGCATTGATTTCAAATATCCAAGCTGTGGTAACAGAAGTTCTTGAGGGGTAAGTGTTTCCATGTTTGAAAAATGGCATGTATATAAGCTAATAATTTTATCTTTGAAACGAGAAAGTGCATTCTATAAGATTAAAATTATGTTTGCATGCTTCTGATGATTGTATCTCCATTTTTCAAAATAAACATGCTAAAATCAGACAGTGAAAGTTTTCTCAACTGAATATCAAACTTAGAATTTCACTACTTTCTCGATCAATCCAGAGTGAATCTGGCCTCTGTTTGACTTTGTTGGCGCTTCATTGACTGCATGAAGAAGTTCACACCATCACATAGTCTCTAGGTGCTATCTATGTTTAAGGCACATGAGAACAACCTCAAACCAAAGGCGTAGAGGCTCATGAAGTCTAAAACCCACCCATTCAATGACATCTGTTACAGTAACATCTGGGATAGTGAACAAAAAGCTAATGTATTGGAAGGGCATTTTTAATGAAAATTGCGCATATGAAGCATCTGTTGGAAATAATCATAAATGTTTTGATGATTGAAGGGTTGCTTAAATTTCTTATAACCTTATTCTGTGCAGAAAGAAGCTGACAGATTTGTTCAACACCACATCACTTCATGAAACTGTCATGCAAATACTTAACAAGTTCATGAGCATGGGAAGTCCGCACCAATGGATAGACTACTTAATGGCCGAAGATTGTGGGCACTACAAACTAGGCCCAAGCTCCAGCATTGATGACATGATCCTTCCTGATAGCATGAATTTTGATCAGCTTATGGTGGAGGCACGGGCAGTGCTATCAAGGTATCTTTATGTTCTAGTCGGCAAAAAAAAAAAAAAAAAAAAGCTTATTATGTTTCAGGCACAAAAAATAATAATTACTTTTACCCATGGAATTCACACAAGGGTGGAAAATTAATTACAAGAATACACTGCATGAAGGTGCAATTGTCAAGGACTGTTTTGTATTGGTTGACTCAAACTGCTTAGGAAAATCCATTATTGCCAGCAGAAGGTCAACGATCTCTCATAACAGAGCTGACTATTCTCCACGCTTATAATCTTGTGTGGTGGCATGGAAAACAATTGAAAATAACCATTAGAGTTCTCTAACCCTTTCCTTTTTTCCAGTGGATGCTTAATAATATCAACCTTCGAAGTCCCCCCCTCTCTCTCCATTTCCCCTCCAAAGACACCCTCCCTCTCTCCATTTCCCTATTTTCTTCCTTTCTTTTTGCTGGTGGCTTCCTGAATGTATTAACTGTGCTTGGTGCTCTGGAATTTTAGTATCAGGAGATTCTCTGTTTCCAGGTTTTTTTATCCTGTTTTCATTACAGCATCAAAGAGCTTGTTGTCATCATAATCCTTGCAATGCCTTTCATTACATGCCTTTGAAGTTTTTGTTCTTGGTTTGCCTAGTACCAGTTGAAAGCTGAGATATTGAAAATTAATCAAACTAACTCCATGTTGGGCTCCTCTAAAAGGAATTTTTCCCCCTCCATTGCAGTGCTGAATTTGGTAAAATCATGGAAATATCTTTGAAAGTAGCGGTGGATGCACTGGTAGATGATATGGAGGCTCAGAGCCAGTCCACTGGGGCCAGTCTGACATTAGGGATGCCACTGGCAAAACTCCTATCACGAGTTCTGCAGATAGTACCATCTTTACTCGGTGAAGCAAGCCAAAACCAGATTATCCAAATCATCCGGAATGTACCAGAAGTTGAACTATTCTTCACTCTCCTCTATGCAAACAACCTCTTAGACTAGCGAGCCGGATTGTATCTTTATCCATCTCCTTTTTCTATTATTATAATTTTGGTTTTCATACAAGGGGTGCGCGCGCCCATGTTAAAATTTGTATGGTACCAGGCTTGGGATCTACAAAATGTCAACCGCTTGAAAGGAGGAATGAAAGAGAAGGCTAAAAGAGATTTCATTTTGTAATTCTTTACTCGCTCGTAATATCTTCGTCGAGCCATTGTCACGTGTCATTTGCTTTGTGATGGATTCCATCTGTCTGGTATTAAAACTGGAAAAATGACAGAAACTGTGCATGAAGCACCAGACTGGAAACCCCCCCAATCTGGTACGTCTTTGAAGAGATTTCTTTTCAGTTCTGCAACTTTCTTGTTCTATCTCCGTGTGGACTTGCTATATATATTTTTTCTTTCTTAAAGATGCTTGAAAAGAATCTGCACTTGACGTTTCTGTTGAGATGCTTGCTTGTTTAAAGTGGCTGCCATCCACAGAATTTTCTAAACGAAGGTGATGCAGAGAGTCAATGTTAGAACTTTGAAAGCTAATTATCATTCTGGCGATGGCTACTGGACTGGTTGAGAACTTGGCCATGGTAATTCCGGCCTGGGGAATAGGAATATCCTTACAACCTATCAAGCAGTGGCACTGTGCAAACACCTCTTGAATTATAGTCATTTTGATTTGATACACTGAATTATTTTAACATCAGAAAGAGAAAAAAAAAAAAAAACACATGCATACATTAAAAAAAACAACTAAAAGGAAAGTGATTTTGTCTATTGCCATAGATACAATTCATTACTCCCTGCAATAATAAAGTGGTGTCTATGGTCTTCATCAAAAAAATTACTTGTTTCAGAATTAGAAGTATTTTTGTCTTTTATTCTAGTGTATTAGTCATTATAAGTTTGTTTAGAGGTATTTTTATCTTTTTTATATATTTTAATAAACAGTTAAATAACCAAAAAGTCTCTAAGAATAAAAAAAACTAATACCGTCAGAAAGAATATTTAAGTTTTTTTCTGTTTATGCATAGTAAAATTATAAATATGCTTTTGAATCTAAAAAACTTAAGTAATTAGAGTAAGGGGTATTAGGATTTTTTAGCCCCAATTATTTTGTTAATTGTTGGTTTGAGTGATAATACTAATGTAATTTAGCTTTTAATTGATATTTTTTAATTTAAAAAGTTGTTGACGCATGGGAACCGTCGTGTATTTTGGACGGCGTGTATAGCGGCTGCTAGTGGTAGAAAATATGCTTCCGCCATCTCATTTTATTCTTTGTCGTCTCCTTTTCCTTTATGAGTGGTGTGTGTCATGATACGATGACCTGTTTATCGCCAGTGATCATTTCCCCCCTTCATTTTTCTCCTACACCGAGAAAAGCACTTTAGTCTTCATTATTATTGATATTTCAAATTCACTCATTTTAGTTTTTATCTTTGATTTTTTGTCATTTTTTCTTTTGTTAAAGTTTTTTTTTCAATTTAACCCTTCAATTCTAATATGTATATATAATATTTTTCGATTCGATCATTCTACTTTTGATTTCTTATTTTTTTTTTTGTCAAAGTTTTTATGGCTTTAAATTTTATCCTTCAAATAAAGTTTATGATTTTTATTTTTTCAATAGTTATAATAATTTCAAATTTGTCATTCTACTTTTTATTTCTTTTTTCTTTCCTTGGCTTTTTTTTTAAAATTTTATGGTTTTCAATTTTATCCTTCAAATTAAGTTTATGTTTTTTTTTTTTTTATAATAGTAGTGGTGGTGGTGGTGATAATAATAATAATGATATTAATGGTAGTAGTAGTAATAATAATGATAATGATAATGATAATGTTATTAGTGGTAGTAGTAAGTATTGTTGTTCTTGCTAATAATAATAAAAAAAAATATATATATATATATTTATTTAATATCAGGAATACATCTTACATATAAGTTCATACTATTGGATATTTAAAAGAGATAAAATAAAATTTTAGTGTTTTTAAAATGAAGATCAAGTTCTCATAACTTTAATAAATTGATTATTACATCCAATATGCTTGCAAAATAAAATGAAAAAAATATTTTTTTTTGTGATTTTTTAGTATGCTAAATTATGAAATTATGATTTATTTTTTAGAAATTTTGCCATATGTAAAAAATAAAAATATTTAAATGTATTTTTGGAAAAGAGATTTTTTGTTTTTTTAAATAAAAAAATAATTTATTTATTATTGAAAAAACACTCACGTGTAGGTCATAATCCCAAATATTAAATAGAAAAGGTAAAACAACGAGGGACCAAAAAAACAGTTGCAAAATGATCCCTTAAAGAAGACCATAAATTAAATAATAATAATAATAATAAGGCTTTGTTTGGCAAAACAAGAAAAAAAATCCATAAAGAAAATTGTCAAAATTTGTTAGGGCGTGGTTGTCAAATACACTCTATGAACAAAAAAAAATATTTTTTTTTTGTAAAATTTTGCACAACTAAACACCGTTTTAGGTCTGGAATAGGCTCAGCCCTAGACCTAACACCCAAAAACAATAGCCTATAAAGTTTGCAAGTGTAGTACTTGACCAGAAAAACCATGTAATCCATATTAATATAGTAGCCCAACTAGTTATCAAAGTAAATAAACCCATTAAATTGTCAGCCCATGCCCAAAAACATTATAAACGCAAACTACACCCATGACAAAAGATCTATATCTAGAATTTTCAATAAAAGTTATAGCCCCGACACTATTCATATTTCAAACCCAGGAACATATAAACCTAGATGCATGCATTTTAAGCCAAACAGAAATTACAACATCATTCATGTCTTTATCAATTTGAAATTAATAGATATTAACTAAAAAAAGTATTGCCCATCAACAAAACAAATAAACATAGGATAATGGGAACTGCCCAAAACTTACTATCAAGTTTCAAAACACCTCTAAAGATAGCATTGCCCATCAAGTTCATGGTAATGTTCATCTTGATTGGTATTCCTCCTCCAGGCTCCTTCGGTTAGGGTTTTGTGGGGGATTTTTATGAGAGAAATAAAGGGGTTTTCTAGGGCTTATAATTTGATGGAACCTCGACCTTTA
>Ga0307510_10009681_pt1 | contig 11472 bp, 8 predicted proteins | sample 12_EM_MG_FD_207224 | JGI IMG/M metagenome (GOLD analysis project Ga0307510, IMG submission 207224) | Populus trichocarpa ectomycorrhiza microbial communities from riparian zone in the Pacific Northwest, United States - 12_EM | ecosystem: Host-associated > Plants > Roots > Unclassified | place... | reverse complement strand
GCGGCTGGACGATTGGGAGAGTGAGAGAGTATAAGATTGAGAGTTTGAGACTTACGAAAGATCTGTGAATTTGAGATCTGTGAACTGAATCAGTGAATTGTGAGTTTGTGAGGGTTGAGAGGGGGCGGCTGGACGTAGAGGATGGGTGTGTGCTTGCTAGGGTTAATAATTTTTGTATTTATAGGACCCCTTAACTGAACCAGTTCGGTTCAATTGGGGTTTGGTCGGTTTCAGGTTTCTTAAACCGAAACCGAACCGAACTTTTTTGTAAAAAAATAATCGATTTTTTTTTTCGGTTCGGTTTTTTCGGTTATTTTTTTCTCGGTTTTCTCGATTTAATCGGTTTCTCGGTTTTTTTGCTCACCCCTACCACGTGTCTAGCAGGACCCAGCAGCGGTGGGCTCCGCTGCCAGCCCCACGTGTCTAGCAGGACCCAACGTTGATGGGTCCATCTGCCAAGCATGACCCAACGATGCTAGCTCCAGATGGGTACCAAATTGCTAGGACATTTTAGCAAGCAGAACCCATGGCGGTGAATCCTCCAGGACCCATCAGTATTAGGTCCTTAAAGACCCATCAGTGTTAGGTCTGCTGCAAGTAAGACCCTTCAAAAAGCATTAAGTCCTGCCTCAGGTGGATCTAATACTGTAATTTGATTTAATTTTCTCTTATGTTTTTTTTTGCAGGGGAACAACCACCTTTTTCTTTCTAATATAACTGGTGTGTTTGTTTTCCGGAAAGTGGTTTTCGGGAAACTACTTTCCAAACTTTTCTGTGTTTGTTTGCCATTATGAAAGTTGGTCAACGGAAAACACCTTTCAGTCAAAGGAAAATTTAGTTTGGTTTCCAGGAAAGTGTTTTCTTTTTATTCTGGGCGGAAAACACTTTCTGGAAGTTATGAAAAATTTAGAAATGTCATATTATTTGCTGATTACATCAAATTTGGTTCCCAAACTTTTGACTGCTATATATATATTTTTTGTTATGAATATTTGTTTTTCAATTTCATCCCTTAGAATTTAATTTTTATATTAACTTTGGTTCTTATTTTTATAATTGTTATTTGCTTTTTCCTTATTATTTTTTAATTAAATTTTTTATCTATCAAATTTGATCTTCGTTCTTTTGATTGTTTTTTATTTTATTTGAAATAATTTATGAAATATTAATTATTATTATTTTAATTTCTTCATCTTTTATTTTTTTTATTTTGTAGATTTGATCTCTATTATTTTGATTATTATTTATTTTATTTGAGATAATTTATGAAATTATATATTTTTTTCAATTTCATTTTCATTCAACTTTTTAATTTGTAAGATTTGTTCCTCATTATTTTAATAAACTTGAAAAAAATAAAACATTAATAAGTTATTTTCCAGCTCATTTTCCATGATATAACCAAACACTAGAATGTGTTTTCCAACTTATTTCTCATTACACTACCAAACATTGGAAAATAATTCACTTTCCCAAAATTCATTTTCTCGAAATTCACTTTCCAAAAGAAAACTACTTTTCTAGCAAACAAACGGGACCTATATAACATAAATAGATTAAGATTTTTCCAGAGCCAAAAATAAATGTTAGCGATTTGAGCGTTAGCCTTGGTCCATAGGGTTAGCTTATCACTGCAACTCTGAAAGATTTATCATATCTTATGAGATATCCCAAGAGATTCTATGAACTCCCTTCACTCTATTTTATCCTGGGTTATTGTAATTTTTATCACTAATAAATTCAAAGAAAAAAATTATTAAAAATCATAAATTTTATTTGAAGAGATTACAAAATATAAAAACTTGGGTCAGACAAGTTTAACATAATTATTAATATTATAAATATCATTATTTTTATTATAGTTAATATTATTAAAATAATAATTAATGAATTTGAAAAAAAAATTCATTAATATTGAAAAACAATCATAGATTTGATTTGAAGGATGTCATTAAAAATTATTCTTATTGTCATTAATAAATTTAAAAACAATATTACTACTATCAAGGAAAAATAATAAATTTTATTTGAAGGGATTAAAAACTATAAAAACTTGGGCAAAACAACTTTAATAATATTATTAATATATTAAATTTGAAATAAGTTTTATCACTATTTAAAAAAACATAGATTTGATTTAAAGGATAAAATCAATTATTATTATTATTATTATTAACTTGGGTTTGACATCCCCTTTCAAACCCAAGAACCAGGATCCAATAGCGGTGAGCCCTGTGGACCAAGATACAGTTCACTGTGGACTTGCACAATAGTTTTGCTATGTAGTAAAATGTATGGGGAGTTAGGGTGGGGGGGAGGGTTCATTTCCTGTGTTTTTAGTCAAGAATTGTGGTTCAGGTGGCTTATTTGACTTTTTCCATTAAGATGAGAGTGATGCAGCGATAAAAAGGACAATTAATTATATCAGGCCGTCGACACCTGACGATTCAGTTGCTAGGGGTAAAGGTGACATTAGAGCCACTGGGTCTCGCTTTGGTAGCCGGCCCAACACTGTTGGGTCTAGTTGCTGCAGCAGGACCTAATAGTTTCCATCAGGATCCAATGGCTTTGGGTCTTGTTGGATCTATTCGAGTTGGGTCCAGCCCCTAACAGGACCCAACCAAGCTGCTATGAATGTCCGCTTGAAGAAAAGTAAAAGGAGAAGCTGCTTGACGGGCGATTATTAAGCAAAGCATCAACTTGGTTTCAAATCCTAAGCTAATAAAATGAAAATGCGTTTAGAAAATGCTTAAATACAACATCCCTTCCATCCCTCTGCTCATTACCTAAGTGCTCGTTTGGTATTGTGGATGCGAGTGAGGTTCACCTGCAGCCACATATATTGTTATTTGGTTAAACAGAAAACACAATTTTATTGGTGTAGGCCCCGCCATAAATTATGGATGTGTCGCAGGTTTTATAGAAGCACAATTTTGTTGCTTCTTTCACGGAAAAATCATTGAACAATGTAGCCATGCTCTACTATTCCTGCCGGACCAGATCCGATCTAAAGCTAAAAATGCATTGAAACAGGTCCGACCCAGTAAAATAAAAAAATTATTTTTTATTTTTAATTGTGTTTTATTCGAAAAACTAGTGTTAAACATTATTCAATGACAATACATAAATTAGACGGAGATCGCTTGATGACGTAACATTTGCAGAATTTGATCACAATCCCAATTTTGTTCCTGATTATATTTTACCTGATGTTGTTAAACTCTTAAGAAACCAAGAAAACTGTAGTCCTTGTCGGATGTATTTAATACGTGATGGAGTTGTAGATAGTTTAATGGAACAAAAAAAAATATTTTATATAAAGTATTATTTGTTTCACGATGTAATAGCAATAGTTAAATCTACAATATTTAAATTAAAAACCATCAATATTAATAAATATATTTTTAAATTATTTTATAACCTCAATTTCAAAAGCATTATTAACCAAACATGTTAAACTACTTTTTGTTCAACCTCAATTTCAACCACAGTTTTAACCAAACATACATTTTACTAAATCAACTTCAACCAAAAGTACTTTTTATAAAACAATTTTTTTCAAACCACAACCACAAAAGCTACCACAATACCAAACTCAGCAACCAATGTTGCTTTCAATAAAGGAAAATCCTCATCCCTCAAAACCACAACTTTCTCCACCATTGAATAACTAACCACCGTAATTATTTACATGAACAACCAACACAAATAATTATATTTTTATATGAATACTTTGAATTATATTTTTAAATCTTAAAAAAATTAATGTTTTTCTTTAGTAGTAGTAATTGTATTCTTTAAATTTATTAATGATAATCATAATAATTTTTCCAAATTTATTAATTATTATATGAAAATTAAAAAAAATATAACATCATTAAAAAAATATTAATTAAAGCAAAGAAAAAAAATTAAAATTTGAAAATTTATTGGGTTTGGCATCGCAGCCAAACACACTGCCAACATTGTTTTTAACAAAAAATACAAAAACATCAAAAAAATTAATTTGAAGTAAAGAAAAAAAACTTCAAAATTTTGTTAAATTTTTTTCAAGGAATTTTTGAAACAAAAAATCAAACATGATCGAATTAATTTGAAATGAAGAAAAAAAATCAAATGAATATTAATTTGAAATAAAGAAAAAAATAAAAAAAGTTTCAGTTTCTTGACTCTCGCCTCTCAACCAAACACAATCTCAATATATGTTGTTTTAAAAAAATATTTAAAAATAATACAAAAACATGGAGAAAATATTATTTTGAAGTAAAGAAAAAAATTAAAAAATTCTTTGGTCTGGCGTCACAGTCAGAAACAATCTCAACATATTTTTTTAAAAAATAATGCAAAAAATAACAAAAATATTAATTTGAAGCAAAGAAAAAAAACTTAAAAATTGTCAAAAAAATTTCAAGGAATTTTTGAAATGCAAATTAAGATTTTAATTTTTTGTTCTCATTTGAAGTTGAGTTGAATTTCTTTATGAAATCATGTTTGTTTTTACGTTTCAAAAATGCTTTTAAAAATAAATTTTGTTTGCCTTTACTTCAAATTAAGATTTTTATTTTTTTTCCTTTTGAATTGTTTTTCAAAATAATTCCAATATTGTCATATTACCAGCTCAGTACCAAAAAAAGAAAAAGAAAAAGGATTTCTCTTAGAGACCTTACAAAAGCCACGCCACTGACGACTTTACCTTGAAATTATATAGATTTTGATTGTAAGGGTAAAATTAATAAATTTTTAAAGTTTCATCAATGTTTTATTATCTTTAAATTTTTTATGCATGACTCTGAGCTATGGATTATCTCATGCTTCAATCACAATAAAATAATAATAATAATAATTTTTAATTTCGGTCTTCGAATTAAATCTATGGTTGTTATTCAATATTAATGATATTTTTTTGAAATTATTAATTATTATTTTAATAATATTAACTATAATAAAAATAATAATATTAATAATTATGTTAAACTTATCTGATTTAAAATTTTTATTTTTTAATCTTTTCAAATAAAATTTATAGTTTTTAATAAAATTATTTTTTTGAATTTGTTGGTGATAAAAATAACAATAACCCATGATAAAAATAGAGCAAAGGGAGTTGATAAGAGATGATAAATCTTTCGGAGTTGCAGTGATAAGGTAACCCCATGGACTAATAAGGCAAACAGTGCAGCTCTTACTCCTAAAATAAAAGATATATATATATTCTTTAATTATTATTTTTTGACCGAAATTTAAACTAAAGGAAAACATAATTTTTTTTTTCATGATCTATTCACCTTTTTAACATTAATTTCATCTTTTTTCTCTAGAATCTCATCATCTCATCAAAATTCTTAAATTTTATTTTTCTTATTATTATTTTTTCAAAAATCTCTTTTTCAAGAATACCTAAAATTTTGCTTTAATTACCATAATTTATTACTTTCTCTACCCACTCCAATAATTTAAATATATTTTCATAATCAATTGTAATTTTTCTAAAATTTATCAAGAACCTTGATTCTTTATTTTACAAAGTTCAATCAATTTAAATCACAAATTTTTTAAGAATCTTATTTAAAAGTACGAGGGTATTTTACCAAGCAATAGCCAAAACTTTAACACTTTTAAGTTGAGAAATTTTCCCCTACTTGATTTTTTTTCTCTTTCCTTTCTGGCTAAGAGCTCTCTTTTCCTTCGAAAATCAAGTTCGTTCATTTTTTTTTCTTTCGTCCCACACACACTCACTTGCACACACATATATGTACACTTAACTTTTTTAAAAAATACCTTCATTTTCTATGTTACTCAATAGGAACTTTTATGATTTTTGGGTAAAATTTTTCTAATTCTAACAACTGTTTATACCAAATCCCACCCAAATCATTTTGAATTTCACTAAGTTACTTGTTGGTGCTTTCAGTTTTGTGAAATTCACTTCTATAAAAATTTTATTTATATTTCTGTATTCATTTATTTATTTATATATCTTAACACCTGAACAAAACATTTCAATTCAGATTCTCGAATATATCATCATTCTTATAATTTAATTTATCACTTTCCTTTATTTTTTGTAATCTTGACTTTTATTAATATTAATAATATTACCCGGGGTTTTACAATAATATTAAACTTGTATGATCATAGTTTCTATAGTAAGATTTTTTTAAAAAAACAAAGAATTAACCATAATAATAATGATAATTGTTATTATAGTTTTTTTAAATTTTATTATATTCTTAATATTAATACTTTTAATTACAATAAAGATAATACTATTTAGAATACAAATAATAATATTTATCATATTAATAATAATATTAAACTTGCCTGGACAAAGTTTCTACAGTAATAATTTTTTTTTGAAAAAAATATAACAATAATAATATTAGTAATTGTTAAAAAATTTCAAGATGCAATCTCAATATATTTTTTCAAAAAAAAAATAATTCAAAGGAAAGTAAAAAATTAAAAATTTTCAAGACAAACCTCAATATATATTTTAAAACAAATATTGGAAAAATAATATCAAAAATATAAAAAAATATTAATTGAAAGTAAATCAAAAAATTAAAATTTTTTAATTTTCTGGGGTATAGCTTTATGTGGCAAGCTCTTGTCATGCCGACTTGCTAATGACTTCTTTAAGTCGCTAGGATATACAAAAACATAGGAAAAAAATAATTTAAAGGAAAGGAAAAAATTAAAAATTTTCAAGGCACAACTTCAATATTTTTTTTTAAAGAAAATATTGAAAAAGTTAAAAATTAACGTTGTTGGGTCTTGCTGGGAGGTAGGGGTGAGCAAAAAAACTGAAAAACCGAGAAAACCAGAAAAAAAATAACCAAAAAAACCAAACCGTGAAAAAAATTGATTAAACCGATTAAAATTTTAAAAAAACCATCCGGTTCAGTTTATAAGCCTAAAAAAAAAAAAAACCAAACCGAAAAAAACTGGAAAACTGAGCCAAAACAGAGCCAAACCGGTTTGAACCGGTTTTTATTCTAAAAAACCAAGCCGAACCAAAACCAGTCGGTTTGAAGTTTTTTTTTAAAAAATTCGGTTTGGTTACTTTTTTTTGATAAAAACTGAACCGAACCGAAAACGATTACCCTTACTGGGAGGTATTTAACCTTCCATCCTTATGCGTGGAAATCAAATCCCGTTTTGTATTTATTTGCAAAAAAATGGCAAATTATAATTTTTTTTTATTTGAGATTCGGTTGGATTTTTTTATTTGAGTATATTTGTTTTTGTCTTTCAAAAATACTTTTAAAAATAAAATTTCTTTCCTTTTACTTCAGAGTAAGATTTTTATTATTTTTAATTTTATTCTCTAATATTGTTATATTAAAGTTGATGTAGCTCTCAATTTTTTTTTATTTGCATCATATATTTTAATAAAAAAAAATACACAGTGTTTTTCCATTGGTTAGTTAGGCTAATGCTTTCAAAAATCATATATACAGTGTTTGTCCTTTGCTTCAAATGCTTTCAAATGCTACGATTCACTCTGTTAGAAGGAGCTCCTTTTCTTCTTTGTTTAATGTGAGGCGTGAAGCTCGCCGAGGTGGGTGAGTCCCTTTCCTAGACGGAGTAGCTAGAGCATGCTTCGCAATCAAGCTAGAAAAAAACTCATCTGCGAAGACGAACAAAGTTTTTAGGCCGGAAATGAATCGCTCTTTCCTGCCCTGAAAGTGCCGAGTCTCTCTAGTCTCTACCATTTTCTTCTCTTTTACTTTAGGCACACCCAATTGGTCCTGCACATGCTGTGGTGGGTCCAGCAACAGTAAGACCCAACACCCAATTTAATCTTGCACATATCAGGACCCAAAGCAATTTGGGTCAAGCACTGGTCAAGACCCAAAGAGAAATCAATTCTCACATGCCGACTAAGAGGGTGTTTGGGAGAGTGGTGGCTTATGTGGCTCCCCCAAAGGCAGTTATTATATTGTTCGGTAAGAGGTTTACATTTAGTTAAAGTTGTGGACCCCATGTGAAAATAGTGGTGTGACCACATGTTAAGGAAACATAAAAATTATCAGTTTTTCACGTGAAAAGCTGATAATTTTATATATCCAAACATTACAATTAAGATAACTTAATACCGTTGCATTTATTGGACAAAACTGTCCTCTCAAACAAATCAATTTTGATATGTACCAGTTTCTCAAAGCTTCTATTGGTTTCTTCACCATTAACCTCCTCATCTGCGAGCCTTCACCCTTCGATATTTCAGTTTTCTTCTTTACAGATTGAGAAACCCAGTTAATATTCGGTGTATAAAAGCTACCCCATGGCACATGAATGCGATTACCAGCCACACCCACCCCGAGCTTCGCCAGAAACGTGGTAAGTTCATTCCTTCAGTTGTTGTTTGCTTTTTTCATGTAGTAAAAGTGTTGGTCTTCTCTACTGTTTAACGGTGAACTTGGATATGTCACCACCATGTGTTTAGCCTTCGCGATCTGTTTTCCTTCTTGGCTGATCTACTAACCCAACAGCTTTTTGTTGCAAAACCCTGCTCAATCTTGTTCGTCATTGCTTGATCTGAAGTTCCCCTATTATTAGCATGTACCAATTTGTTTGTTATGCTGCAGATATGCTTCGGTCCATTTGATAAAGTCGCGGCCCTGATGTCTTGGATTAACCTGTTCTAAACTGCATAACAAACAAGTAAGTTTGCAATGTTTGAGTTACAGGCAAGCTAGTAAAAGTGTGTGTCGTTTGAGGATTATCAGAACATTGTTTAAGGCTATTGCATGATTGTGTTGTCACTTTGATCTAGAGGTGAATGATGGTGTATACACGCACCGATTAATGGGATGGGGTCTGATATTCAATAATTATAGGTGAAACTGCTATATAGATGGCAACACTTTGGATTTGTGTTTGTGACAAGTCAAATTGGTTTAATGAATAGTGTTTTCCAGTCTAGAAAATACGTGTGCTTATGTCCACAAACCAAACGGGGTATCCGTTAGGTCTCCCTGAGACCATGACTGCAGTAAAAATTTGTTGTGTTTAATGATATGAAATATCTGCAACTATCGTTTCCTTGAATTGCCTTTAGTTTCTTATAATATGTTCTGCCTTATGTTATGAAATATATGGATCTGGTGATGTTGGGAAGTCTGAAAATGATAGGAGTTTGGTTATCATAAATGGACCTTGTTCTGTTCTATGGTCTGAAATATATGGATCTATACTGCTTACCTTGTTGCCTTTGATCCGAAGATGGCATGTCCTCTTTGCATAAACAAGATATTTATTCATTCATGTTTAAAGACTGGTCATTCAATTCATTATTATCATTAGTGTGTGTGTGTGTGTGTGTCTATATAGCATAAATAAACACAATAGGGATACATTTTTAAATCAACTGCATTGATGGCAGCATTATCACACTTCTTAATATCAATTCGTAAAAGTTTGTTTGCATATAATATCTTTAATACCCACTACAAAGTTTAAAGGCTCATGTATCCTTGTGTTGGTTGATGAATTATGTTAGAAACAAAATTATCAATGGAAGGTACTGAAAGCTTGGATAAAGCATCTTGGACTAAAGAGATGGTGCATACATTCTGTGATATTTGTATTATTGCTATTGATAGAGGAATGAGGCCAAACACTCATTTTGATAAGGTCGGATGGAAATTTGTTATGGCTGCCTTTAAAGAGAAAACTGGTTATGCTTTTAGTAAGACTCAACTTAAAAACAAATGGGATGGTGCTAAAAAATACTGGAGGCTTTGGAAAAAATTGATTTCTGAAACAGATGTAGGATGGAATAATGATCTTGGAACTATTAGTGCTAGTGATGAGTGGTGGGCAAAAAAAGCTCAGGTGAGTTATTGATACCTTTTTTTATCTATTTTTTTTGCTTTGTCTTGTCCTAATTCTTAAACAATGTACCATGTGTTATTTAGTTTATGTATTTGATGTTTCATACACTTGTTTTTAGGAAATCAGAGGTTCCAAAAAGTTTAGACATTCTGGGATTGAACCGTCACTTTGCAGTAAGTTTGATTTAATGTTCAGCAATGTTGTGGCGACTGGACATTACGCTTGGACGCCATCTTCCGGATATTTATTTGATGATTATGTTGCTGGTCAAAGCACTCCGGATGGTAATGTTAATGAAGAAGAAAATTTGGAGGAAGGAAGTGGAGATTCGGAGGAGGATGTTATTCCTAATTTCACTGACGATGTTCGCAATTTAGTTGCTGGTGTGAATATAGGAAATAACAGTACCATTGAGAAGGACAAGTGTTATTGAGAAGGTGGCAATGTTTTTGTACACCATTGCATTAGGTGCAACAAATAGGCAAGTCCAAGAAAGATTTCAACACTCGGGTGAAACTGTGAATCGCTATTTTAATGAAGTGTTGAAGACAATTTGTTTGCTTGCGGTAGATATAATCAAGCCCGAGGACTCTGAATTTTTAAACACTCCACGAGAAATTGAGATGAATCCTAGATTTATACCTCATTTTAAGGTCAGACAGACAGTCTTTATAGCAATTATAGAGATCAACATTAATATTATATTATTAATCTTTAATTACTTATGAAATGCTGGTTATTGTTTTGTTTTGTAGAATTGCATTGGAGCGATCGACGGGACACATGTGCGTGCTTCTGTTTCTCATGAAGATCAAGTACCATTTATCGGGAGAAAAGGTGTGCCGACACAATGTAATGGCAGCATGCAGTTTTGATATGCAATTCACGCTTGTTTGGGCAGGATGGGAAGAGAGCGCTTATGATACTCGTATTTTTTTGGAGGCTATTGACAATCCACGAATAAAATTTCCAAAACCTCCTGAAGGTACATATAGGACAATAATTACATTCAAACATATTTATATTTTTAATATGTTTATTTTGTATTTTTTTATTACATTTGATATAATTTTCTCTATCATTATTTCAGGTAAATATGGTTGATACTGGGTACCCAAATGAGTATGGATATCTCGGTCCATATAAAGGTGAGAGGTATCACTTCCAGGAGTTTCGACGTCGAGTGCAACCAATAAGTCAGGAGGAGCGATTCAATCGTGCACATTCATCACTCCGCAATGTCATTGAACGTGCATTTGGGGTGTGGAAACAACGATGGAGAATTTTACAGAACATGCTGGCATATCCGTACAAATCACAGGTGCAGATTGTAGTGGCATAAATGGCACTACATAACTACATAAGAAGGAAGTCACAAGAAGATGTTGCATTTACAGAATATGATCGCAATCTTCATTTTATTCCTGATGATTTTTTAGCCGATGTATCACGTTCTCAAAGTCAAGGGAACCATAGGCCTTCTCAAATGAATTATGTGCGTGATGGCATCGCGGATAGTTTAATGGGATGACTAGAGGACAACAATAATGTAACATTTGTTTTTTTTTTATGTATTCAAAGAATTTCCTAACAAATTTTACTCACAACTTCACAAAATTCACACATGTCCTT
>Ga0307510_10009680_pt1 | contig 11472 bp, 11 predicted proteins | sample 12_EM_MG_FD_207224 | JGI IMG/M metagenome (GOLD analysis project Ga0307510, IMG submission 207224) | Populus trichocarpa ectomycorrhiza microbial communities from riparian zone in the Pacific Northwest, United States - 12_EM | ecosystem: Host-associated > Plants > Roots > Unclassified | place... | reverse complement strand
TCGGCGCGATGGGCGTGCCCAACTACTTCGGCGAACAGCGTTTCGGCCGCGAGGCCGGGAATATCGGCCAGGCCCGTGCCATGTTCGCCGGGCGCCGGGTGGACCGCAGCAAGCGCTCGATGCTGCTGTCAGCCGCGCGATCGCAGCTGTTCAACAACGTGCTTGCCGAACGCGTGGCGTCGGGAAGCTGGGCGACACCGATCGACGGCGAGGTCTATGCGCTGGCAGGTTCCCGGTCGTTCTTCGGCCCCGAGGCGCTGAACGACACGCTCGCCGGGCGACTGGCGAGCTTCGACATCCATCCGTCGGGACCTTTGTGGGGGCACGGCGAGCCGCCCACCGCGGGTGCTGCAGCGGAACTGGAGTTGCGCATCGCCACGGCGGACAACGACTTGGCGCAGGGTTTGGCTGCAGCCGGCATGGACCAGGAACGACGCGCCTTGCGCCTGTGCCCGGAAGGGCTAGCCTGGCGCTGGCTTGACGACGACGCGCTGGAGGTTTCGTTTAGCTTGCCCGCGGGCGCCTACGCCACCACGGTGCTCCGCGAAGTGGCGCAGGCGTGAGCTTTCCCGCCTAGCGGCCCTTCAGCAACACCACTACCGCCCCGGTGCCGCCCTGCATCGGCCGCGCCGAAGCGAAGGCGATCACGTCGTCCAGGCGCCTGAGCATGCGGTCGGTCATCATCTTCAATACCGGCCCTTGCGCCTTCGAGCGCAGGCCCTTGCCGTGCACGATGCGCACGCAGCGGATGCCTTCGCGGCGCGCATGGGCCAGGAAATCGATGATGGTCGCCTGCGCGGCGGCCAGGTTCATCTGGTGCAGGTCGATGTCGTCCTGCACGCTGAACTGGCCGCGTTTGAGTTGCTTCAAGAGTTTGGGCGGATATCCATCGCGCAAATACGACAGTTCCTCGCCGATTTCCATCAGGGCCGGGTCGAAGGCCAGATCCAGCAGTTCCTTCGGTACGGCGGCCTCATCGGCCTCGAACTGGCGGGCCCGTGGGGCCGGGCGGGGCGCGGACGGCGGCAGCGGTGTGTCGTCAAAGCGGCGGACCTCGCCGATGGCCTCGCGGAAGAGCAGGGCGTCATCGTCGGTCACGCTCTTGGGCGGCCTGCGGTTCATGGCCGCATGCTAGCCCAAAGCGTCGTTCACGCCATGTCATCGGCCGTGAATCGATCGGCCCGCTCGGGTAGACTCGGCAGGATCAAACCGGCCCGTCGCGGGCCGGCAGGTTTACCCCACGGAATACGATGCGCGTACTCGTAAGCAACGATGATGGCGTGGATGCCCCGGGCATCCGCATCCTCGCCGAACGGCTCCAGGTGCTGGGCGAGGTCACGGTGGTCGCACCCGACCGTGACCGTTCCGGTGCCAGCAACTCGCTGACCCTGGACCAGCCGGTCCGCGTCACGCGCCTGGACAACGGCTACTTCCGCGTCGCTGGAACGCCTACCGACTGCGTCCACCTGGCGCTGGCGGGCATGCTCGAGGTGGAGCCGGACATCGTGGTCTCGGGCATCAACAACTCCGCCAATCTTGGGGACGACGTCATCTATTCCGGCACCGTGTCCGCCGCCATGGAGGGCCGTTTCCTGGGCCTTCCGGCCATTGCGGTGTCGCTGGCCAGCCGCGACCATCGCGGCGAGCATTTCGAGTCGGCCGCGCAGGCCGTGCTGATGCTCACCCGCCGGTTGCTGGTGGATCCGCTTCCCGCGGACACCATCCTCAATGTGAACGTGCCCGATCTTCCCTGGGAAGAGATCCAGGGCTTCGAAGTCACGCGATTGGGCAAGCGCCATCGCTCGGCGCCCTGCATCGAACAGACCGACCCGCGCGGCCGCCCGATCTGGTGGATCGGCCCGGCGGGCGACGCGGCCGATGCCGGCCCCGGCACGGATTTCGACGCGGTGGCGCGCGGTTTCGTTTCCGTCACGCCGATTCATGTCGATCTCACCCGTTTCCAGGCGCTGGAGAAAGTCGCCAGCTGGATGCAGGCGCTTTCCACCCAGAAAGACCAGGACGAAGCGGCATGAACATGCATTCGCTGCCGCCCTCGGCCTTGCGCGGCGAAGGCATGACCTCCCAGCGAGCCCGCGACCGCCTGGCCGCGAAGCTTGCCGAAGAAGGCATTACCGACAAACGCGTGATCGAGGTGATCCGCCACCTCGCCCGGCATCATTTCATCGACCAGGCCCTGCATTCGCGCGCCTACGAAAACACCGCGTTGCCGATCGGCCATGGCCAGACCATCTCGCAGCCCTATATCGTGGCGCGGATGTCGCAGGCGCTGATTGAACATGGCATACCCGACCGCGTGCTCGAAGTGGGCACGGGCTCCGGTTACCAGGCCGCGGTGCTCGCGGCACTGGTGCCGCAGGTGTACACCGTCGAGCGCATCGAGGAACTGCTGCGCCAGGCGCGCCGCCGGTTCCGCCAGTTGGGTATCACCAACCTGCGTTCCAAGCATGACGACGGCAAGCTTGGCTGGCCCGAGGAAGCGCCTTTCGACGCCATCATCCTTACCGCCGCCGGCGATTCCATCCCACTGCAGCTGCTCAACCAGTTGCGCCCCGGTGGCGTGCTGGTGGCGCCGGTGGGTTCGCCCAGCCAGCAGATGCTGCTGCGCCTGCGCATGGGCGAGGACGGCGACTTCACCCAGGAAGAACTTGGTTCCGTAAGCTTCGTACCGCTCCTTGGCGGCATCGGCTGATCTTTCTTTCCAAAGCTTAAGGAACGGCATGCGTCTTTTCGGCAAGCTCTACGAACGTGCCCTGGGCTGGGCGAAACATCCCCACGCGGAGCGCTACCTGGCCTTGCTGAGCTTCGTGGAGGCGTTCATCTTCCCGGTCATGCCCGAAGTGATGCTGGCGCCGATGATGCTGGCGCGCCGCGAACGCGCGTTCCGCTACGCCAATGTCAGCCTGCTGTTTTCGCTCCTGGGTTCACTGGTGGGTTATGCCTTGGGCCACTATGCCTTCGAGGCGTTGCGGCCGGTGCTTGATTCACTGCATCTTCTTGCGCCCATCAATACCGGCGTTGAAAACCTTCGCGAAAAGATGAGCGCGCACTGGCTGGCGCTGCTGGTGGTGCTGGCCCTGGCCGCGCTGCAGCCGGTGGTGCCGATGAAATTCGTCACCTGGGCCGCGGGCATCGTCGGCGTACCGGTGATCCCCTTCCTGGTGTGCATGCTGGTGGGTCGCGGCAAGCGCGTGTGGCTGCTGGCGATCCTGATCCGCCTGTTCGGCGAGCGCGCCGAGCGCATGTTGCACAAGCATGTCGAATGGATCGGATGGCTCGCCATCGTGGCGCTGATCGGCCTTGGTGTGTGGTGGTACATGGCGCATTGACACCTTGCATGGGTATGCTTGCGCGCATGCACCCCATTCGCCTCGTGCCCTGTGCCGCCCTTGTCGTCCTCGCCGGCTGTGACATGCAGCGTAGCTCCGTGGTCTTCGAGCCTTCCGGCCAGACGGGCTCCCAGGTCATCACGCCAGCTTCGCGGCCCCCACCGCCGGGCGGCAGCTACCGTGTAACCAAGGGCGACACGCTCTATAGCATCGCCTTCCGCAACAAGGTCGATTTCCGCGAACTGGCCCGGTGGAACAACATCGCCGAGCCGTACACCATCTGGCCCGGGCAGGATTTGCGCCTGGCGCCCGCCGACCATCGCGCGGCCGTGGCAGTTGCGGCACCAGTCGCCACGCACGCTCCTGGCACGCCGACAGTGGCACCGCCGCCACCGCCTCCCGTCCATGGCAATCCACCGCCGCAGGGCGCAGCGCCCGTGGTCGCTGCGGTGCCGCCGCCCGCGTCGTCCACCAGCAAGGCATCCGCGCCGGTGTTCGAGCCGGCCACGGACGAACCCGCGCCGCCGCCGCCCCTGCCGCCCGATGCTCCGGTGTCGGCCGCCAGCACCGTGGTGGTGGCAGGTGTCGGCACGCTGCCGGCCACGCCGACCCAGGCGGCCAAGGGTGCGCCACCGAACGTGGCCGCCCCGGCGCCCAGCGTGGACGCCTCAACCCCCACCATCGCCTCCGGTGCCACGCGTTCAGCCAGCGGCATCATCTGGCGCTGGCCCGCCGATGGCTCGCTGATCAAGAAATTCAGTGCCGGCGACGCCATTCCCGGTGTCGAGATCGCCGGCAAGGGCGGCGATCCGGTCCGTGCCGCGGCCGACGGCGTGGTGGTGTACAGCGGCAATGGCCTGGTCGGCTATGGCGAGCTGGTGATCATCAAGCACAGCGATTCCTTCCTGTCCGCCTACGGCCACAACCGCAAGCGTTTGGTGAAGGAAGGCGAGCACGTGAAGTCGGGCCAGCAGGTGGCCGAGATGGGCAACAGCGGTGCGTCGCGCGATGAGCTTCAGTTCCAGATCCGCAAAGACGGTAACCCGGTGGATCCGTTGGCCTACCTGCCGCCTGCCAAGTAGGCGGCGTGGCGCAGTTGGGGGTCAGAGTAATTACTCTGACCCCGGCTTTCAGGAAGCCTCAAGCGGGAAGCACGAACCCGGCAACCACGCGCCGGCCTTCGCCGGCCAGCAGGCTGTAAGTGCGCGCCGCGGCGGCATTGGTCATGGCTTCGATGCCGATCCCTTGCTTCAGGAACGTGGCCATGACCTCCGCCGAGGGGAATACCTGGGTTTCACCGGTACCCAACAGGAAGATTTCCGGTTTCAGCGCCAGTACCGCCTGCATGTCGGCCACGGTGGCCGTCTTCACGTCCGTCACTGGCCAGTCCTCGACCACCTGGTCCGGCGCCAGCAGCAGGCTGCGGTGGAAGTCGCGATCGACGATGGTGACCAGGCCCGGGCCGACGCGGCGGGCGAACAGATAGCTACCGGGATGCTCGAACGACAGTTCCATCGCGGCTGGGCGCCTTAGCGGGGCAGGGCGATCTTCGGATCGTCGTTATTGCGCAGGAAGACCACCGCTACCGAACCGATCTGCTGAACGGCCTCGGCGCCGGTGGCGGCGATCAGGGTATCGAGCTGCCCCTGGCGTTCATCCTTGTCGCCCCCGGAGAGCTTGATCTTCACCAGCTCGTGATGGGCCAGGGCCAGGCCCAATTCCTTGGACACGGCCTCGGTGGCACCCTTGTTGCCGAGCAGGATCACCGCCGGGAGATCGTGTGCGAGGGACTTCAGGTAACGGCGCTGGCTTGGCGAAAGGGGCATGTGTTCAGGTTCGAAGTGCGGGGGCGTGACCGCTAAGGGTATCATGGCCTCCACGCCGCTCCTCCAAGTCCCGCCTCATGGCCCGCAGTAAAAGCAGTTCCTCGTGGCTGAAGGAACACTTCGACGACCCCTACGTCAAACGCGCCCAGGCCGAGGGGGTGCGCTCGCGCGCCGTATACAAGCTCGAGGAATTGATCGACAAGGACAAGCTCCTCAAGCCCAACATGCGCGTGGTGGACCTTGGCGCCGCCCCTGGGGGCTGGTCCCAGCTGGTGCGTCGCCGCATGGGTGAGACGGGAACCGTGGTGGCCATGGACATCCTGCCGATGCAGGGCCTGGGTGGCGTGGATTTCCTCCAGGGCGACTTCCGTGAAGAAAGCGTCGTGCGTACGCTTGAAACCATGCTGGAAGGGCAGAAAGTTGATCTTGTGCTGTCGGACATGGCCCCCAATATGTCAGGTGTAGCCCTGGCTGATCAGATCCGCGCCATGGACCTGGCCGACATGGCCCGGGATTTCGCCCTCGACTGGCTCAAGCCAGGGGGTGCCTTCCTGGTCAAGTTGTTCCAGGGGGCAGGGTTCGATGAGTACCTGCGCAGCTTGCGCGCCGACTTCAGTCGCGTGACGATGCGTAAACCGAAGGCCTCACGAGCCCGTTCTCGTGAGGTCTATGCGCTTGCCGTGGGGCTGAAGGCTCCCGGCCGGCAACCGAGCGAGAACCGCGCATGAATGAAATGGCAAAAAACCTGTTGCTCTGGCTGATCATCGCGGTGGTGTTGCTCACCGTGTTCCAGAGCTTCAGCCCGCACAGCGGCTCCTCGACGGACATGTCGTATTCCACGTTCGCCCAGGCGGTGGACAACGGCAACGTGGCCAATAGCACGATCACCGCCACGGTGCCTGCCACCATCACCGGCAAGCTGAAAGACGGCAACTCCTACCGCACGGTGATCCCGGCGGTGGGCACCAGCACCAACGACATCGTCAAGCAGTTGAACGCCAAGGGTGCCGATGTGCGCCAGGAACCGGCTGACAGCGGCTTCAGCCTGCTGGGCCTGATGATCAACTGGCTGCCGATCATCATCTTCGTCGCCGTCCTGATCTGGTTCATGCGCCAGATGCAGCAGGGTGGCGGTGGACGCGGCGCCATGAGCTTCGGCCGCTCGCGTGCCAAGCTGCAGGGCGAAGACCAGGTCAAGGTCAACTTCTCCGATGTCGCCGGCTGCGACGAGGCCAAGGAAGAAGTGGGCGAGCTGGTGGAATTCCTGCGCGACCCGGGCAAGTTCCAGAAGCTCGGCGGCAAGATTCCCCGCGGCGTGCTGATGGTGGGCCCGCCTGGTACCGGCAAAACCCTCCTCGCCAAGGCGATCGCCGGCGAGGCCAAGGTGCCGTTCTTCTCGATCTCCGGCTCCGACTTCGTCGAGATGTTCGTGGGCGTCGGCGCCAGCCGCGTGCGCGACATGTTCGAGCAGGCCAAGAAACACGCGCCGTGCATCATCTTCATCGACGAGATCGACGCCGTGGGCCGCCATCGTGGCGCGGGCCTGGGCGGCGGCCACGACGAGCGCGAGCAAACACTCAACCAGCTGCTGGTGGAAATGGACGGCTTCGAAGGCACCGAGGGTGTCATCGTGATCGCCGCCACCAACCGTCCGGACGTGCTCGACCCGGCCCTGCTGCGTCCGGGCCGCTTCGACCGCCAGGTCGTGGTGGGCCTGCCGGACGTGAAAGGCCGCGAGCAGATCCTTAAAGTGCACATGCGCAAGGTGCCCACCGCGGCGGATGTCGACGCGATGACCATTGCCCGTGGCACGCCCGGTTTCTCGGGTGCCGACCTGGCCAATCTGGTCAATGAAGCAGCGCTTTTCGCCGCTCGCGAAGGCAGCCGCGACGTGCGCATGGCCCACCTGGACCGCGCCCGCGACAAGATCCTGATGGGTTCCGAACGCCGCTCGATGGCCATGAGCGACGACGAGAAAAAACTCACCGCTTACCACGAGGCCGGCCACGCCATCATCGGCCGCCTGGTGCCCGAGCACGACCCGGTCTACAAGGTCACGATCATCCCGCGTGGCCGTGCGCTGGGCGTCACCATGTACCTGCCCGAGGGCGACCGCTACAGTATCAATCGCGTGGCGATCGAATCGCAGCTGTGCTCGCTGTACGGCGGCCGCGTGGCCGAGGAAATTATCTTCGGTGCCGACAAGGTCACCACCGGCGCGTCCAACGACATCGAGCGCGCCACCAAGATGGCACGCAACATGGCCACCAAGTGGGGCCTGTCCGATGAACTGGGCCCGATGTCCTACGGCGAGGAAGAAGACGAAGTGTTCCTGGGCCGCTCGGTTACCCAGCACAAGAACGTCTCCAACGAAACCGCGCGCAAGATCGACGAAGTGGTGCGCAACACCCTTGATCGCGCCTATGCGCGAAGCAAGGAACTGCTCACCGGCAACATCGACAAGCTGCACAAGATGGCCGATGCCCTCCTGCAGTACGAAACCATCGATGCGCGCCAGATCGACGACATCATGAACGGCCGTGAGCCCGGCCCGCCGGCCGACTGGGAGCGCAAGGACAGCCCCAGCCCGACGCCTCCGCCGCCGCCCAAGGGCGACGCGGGGTCCACCCTGGGCAAGCCCGCCACGCAAAGCTGATCCAAGAAACGGCGACCTACGGGTCGCCGTTTTGTCTAGGCACTTTGTTTCCGTACCGATGCAAAAAAATTTCACCAAAAGTGTTGACGCATCGGGCCGAACCCTGAATAATTCCGCTTCTTGGTTGACCGGCGCCTCACGGCGCTAGGCCAACCAAATCGTTTTAGTGCGCCCGTAGCTCAGTTGGATAGAGTACCAGGCTACGAACTTGGTGGTCGGGAGTTCGAATCTCTCCGGGCGCACCATTTTTTCCAAGGTAGGCGAGGCGAGCGGTTTTCGTCTCGTTGGTGGCTTCTAAGCAGGGCCATCGGTAAAAAGTTGTCGATGTGGTGTCCGAGTTTCAGGCAGATTGGATTGACGGGGTGTGTCACTACCCTTAACATTTGAAGGCTTGTTTCGCGGTCGCGAACGATGGTTTCGAATGTCGGGGTATAGCTCAGCCTGGTAGAGCGCCAGCTTTGGGAGCTGGATGTCGAGAGTTCGAATCCCTCTGCCCCGACCAAGCGTTCGCTCCGTGGTAAGAGTCTGCGCCTGTAGCTCAACCGGATAGAGCATCGGCCTTCTAAGCCGACGGTTGCAGGTTCGATTCCTGTCGGGCGCGCCACACGAAGAGTTTTACGGTGGACGTAGTTCAGCTGGTTAGAGCACCGGATTGTGATTCCGGATGTCGTGGGTTCGAGTCCCATCGTCCACCCCATTTTGGTAAAATGTTTCAAAGGGCCGTTAGCTCAGTTGGTAGAGCAGTTGACTCTTAATCAATTGGTCCAAGGTTCGAATCCTTGACGGCCCACCAACTAAAGAAAAGGGACCACGTGAAAGCGTGGTCCCTTTTTCTTTACCGTGCCGTAGTGCAACCGGCATTTGAGCCATGGAGTGCGCTGCTGTAGATTTCGCCTCTTCTACACGCCCGCGTACATACCGGGCCACACGGGAAGCGGATGATCATTCAGGACCGCCCGGCCATGCGCCGAGCGAAATGGGCGCTGCCGGCATGGCTGCTTGGCGCCATCGTTGCCATCTACATCCTGGTCGTGCTCAACCGCAGCCTCTGGTCCGAAGTGCACCAAGCCCTGGCGGCCTCGCGTGACATGGCTGGATTCTGGTCTTTGAGTGTGACGATTTGTTGTCGACTCATCGGCAACCTCGTGTTGACCCTCGCCCTGGTCACCTGGCCGCGCATCGGCAAAGCCTTGCTGGCCGTGTTGATTCTCTTGTCGGCAGCAAGCGCTTACTACGCCGACACTTTCGGCGTGCGCTTGAACGAGGACATCATCCAGAGCATCTTCGAGACGCAGCGCGCCGAGGCCATGGCGATGATCACCACAGGCTCGGTAAGCTGGATTGCACTGTTCGGCCTGTTGCCAGCGGTGCTGGTGCTGCTGGCGCCCGTTCGCTTCATGCCGATGTCGCGCAGCTTGGGCTGGCGCGCTGGTATCGTGCTGACCGCGACGACCCTGCTGCTTGTGCCGCCGATGCTCGCCGGCCGCAATTACGTCTACTTCGAGCGCAATCACCGCGTGATGTACGAAGTGTTCAACCCGTACGCGGCGCTCAGCGGCACGTTCCACTATTTGCAGCACGACGTATTCCGCCCGAAGACCACGATAACGCCGATCGGCACCGATGCCACGCTTGCGCCGCATGCCGCCATGGCAAAGCGCAAGCGGGTGGTGGTGCTGGTGGTGGGCGAAACGGCGCGGGCCGAGAACCAGTCGCTGCAAGGGTACGCACGCGAGACAAACCCCGAGATGAAACGGGTCGGTGCCATCTATTTCAGCGATGCCTGGTCGTGCGGCACGGCTACGACGGTGTCGGTGCCGTGCATGTTCTCGAACATGACGCGCGAGAAGTTCGACAAGCCCGTGGCCAAGGCTCACTGGAACGCGCTGGACGTACTGCAGCACGCCGGTGTGGACGTGTTCTGGCGCGACAACGACGAAGGCTGCAAGGGTGTCTGCCTGCGCGTGCCCAATGACGACCTCACCGATGGCAAGGTCGCCGGTCTGTGCGACGCCAGCAGCTGCCTCGACGAAGTACTGGTGGCCGACCTTCCCGAACGCCTGGCGCGGATGCGCTCGCCTGCGCTGCTGGTGCTGCACATCAAGGGCAGCCACGGCCCGGCGTACTACCAGCGCTATCCCGCCGCATTCAATGTTTTCAAGCCTGGCTGCGACACTGCCGAGGTGCAAACCTGCAGTTACGCGCAGGCGGTGGCGAGCTATGACAACACCATCTTGTACACCGACCACATCCTGGGGCGGGTCGTGGATGCATTGAAGGCCGCCCCCGAGATCGACAGCGCAATGATGTACCTCTCCGACCACGGCGAATCGCTGGGCGAGAACGACATCTACCTGCACGGCGCGGATTGGGACACCGCGCCAACGCAGCAGAAGCACATCCCGATGCTGATGTGGCTGTCGCCTGGCTGGGTGCGCGATGCCGGTGTGCAGCTGGACTGCATGGCGCAGCGCCGCGCGCAGCCGGCCAGCCAGGACAACCTCTTCCATACCTTGCTGGGCTTTTTCGACGCGCGCACGACGGTGTATGTGCCGAAGCTCGATTTGCTAGCCAGCTGCCGGCAGACGCACGAGACTTAGGTTTCGTCGCGGAGAGCGGAAGGTGGTCCTGAGACTCCTGCGTTAGTGTAGGGAATTCTCGATTCGCTTTCGCTGATCGCCTGCACCAAAGGCAGATGGCGCTGATATTTGAGGAGAAGCGGGGAAGCTAAGCTCTCTTCCCCATCAAAGATGGATGCTGCCGTGAAACCACTCTCCCTTGCGTTGTTCGTCTTCCTCTCGCTACTTCCGGTAGCTGCCGTGGCTGAGGAACCGCCCATGCACACTGTGCTTACCCATTTGGATGGCGACTTCGTCAGCCGAAAAGTCGAACTGAACGAATTGGACGGCACGCCAGTAGTCGTCACGCAGTTATTGCGGCAACTGGGTGACGGGTCCTTTGAGTATGATCCCTCCCTTCAAAGCCACGCGACGCGAGCGTTCGATAGCCGGCAATGTGCGCCTGGTACGTCGCATTCCCAATCAGTGAGCGTATGGGGCGAGCACACGGTTCATGGAGCATCGTGTCTTCAAGAGTTCGACACAGTCGAGGAAATGCTTGACTGGAACAGGGAATACGGCGAGTTCGATTCAACGCTGGATGACGAGTTTCGCGCTCGCGCGCAGTCGCCAGACTGACGTTCGCCGCGTCCTGCAACAAGGACGGCTCTGATCGTGTGCGAAGGAGGCAGTGCAGGCCGATGCATTCGAAAAAATTTTCGAGCAACTAATAGCTCCTTTGAAGCTACGCCGAAAGCTGTTCTGACGTCGCCGGCTTCGATGGCGATCGGATATCGCATGCGTTTTCTCCAAATAGCGGCGAGGGTGAGGGCAACCGTTTATGTCGTCCACCGTAAAAGCGTCATGCCCTTTCTCACGAAGGCTCCTTGTGCCCACCCAGCACCACCCCTAGAATCGCGGCGCTGAAACAGCGAAATCACCCGCGGCCCGACGGGCAGGGTGGTTAGTCGTTTCAAACCCCATGCGAAAGTGGCGGAATTGGTAGACGCACCAGATTTAGGTTCTGACGGGGTAACCCGTGGGGGTTCGAGTCCCCCCTTTCGCACCATCGTTTCCCGCGCGGA
>Ga0307510_10009679_pt1 | contig 11473 bp, 9 predicted proteins | sample 12_EM_MG_FD_207224 | JGI IMG/M metagenome (GOLD analysis project Ga0307510, IMG submission 207224) | Populus trichocarpa ectomycorrhiza microbial communities from riparian zone in the Pacific Northwest, United States - 12_EM | ecosystem: Host-associated > Plants > Roots > Unclassified | place... | reverse complement strand
TCAATTTGTTGCAAACCCCCATCTTCCTTCTAGCTGGGATGCCTAGAAATGGGTATGTCTAGGGAATGTTTAGGTATTTTGTATGGTATTCATTTGATATTTTTTTAATCTATTTTACTGTTTTTTATCCTGAATATGCATGTGTAGAACCTACATCAACATCAAATTTTGCGTATCAAATGTAGACAATTTTGAGACCCACCCAAGATGACATGAGTACCATAAGGAAAGGAAGTGTCATTTGTGTATCCTCGATCTGTCTTTCGTGTGTGTGTATCTCATAAGCATATGAACATATATAGCATTTAAAAACCCATTAATTTGTTTTTTTTTTTAAGATGGTTCTTTTTTATCTGCCCTAAACTTTAAAATCTTCAAAAATGAACGCACGTTCATGAGCTTATATATTGAAATTAACAATACATATCAAAGTTCAAACCATTTTGTACTATTTAATTTGCCAAGCAAAATAACCAGCTCTATAGCAGTAAGATTACACTTGCCTAAAAAACTGATAGCACAGTCATCCCCTCATTAATTTCTTAGTCGATTCAGACCCAGAGGATTTTAGCATGTTATAAGTTTGCCATAGTTGGGCTAACTAAGAAAATCAAAATAACTTGAAATATGACACTGACGAAAATAGAAATATAATAGATAACTAGATGCAATCTGGTCTGCTGATCAAATCACTGAAAAAACCTGGAAGTGGGCATTGGTAGTGGATTTTGACCCTCAAACTAACCTTGGTTGGCTCTAAATCAGCTTATACTTCTTGAACTTCGGACTCGATCGGAGGTTTTTCAGTTGTTGAAGTAGAATCGTCAGTTGTTATTTCTTTCCCTCTGGACTCGTCGGAACGGGTATTAGATGTAGAAGCATAATTCCCAGCTGTTCTTTCCTGAACTATATATGGCCTCATGAATCCGTAGACCACCCTTCCATTTGTTAGCCCACACTTCATTCAAGCGAAAATAGAGCGTTTCCTCATTATTTTTAGCGTTTTCATCACTTTTAGACTTGGTCTGACTCTTCTTCGCAGGAAATTCCTCGTTATTTTCAGATTTTTTAATCACTTTCAAACTCAATCCGACACTTCTTCGGAGGAAATTCCTCTACTTCCCCGCCTAATTCTGATACTTTCCTTCCTCCCCTATCCTAGCCATCAAAAAAACAGGAACGTCCCAGCCAAAGGAATTCTCCGTGTTCATGGATAACATGAAGCTAACTCCATACGTCTTCCCTTTGGTTACACGCATTTCACCACTTACATCAAGCCAACACACCTCCAGCAGCTCTGCAGGACGCCCATCCCTATATTTTGCAAAGAGCAAATACATTCAAATTGACATAAACAAAATAGGCTCTACAAAAACTATAGCACCACTTTTCAGAATCTGCAGATGCACAAAAGGTAGTGATACAGTTCCATCATTGGTCTCTAGTTTAATATACTCACCCCTAAAATTCAATCCTGGCATGTAAATAAATAAATAGAAAAACTTTGTTCTATGGTCTCCGCCGAAAATGAAAGGAAACAACAGAAAGAAACTATAACTAGAAGGCCGGAACTGCACCATATACTGATTTCTAAGCCTTCATGTTAACCCATTTGTTTTTACATTTTAAAAATATTTTTAAAAAATTTAAATTTTTTTTATATTTTTATTTGCTTTAAATTAATATTTTTTTGGTATTTTTAGATATGTTGATATCAAAAATAATTTTTAAAAAATAAAAAAATATATTATTTTGATGCATTTTCTAGTGAAAAGTAATTGTCCCCACACTCCCAAATACATGAAAAAACTTGACCTTGGGATATTTGAAATATTTACTTGAAAAATTTGAAGATTTTTGTCAAAATGATTCGTATAATTTTATAACACCTCTAAAAAGCTTTTTGTAATTTACCCTAAAACATAAACGTGGATCAAGAGAAAACATATACGAATAAATTAAAGTATCGAATTAAATAGAGTAAATTAAAACGTGGATCCCTATGTTTTCAATAAAATAATTAGTTAATCCCTTTTTTTTAAATCAGTTGGTCCTGTTGTTGGTTTTTTACCAACAATATTCTTATCTATAATAAAAATTTCCAATCTTATCTACTATAGACAAAATTAAGTCTTTCAAAGAGGTAATTTAGAATTTTAAAAAAAAATCAACAGTCAACTTTGATTAAACAATCTTGAAAAATAAAGGGACCAACTTACCTATTTTTTTCACAAATAAAAAAAAAATCAAGGATTAAATTATAATTTTTTTGTTTTATCTATTTAATCTCTAATAATTAAGAACATTCTACAATTTTTAATAAAGATGTATTTGTGAAATCCGCATAGAGAAATTAACTGAATTTTGTGTGTTTTTCACTATTTGTGTTTGCATGATTTTTTCAAATGTTATTTAATTTTTAGTAAAAGAAAAAAATAAAGATGAGATAAAATTGGGAATCGAAGGCATCGAAGCACCACAACAACGCCTTACTCGACCATGAAAATAAGGATAACCCTTCTTAGGGTACAATTACTCGACCAACAATGTCATGAATTTTTTGTTATCTTTTCCGACAGGGTGGGTGCCAGTCCATGATCTTAGCCAGCCCACAGCAGAAAGAACCTAACCCCACCTCTTGTATATACTTACGTACTCTTACAAATGTCCGAGTTCTTTTATTTTATACGATAAAGGCGGAAGCTGCCAAACACAGATTTCAAGCGAAATGAGATGCGCAATAACCTTAATCTTCAAGCTCAAGGATCTTCACCACGTATGCATCGCCAAGCTTTTGGCAAACAACAACTCGGTCATGAGGCTTTATAAAACCATGTGCCTTGCCATGATCCAAAGCAACCTTCAGAACCGATTCATTTGTTGAATTTGTAGACTCAGCCTGCAAAACCAAGCATGTTTACGTTTCTTAAAATAAAGGCTCAGCCTGTAAAACCAAGTATGTTTCCATTTCGTAAAAGTAAAGCAATAGTTCTGATAATACCTTCCCCTCTCAATCAGAGTTGAATATCCCAGTGAAAAAGGAAGGGTAGAAACTCAAGTGGCACAAGATCGCCTAACTTGTATTGCATTGGGATATATTCTTTTTGAAAACCCTCTTCCTATTTCCCAGTTATAGTTATTTCTCTAGGAAGTCACATTGTAATCATAGCAAGATGCTACAAACTACTTGATTAAAAAAAGATGGTGTAAACTCCTATGACTAGACTCCGTATTTGCTCCTCATCCCTTAATGGCACTTCACTAAAATGCCAAGGGAATTTGTTGGATTCAAGGTATAAAAAATTTTGAATTTAAAGTGCGAAGAATTTTAAAAATTAATTAGAATACAAAGAATGGAAGTTTGAAAAGGTGTCTAGAATATAAAGAATGGAAGTTTGAAAAGGTATCTTTTCGAACATCATGTTGCACTGTGGACCGGATGTCCAGAACATCCTGTTGTCATGTTCACTGAATGTTGTGAAGGAAAGATTTTGAACAGACTTCATGTTGAGTCTTGAATCGCATGTTTGAAACATGCAGTTGAAACCTCAACCAGATGTTCGATTCTGGAGTTGTTTTATTCATGTCTTTTCATCCAAAAGACATTTGGTATAATGTCAGTTATTGGTCACTCAACACTAAATAAAAGTCATTTGGTAGTTTAAAAACAACTTCCTATTCCTAATTTTCCTCCTCATACTCAAAATTAAACAAGTTCTTTGAGTGTTCTTAGAAGAGTCTTTTGTATCTAATCCCTGAAAATGTATTTGCTTTAAACCCAATAACAAAAACCTTGTAGTGAATTTTCATGTTAGAAAAACACACAATCAATAACAATTCTCCCAACACAATTCTGTTTTTTATACCGGTATAAAGTATGTTTCCCGCGAAATTAAAAATTACAGTCATGGAACCTTTAACCTTCAGGACAAATATCAATAGCATATCAGAAAAGTGAAATTCATTCCAGAACCTTCACCCTGTCGCTCTCAAAAGACGGTGAAGAAAAGTGGGACGGACAAAAGGGGAAACTTGCAATAATGTAACATAACACATGCTTACTTGGTGTCGAGCATCAGCAAGCATGGGAAAAATTCCTCTCACAATGAGTGATTGCCTTGCCTGCCATAAAATCATGAAAACTATTGAAAACTATTGAAAATATCACATTCAACAGATTATTGATATTAATTGAGCTTAAATGAAAAATTGAGAAATCATTCTATAGGGACAAAATTGTTGGACGCTTGTTAGCAGCTACCCCTACAACTGTTTTCACATGTTTCCAAATCGCTAGAGTTAGTCAACCTATCCCCCGCACCAGAAGATATAACCAATCTAAACAATAACACACCTCAAAAGCACCAGTAAAGGTCCAACGCACTTGATTTGTCTTCAGCCGAGGGATAACAACAGATATCACAGGTGTTATGGGCTTGTACTTTGCAATAAACCTGCATTGGTACATAAAAGCTTAGAAAGTCCTAATCAGATTCTACAAGAAATTTGTGGGTCATCTGAATCACATTTAGATAATCTGATTTCATAAATCTCCCAAAATAGACTTCCAAGTTACTAACCATTTGCATTTGCATTTAAACAAACATATGACCCGAAACATAATTGTGAAGAAGGAAAAACCTTGCAGCTCTTCCAGTGGAAGTGAAGCATAAAATTACAGAAGCTTTAACCTTGATAGCTGCACGGACCTTCATAACCGAAAATGGCAAGGGTAAAAAGAAGGGAAATAAACAATTGCATGGCAGTAATGCAAAGAATGTTCAAAATAAGCAAAAAATCCTGAATCAAACATTAAGAGATTACAGCAGTGGAAGTAATAGATTCCAGATGGCTCATTGCATCTCCTGCATGTTTGACAGCTCTTTTGTAATACAAATCATAATTGAAAACCTTCTCTGCCTGCAGTTGAAATAAAATCAAATCAGCAAAACAAATTGGAAAAGAAAATGACTACGAAATGAATTTTGAAGTGAAGCAATGCAGTTCCAAGAAAAGGCAGCACAGATTATTGAGTAGGCTACCTAGTCCATGTCTAGGTCTGTGTGCAGTTGAGACAAGTTTACCATGCATATATTCATGGAAGCTAAGGAAGCAAATTTATCAATAGTCCAACAAACTGTTCGGCCTTTTTTGTGTGTGTGCATGAGAGGGTGTGTGTGTGTGTGTGTGTGTGTGTGTTGGTGGGGGGGACTGTCCAATGGATTTGGAAATATCAAGGGAAAATGGAGGAATAATTGAGAAAAATTACCTCGGCACAAATTCTCCCAACAGTAGAGATGGTCTCCACTGGATACAGTCCTCGCAAGGTCTCTGCACCTAGAAGAATTGCATCACTCCCTGAAGCAACAGAAAAACCACAGTATAACACTTCTATTAGTCTGGGATTTATGAAGCATATAATACTATCTAACTTACTGACCAAACTGGAGGAATAGGGTATCAAGACAGCTATAAGCAGGAGAATAATACTCTCACTCGTGTAAGAAGCTAGCACATCATTATCCAAAACAGAAAGATACACGCAACAAAGGTTACAACAGGGAGCTTTTCAAACTGAAAATTACCATCCAATATTGCATTGGCAACATCAGTTGCTTCTGCACGAGTAGGTCTCAAATTCTCTGTCATACTATCCACAACACGAGTAACCACAGCAGGTTTTCCAGCCATGTTGCACTTAAAAACAGCAGTTTTTTGAAACAGAAACACCTGCGAAATTCACAGAGCAAGACAGTCTAGTTGGATTATGAGTAGTAGTAGAATATCCGGATTCAACTAGCACTAACCGCACATGCATGTTCACTGATAGTGTCAAAGCATATAGGAACAACATGCTAATGCCTACAGTTGGTTATCATATCTGTACGCATTGCCAGGATTTGGATCACAGGAAATTGAACCTTTTTAATAGCCTCCAAAAGCCACAAAGTTATCCCACTTAAAGTATGATATGTATACAAAAAATAAAACCTACAAAAGAAAGATTGATGATACAGCAATGTTGTATGGATGTAACAATTTAAAGAATGTTGCTGCATAGCACTTTCTCCATTTCCTTTCTATCTTCTCTATGTTGCTATTATGCAATCCTTATCAACTCTAATATTTGATTATCACATGCTAACAAGCAATTCTAGGACCAGTGTATTTTAATTCTATATGTTTATGATAACTCACACATATGCAAGCTCATCAATCAGATTTCATAACTAACCTTCTCTGGTGGGAGATCTATACCCAAATTTCCACGGGAAAGGATGACACCATCTGCTTCTTGTAGAATCTCATCAAAATGAGTTAATCCCTGAAAGAAATGCATTAGAAATAAGGAATCTGGAACCTATAATGGAATTTAAGCACGGGTATGATAAAGAATGGCATATGATAACAGAATTATAAATCTCACCTCTACATTTTCAATTTTTGCAAAAATTTGAGTCTGGTAGAGGTCCCCAAGTTTAGAAAGAAATTCACGAGCCTGTATAAAAGGATGACCGGCCACAATTGAAATGTTAAAGGGGAAGGGAGAAATATATTGATGCAGCAAAAAATTGTAAGGACCCAGAGAAGGTGAGAAGTCGAAGTAATTTACTTTACAATGAAGAGAGATAATAGAATAGAACTCTTAGATGGAAAATCCTTACATGACGAACATCTTCTGCATGCCTGGTGTACGAAAGTGAGAGGATGTCTATGTTGTTTCGAACACCCCATGAACTTATAACCTGATATTGATCATGAAAATGCCATCAAAGCACTTAATGATAGCAGAATAGCAGTAAGCACAAAATTTCCAAGGGAGCATGTCACCACTCTTACAAATAGTTGTCACCCAAGTTAGTGATTAATAAAAACAAAGAATATGATTCTGAAATCTTAGTTCCAAGGGGTAGCATAATGGGTAAGGAGAAATAGTTGGCATTTTTCCAGTATAAATGATGGAAGCCAGCACAGATCAGTCAAACAGGAAAAGGTTAACACCAAACACGATTCAATATAAGCTTTTATAACAACACATATATGATCGAGTAGAAACAAATACCTCTTTATCTTTATCAGTGAGAGTAGGCAGATTAATATGGATTTGAGAGACATGCAAAGTATATAGCAGTCCACTCAAGGTAGCAGAGTTCTTTACCAAGCAAACCACATCTTCACCATTGACTTCAGTGACCTGCATCATCACGAAATTGAATTAAGCAGATTCTTCTTCTTCTTTTTATTGAAGTTGACGCAGGCCATTATGTTTTGAATACAAAGTCCCCTGGCTTGTTTGTACCAAGAACAGTTTTAATTGAAATGGGTAGGCAGCTAGCAATAAAAGTTACAGCTTATGGTATGTGAAAGACACGCCTAACATGAAAAGTAGGTCACATGACATGCCCCAATGAAGCTACTTACCTCTAGCCACACAGAAGTAGTTTCATTTCCTGTAAAGAGATACTGACCAATAAAAATGGTGTCTCCCTTTTTCACCGCCTGCAAAGGCCATATCAAATTAAAGTTACATGTCATAGAAGAGGGGGGGAAGGCACATGCAGCAATGTTTTAGAGAAGCTGCACAAATTTAAAAAACATAGATGCAAATGCCAGATGAAATCAAAATCAGTCTAAACAACATGTAAAAAAGGTACTTACCGTTGACAACCCAGTAAAATTTATAGGTAGCAGACATGAAGTAGCTTCTTTGTCCAGATCTGGTGTTAGGACAACAAAGCTATCTTCCTGAAGGGAAATCGGGTTCTCCTTTTTATTGATCACTTGCAACTCTGGACCCACAGTATCAAGCATAACCTGAAATCAAAACCAAAAGAATAAAAGGGTAAGAAAGGCATAAGATTTGGCTATTAGTAGAAGTATAAACCCACCAAGGGAATAGGATAAAATTCTTATTATCTCATGCGCTTGGGTGAAAGACTTGAAGCACAAAGATGTAGCTATCAAAATAGATTCTTCAGAATGACAACAGAATTGTATCTGCATCGAGTGCCAAAAAATCTTGAATACATTTTCTATATTTATCATGCACTTTCAGACTTCAAAATTTTAGAAATGCATTTGATAGTTCTTGCCTTCACCCACAACACGATCCCTCTTTATCAAGAATTGTCATTAATGCCTTTGCATCAACGTTGGATAGCTAAATGAGGTAGTCGTCTCGCTTAGACTGAATCTAATAAAGATAAGCTTACCCCACAGAGTTTCTTGGTACTCTTGACAGCTATCTTCAGATTATCCAATGTCTCTTGATGGTAATCAGTGTCACCCCATGAAAAATCAAACCGAGCCACTACAAAAGATCAAAAAAAAAAAAATCATTCAGATCAGCCCCCAAGAATAAGCCCAACCATGTATGTCAACCTTTAGTTATATAGCCTGCTTGGTCTCAAAGAAGATAAATGACTAAAGATAGGCAAAAGTTTGTGTACTTTCAATATGTGGCTCTTAGTGTGAAGTGAAACCTGCAATTGCCCCTGAGCCATTTAACAATAAATTATCTGGATAGAATGAATTCATTTTTTCTAAAACCAAAGAGAGTTTGGAAAAGAAAAAAAAAAGGAGAAAGGAGCTTTCAATAATAGGATGTTTAAAAATGAAAATCAGATGGAGCAATACCAGACATTCCAGCCTTCAAGCAGTTAGATATTATCTCGACAGACCGAGATTTTGGACCAAGTGTGCCGACAATCTTTGTCATTGCAGGAAAGAAACTCTGCAAAATTCAAAACGATAAAGAACATATTATACCTACATAATGTCACTCGTGTACATAAAAGAGAGAAATTTTAGCTCAGCCCCAATACTTTTTTATTATTCTTTTGCCTTTTGATCTCCAAAGTAAAGAAAAATACGACAAATCAGAACAGTGTCTCCGTTCCTAACATTTTCTCAGCAACCAGACAAATCACTCAAGATCAAGAAAGTAGAAACCCCAAAAACTTGTTAAGATTCTTTTATGCTTTTCTTGAGCATGTTCTTGATAACCAACCAAGAAACCAAAGAATTTAAAATAGGAAACTAAAGAAACCGAGAAACAAGAAAGAACGGTAAGAAAACAAAGCTTTCTTGAGCCATCAGAAAGAAAAGAGTGAGAGCTTAAAAGTCAAAGCAAAAGTAAATAAGCTTGAGTACACCTTACAGGTTTTGATGGCTCAAGAACTGAAGCCAACTTCATGTTCTCTTCAAGGTTCAAGTGCGGGTTCATTTTTTGATCAGAAGAGAGAAGACTCTGAAGAAGATAGAGAGAGAGGGAGCTGGGTTTCCAGAAGGAGAGAGGATGGTGAGTTTAACAGAGATTGCGTGATTTTTGCGTTGGTTTTCTCTGCTTCCTGTTCCTTGTTTCTTTATGGTTTTCTTTCTCGTGTCATTGAAAACGACATGGACGACCGTCATTTCTTCCAGCTTGCAAGTAGTGTTACCATGGGCTACGAGGGGAGCGTAGCAAAATATTTTGTTTTCCTTTTCCACTTTTGGTTATTATGTATCGGATCACCATGAAATGCAATTTAAAATGGTGATTTCCTGTTCCTTGTTTAATTGGTACTCGTTGGTCGAATTTTTATTATTATTTATACTTTATTTATTGTTTATCAAGTAATAAAGTTAGATATACATAAATTATTAAACGGGTTTTAAATATTTAATTGGTACCTGTTATCTATTATTATTTATTAATTAATAAAAAATAAAATAATTAATATATATATATATATATGAAGTATGTATATGTATATTAAATGATAAATATCATTCATATGTGTGTGTGTCAATATTAAGATATGTGTATACCATGTTATAAAAAAAATCTAAATATTATATAAAATATTTGTATAATATAAATATATATTTCAAGTTAGGTTCAAATGGGTTTTAAATTGGGTTTGATAATATTCATACCCTATTTATTATTTATCTATACCATAAAATTACTTATTCATTAGGGTTGTTCAGGTCTACTTCATATTTATGGAATTCAAATTAAATTGTTATCTCTAGATAAGATAGGAGAGTAAAAGAGAGAGATAGAGAAGGAAAAAGGAAAAAGGAAAAAGGAAAAAGAGACTAGAGGCATTAAAAAACAAGTAGATTTTGCAAAGTTTGACTTGGAACTTTGCTCTTTTAATATGCTCAATTAGATTTTGCAAAGGTGGTCCGAAGATAATTTTTTATCATAGAATAAAAAGAACACCAACAATAACAATCTAGGAGGCAGCCATAAAGTTTTTTCACGAAATTATGCACCCAAATAACATCAAAATTAAGAAAGAAAATGCAAAACTCAGGAATTAATTTTGAACACCAACACCTGGTTTTTCTTGGAAAAGGAAATTATTTCTGCTTATTGAAAATATAGAGTTTCCTGTTAAATTGGAAGAGAAAGAAGAGATTACAAGTAAGAAGCTGCCTGATGTTGTAGAGTTCGCTGATCCTAGGACTTTGAAGAGCCTGGAATGAAGAGTCCCTTGATCGTTTTACCAGTAAGTTCCCTTGTTGATTCAAGTAAAACTCTGTTGATTACTCTTTTTTCTTTTTTTTCAAGGATTAATTATTCTCTTTGTTAGATTTCATTCTATAAAGTATAAACATTTAATCATTCCTTGTTAGTCTATCATTACAGAGTTTTATGTAGTGTGAAATAAGGAACTTGCGAGTCTTTGGCCATGAATATGACTCGCAAGTCATCGAATTTAAACTCAAAACCCATTTTTTCCCCTCATTTTCCCTTTCATTGCAACCACCTGCCCACCTGACAATCTCTCCCCCACCACAAAATACCTATACTACAACCACGATATCACCTCTCTCTCTCCACCACAAAACATGATAGTCTCTCTCTCCTCTCACTTGCGGTTTTCTCATCAACTCTTGACCACTGTCGTAATTTAGCGTCATCACCACCACCCATATTCAACATGTTAAGGTATATTTTACACTTTCCCTCCATGAATTGCATAGGATTTGTGCTAACATATGATACATTTTTATTTTGATTGATTTAGGGTCAAGGTTGAGGTTTTTAGGGTAATTTAGAATTTTTATAAATTAGGTCTGAATTATATTAATTGGCTATAAAATACATTAAATCGAGTTGATAATTTCGTTATTCATGAAAAAAATTGATGAATTTAACTTGTTATCAATTATGGTACGGTCAAGGTTAGGGTTTTTATAGGTTAAATTAGGAGTTTTATTGAATTAAGTGTAAATTATATTAATTAGCTATGAAATATATCAATTGAGTTGATGATTTTATTGTTTGTTGAGAAAATTAATGAATTTTAGTTGTTGCCGATTATGTTACGATTTAGGGTTTTATTAAATAAACTTTTATCAAGATTATATACTTTGATTAATTTGCAATATTGATAAATAAAGCTTGGGTTTGGTTGTACTGTTATCAATACCAACAAATATATCACTTACAATTAACAAAAAATGAGTTCTTAACTGC
>Ga0307510_10009678_pt1 | contig 11474 bp, 12 predicted proteins | sample 12_EM_MG_FD_207224 | JGI IMG/M metagenome (GOLD analysis project Ga0307510, IMG submission 207224) | Populus trichocarpa ectomycorrhiza microbial communities from riparian zone in the Pacific Northwest, United States - 12_EM | ecosystem: Host-associated > Plants > Roots > Unclassified | place... | reverse complement strand
CTCAAGAGCACGGTCAAACTTTCGCATCTTCATAAGTGTGTGCGCGAAGCGGTCGAACAACCAGCCGTTGTCGGGATCCTCCATCTCCGCGATTTCGTAGTACTCCAGGGCGGCATCCAGCTTGTTCTCCATGAAGCACTTCCATGCGGCGCGAGCCGATGCCACGCGAAATGCGCGAACGTTTCGATCGTTCACTTGCGCACTAGCGCTGATGACAAATTCAGAGTATCGGCGGCGAACCCACTCCACATCTTCGTCGGTCGGCGTCTTCTTTCCATCGATGAGTTCTGTGCGCTCGACGCAATAGTTGAAGAACTCCGGATTGAAAGCAATCTGCAAGGCGCCCTCGAACCTCGAAATGGTGGCGATTCCCCGACTTTCCTCGATGGCTTCACTAGCAGACGCAACGGAAACATCGGTCCTCTGGCAGCAAAGTTGCATCATGTATTGGTCATGTGTATCGCCGACCCTGCTCATTAGCAAAAGAACGCGGCGTAGTTCAGGAGAGAGTCTCGCCCAAGCGTCGTCGTAGAGAAATTGCCCTAGGTCTTGGCGCTGCATTCGCTGAACTCTCTGGAAGGCCTGCTCCAAACCTACCCCCTGGCCGGACGCCGCCTGGACAAAGACTTCAAGAGCGATGGGCTTGTTGATGAGAATTCGCGAATACTTTCTTAATGTTGCATCGCCGGCCTGCTGGATCGACGTACACCGAAGAACAGCTCCTCGCCTACGCAGGAACTCGGCGCCTTCGACGTCTGTCCAGTTCTCTGTCTGGATCGGAAGCGCTTCAATTTGCTCACGCCGTCTGGAGGTGAGGATTACCCGTCCTACACGTCGTGAGAGTTCGTTGATCTGCGCAGCAAGCGCCTGAACGTCAGCATCGCTCTTCGCCATCGTCTCCGTGTTGTCGAGAACGATCAAGTGCGACTCCCTAGGGACTTTGAAGTCAGCCATGAGCGTCGCTAGCTTCTGAATGACCTCACGAGGGCTCTTTTCAAACCAAGAGCGATCAAGGTTGGGGGTCGTCAACATTCTTGCGACATCTAAAGCTACGTCCGCAACACCGATGTCTTGCGCCGAGATTTGCTCCAATCCGTTCAAACCCCACCTAGTCTTCTTTGCAGTGTAGAACGTGATGATTTCAGGTCGCCATTCGATCTCATCATCGCGTTCCAGCATTCGATGAAGGAATTCGACAACGAGCGTTGTCTTCCCCATGCCACCATCACCCCACACCATGCACTTTCGCGAATCGGAATCATCTGCCCACGCACGCAAAGCCCCCATCTCCTTGGCACGTCCAGTGAAAACGTCCGGGGCGGCCAACCTTTCCGGGATGTGAACCAGTGGTCTCCACTTGTCAGACCATGTTGGCTCGGCGAAGCGGTATTCCGGAACGGCCGCGTGAGGCAGATCCAGCAGCACATTCTCGACCTCGTAACTCACCTCCTTCCGATTCAGCAAACTTACCTGAACCTGAGCATCAACTTGAACCCTTCCAGCAGAGGTGCGTCGTATGCGGCGATAGCAAATCGGGTGACCGTCAACGAGACGAAGTGTCTTTAGATCTTCTTTGGGTCTGTTACCCAGCTCGGGGATCGTGAGCACCGAACTGCTCTTGTCTGCCATAGGCAGGACTGTTGCGACGCTTTGAACCAAAGCACGCACCACCGCAATATCTGTCTTTGCGTCGTACCCACCTGGGAGTCCATGGCCCTCTGCGCCGTCATTTCGCAATCGAACAAATGCAGTCAGTACCGTCTCGGCGTTTGCGCGAGTCGCGCCGGTTAGGCGTCGCAGCTCTTCTGGAAGCTCGCGCTGTTCCCAGTATGGCCGGCCCACGGAGCGCCAACCGATATTTTCCGCTGCCACAAGGAGCTGCGAGAGCAGCGCGACCAATGAACCGTCAGCCGGGGCCGCGTAGTTTGCGAGATCGACGCTCGTGTAGCTAGAGACTCGTGAAGGCTTCTCTCGCAGCGATCCGACAATCCACTCGCCCAAGGTTACGCATGCATGCTGCAAGGCGATTCGGAACAAGCCCAGAACTGCGACACGCACATGTCCCGGGTCCTTCAGTTGCTCAGCTGCTTTGATCCGTGCTTCTAGTAGTTTCTGCATGATTTCCGAAGCAATTTCGCTCGACTAGTTAAACCTGGGCAGCCTGAGCGGCCGTACGCAAGAGTTGGCGCCACCTCAGAAGCAGGGGCAGATCAGCTGACGGTTCGGAGCGGAGCCCCAGTTCCAGTCCTATGCCTTGACCAGCGAGATCTTCACCCGCTTGCCGACGGCACCCGCCGCCTTCACCAGCGTCTGCAGCGTCGTCGCCGGGTTGTCGGGGTTGAGCAGCCGATCAAGTTGCGCGCGGGTGGTGCCCATACGCTTCGCCATGGCGGTCTTGGTGAGCTGCGCCTTCAGCATGCCCGCTTCGAGTTCGTGCGCAAGAACGCGCTTCACCGCGATGGCCTGGGCCTCGTCGTAGATGCCTTCCTCGGCCAGAAACGCATCGAAGTCCGAGCCGATGTGGGGGTTGACCTTGCGGGCCGTCTTCGTGGTCATGTCGAACTCCTCAGCTTCTTCAGCCGTTGCTTGGCGATGTCGAGATCGACCCTCGGCGTCTTGAGTTCCTTCTTGATGAACCCGTGCAGCAGCACCATCACGTTGCCCTCCAAGACAAACAGCACGCGCGCGATGCGCGTCGAGAGCCGCGTCCGCACTTCCCAGACATCGCCGTCGATGTGATCCACCACCGGCATCCCGATCGGCCAGCCGAACTGCACTGTCTTGATGTCCGACCCGATTTCACGCTTCTCCTCGACCGGCAGGCGCTTCAACCAGTCCCTCACCGGCTCGCTGCCGGTGGACTCGTGGAAGAACCGAACAGTGAGGCGCGGCAGCTTGCCTGCGGCTGGTCCGGATCGTATCACTTTTGATACTCCTGATTCACCTGCCTTGTCGGCTCCAGCGGAGCCGGCGAAACCCTTGCGCGGTCAGTGCCGGTGACCGCCGGCATCTCACTCACGTATTTCGCGACAGCATGCGCCAAGTCACGGTCGGATTTGTCACCTGATGCTGCCAGCGACCGTGCAATCTCCCGCCATGCATTGACCGCCACCGCGCGAGTGGCGACCGTCTTGGCACTCCGCTTCGTCGTAGACCGGCTCGTGCGCAGCCGACCGTCTTCTTTCGCCTTGATGCGCCAGAGCGGTTCAAAGTTGCGTATGCGCCCGCGCGTCGCCTGCCGCGTCGCCTCGGCCTCCACACCGTGGCCACGCAACTTCTCAGCGAAAGTCTCTCGCCATCGATGCAGATCGGCCTTGCGCGGGTTCAGGCGCCGACCGTGCTTGGACTCCGCCCGCACACTGATGTGCACATGCGGATTGGCCTGGTGGTCGTGCAGCACCATCACGTACTTGTGGTCCGCCAGCTCGATCTGCGCGAACTCGCGCGCGGCGCGCTGAACGGTCAGGGGGTCGGTGCCGCGGGGCATCGACAGCATGATGTTGAAAGCCTCGCGCCGGTCACCGACATCATCGATCAAGGTGCCGCCGAAACGCCAGTCGTCGGCCAGTTCGGGCAGCGACTCCTTGCCGCACATCGTCTCGCCACGCTCGTCCTCGATGTCGAGTCGGCCATTCTTGCTGATGTAGCGGAAATGCGCGGCGATGGCCTTCATGCCACGTCCGCCACCAGTGACCTTGACCATCACTTGCGGAGCGCGGCGAACCACTGTTGCCTCGATGCGTTCTCGGATCGCCGCGGCCCGTTGCCTTGCGGCGAGCGCCCCCAACTTGGGCTGCTTCGTCTTGACGATGCGGTTGCCTGGATAAAAGAGGCGGTCACCCCACTGGATGAGGACGCCATCGATGTCATGCGCTTGGGTCATGCAGTCCTCCGGTACGTCATGTGGCCGAGGGCCTCGATGCCACCGCTGTCGGCCTCCTCGGTCGCAGTTCGGCCAGGACGCCCGATGCCAGCATCAGATGCCTGCGAATGTCATCGTCCAGCGTCATCAGCATGTCGCGGTACTCCAGCGCGGCATGCACGTTTCCCTCTCGAAGCAGCTTGGTCAGGTGACGGATGTTGCGGCTCAGTGTCGAGAGCTCGCCACTGGACGCGATGAGCGCCGCGATGTGATGGGCGCGGCTCGAGCCAGCGGACAACGCGGGCACGTCTGCCACCAGACCGGCAACGAAGGCACCGGGCGCCAGGCCGGCTCGGCGCGCGGCGACCAGAATGGCGCCTGCATCTGCGCGGCTCATGCGCAGAGACAGTTTCATACGATCGTCCCTCGACAGGGCAGCGCCCAACGCGGCGCCTTCGCGTGATGTCCCGGTCTGTCCGAGCGCATCGACCAACGCGTCACGAACCAGCTTGGAAGGCGAGATTCCACGGGCCCGAGCCCGCTCGAACAGCACAGTCCTCAAGCCGTGCAAATCGACGCTGATTCGATCTCTTGACGAGGGTGCCATACCCGAAGCCTCCTGACATGTGGAGCGTGTCAGACAACGGCGCCACCGCGCCTATCTCTGCACTCACCAACGAATTCATATTCGTCTCGAATCGAGGTCTTCAGACCGACGATTTCCGACCAAAATCCGTCGCCGCGGCGCGCTGCTCAGCAAGACCGGAACGCAGTACAAGTCGCTCACCGCGATGTCGCTTGCCGACGAGCACCCTTCTCGACCCACCTCCTCCGTCGCGTCAAACGCGTTTGACGATCCGCGACGCCACCTCGGTGACCCGAGGCTCAGTCTCGTCGCCCCCAAGAGCAGGCGCGACCGAGTGGGGCATGATGTCGCCGGGCAGAACACGCATCCAGAGGGAGTCCGTCGGTGAGAACCAACTATGTGTTGATCGACTACGAGAACGTGCAGCCGGAGATCGTCGCGGCACTGGCCGAGGACCATTTCAAGGTGCTGATCTTCATCGGTGCAAACCAGCCGCGCATCGATGTCGATGTCGCGGCGGCCTTGCAGTCGCTGGGAACGCGTGCCGAGTACATCCGGGTCTCCGGGGTCGGACGCAACGCGCTGGATTTTCACATCGCGTACTACCTCGGGAGACTGGCGTTGTCGGAGCCCGACGCGTACTTCCACATCATCGCCCTCGACAAGGGCTACGACCCACTGCTGGAGCATCTGAAGACCAAGGGCATCCACGCCACGCGCTCGGCCGACGTGAAGGACATCCCGATCGTTCGGACCGCCAGCACCGCGTCACCCGACGACAAGCTCTCGACCATCCTGGCCTACCTGGTCAAGCGTGGCCCGCAGCGGCCGGCGTCGGTCAAGACCTTGAACGGCAGCGTCAGCTCGCTGTTTCAGCCGAAGCTCGGTGACGACGAAGTCTCGGCGCTGCTGGCGGAGCTGCAGCGCAACGGTGTCTTCGTTCTCAACGGCAACAAGGTGATCTACTCGTTGCCCGACTGACGCACCCGCTGATCTACAAGGACGAGGCGAATCGCCCGCAGCGTGTCGACGCTGACGATCGACAGGCCCTCGCCGTCGCTCGGACGCACGAACACAGATCCGCTGTCGGCAGGCCTCCGATCCGTGACGACCCGAACCACATGCCCTTCGTGCTCCGCCACGACGAGCACGACCGGGTCCGATCGACGCCTCGGAGTCGGGCGCAACAACCGCTGCACGGTCGAAGACTTGGGCGCTGCCGCATCTGACACGACTGCCGTGCGGTCTTCGACAGGGGCCTGCAACATCGCCACCGCGATCGGACCCGGGGCAGCGCTCGTTGTGTCAGCCGGGCCGACCTGCGCTCGCAACGCGTCCACGTCCCCGCGAGAAACAAACTCCCGAGTGCGGACGAAGTCGAGCACCTGCGCGGGGTGTGCCTCCTGCAGCCGACGAAGGTCGTGCAATTCCTTGACCCCTCGACACCGGCCTTCGCGATACACGGTCAACAGCCAGTCGGGCGGATCGATCAGCGCACACACGTAGCCGACATATGTCTTGCTCTTGCCGAGTCGCCGCGCAATCTCGGCCTGCGACAGACCCGTGGCCAGCTCGCGCTGAATGAACAGCGCCAGTTCGATCGGCTTGAGCCCCTCGCGCTGTTCGTTTTCGATCACCTGATCGTAGGAGTCGAACGTCTCGTCGACGAAGGCGGGGATGTCGACGCGCCCCAGCATCCTGGACGCCCTGACCCGTCGAGCTCCTGCGTTGACCATCCATCGCCCCGCCTGACCGGGGTGCGACCGAACCGATATCGGAACCCTCACGCCGCGCCCGGCGATCGAGTCCGCCAGTTCCTGCAGTCCCTGTGCATCGAACTCGGTGCGCGGCTGTCGCGGGTCTTCGTCGATCGCATCGAGTGCCAGCTGCAGCGGCTTGCCGGACGCGATCGCGTTCTGATCCGGCGCGTCCAGGCTGCCCAGGTCGTAGTTCACGGCGCCGCCCGCGTCGTGACGATCTCGAGGATGCGTCGCAGCGTCGGCTCGATCTCGCCCCACGCGTCACGCGCCGCGGTCTTCTTCATCTCCCACAGCAGCAGACCCTCGGCCTGCGCCTCGGCAATTGCGCTGCGCTTGGGGATGTAGCCGAACTCGCCTGGCTTGCTTCCGACCTGGATCATCAGCGCTTGGTGACGCTGCATGATCTCCACGAAGTTGGCCTTCTGGAACGGCGTCGTCTCCACCAGCGTGGGCAACAGGCCGATCAGGGCCAGCTTCGGGTTCAGCAGCGTCTTGATCTTGTGGAAGCCCACGCGCTGATGGGTCAGCAGCGCGCGCACGCCGTCGATCGCTTCCTGGTTGAGCTGGATCGGCGACAAGAGGAAGTCCGCGGTCGCCATGCCTGCGATGACGCGAATGTCCGGGTTCGGATGGGTGTCGATCACACACAGGTCGAACTGGTCATCGACTGACTTCAGGAAGTCGCGCAGGTTGCGCGCGAACGGCGTGTGCGAGGTCGGCTGACGTTCCAGGCCGAGCAGTGCATCGGCGGCGGGCACCAGCACGAAGCGGTCGCGTGGCATCTGCGAGCGCGCGGTGGTCATCAGCAGATCGGCGGTGGCGTGCGACAGCGACGCGCGCTTCGACTGCGTGATCGCGCTGCTGAAGTTGCCCTGGTGGTCGAAGTCGATCGCCAGAACGCGGTGCCCTTGTCGAACGCCGTACTGAGCCAGCAAGGTGGCGACGGCCGACTTGCCGACGCCTCCCTTCTGGTTCGCGAGAACGAGGGTCTTCATGGCAATTCTCCTGCGTGGGAGGAAGGTATTGAGGTAGAGAGCACACATCGCACGCGAAGAATCGTCCGGGTCGCAGGGCTCGACGGCCGAGGACCCGGGCCGCGAGCCGGCCAGGCCGGCGAGCGCGGACTATGGGCGAAGCCGCGCGGGCGCATGTACCGGGACGATCATCGACCCGGCCCGCGCTGCACCACGCGACGGAATTCGACCGAAATTCGTCAGGTCGTTCGACAGCCGCTGACACACGCGCGCGAAGACGAGCGGCGCAAGAGCGTCAAACGCGTTTGACGGAGAGCTCTCGGTGCTTCTCGCTCTGGCCCACAAGAAGGCACTCGAACCGCCGGCTATTTGAGCGATCGCTTTGCGGGAAACGGCTACACTTGGGTCTTCAGGAGCACGCAACCGACCGCACGATTGGGCGGAACGCAGGGAACCCGTCACCCAGTGCTCCGGAAGCCGTCTTCGCCTCGTCCTCAAGGGCTGCGATGTCCGGAAGCCGAGCCCGCCACCAGCAATGGTCGCGGGCTTTTCTTATGGATCGCGGGTACGGGCTCGCGCGATTCAGCGCCGCACGGCGCTCGTCCAATAGCGGCATTCTGGGATCGGCCGCCCCGACCGTTGTGGGGAGCAGACATCCCCCGGAAAGCGGGATCGACGAAGCAGAACCGCTGCTTTCCAATGCGCATATGCGCCTCGTCCACCCCATCACCTCGCAGCGGAATCGAACGCCGCGGTATCAGGCCGCGCGCCGGATGCCGGCCCCTTCGCGCCTGCCGAGCGTGTACCCCACCCAAGCGTCGGCATGGCGCCGATTGCTGCGTGCGTTGGGGCTCGATCGATAGACCGGCGATCAGCACTTCAGCGCGCCGCCCAGGTGCGGCGCCGCGAGGCCTCAATGCGCAGCCTGAGCCGAACGCGGGATGCCCTGGTCGATCCACGCGATCGCCGCGGCAGAAGGCTCCATCGACTGCCAGCGCGGCTCCTTCCACAAGGCCGACGCCAGGTGCTCCAGGTCGGATGGGTCCACGCGGGGCCAATGTTGAAGCAGCTGCTGGGCGCAGCGCAATGTCCACTGTTCGGAGGTCATGATGTTGCCGGCGAAAATCTTGTTGATGGCCGGCCATCGTCCTCATCTACTGGATGGATGTACAGTATCGAAATGGAGTCTGTCTTGAACCCCTACCGATGCCGCCAATGCGGTGCTGCGAGCTACGCCCGGCTGGTACACCGCGGGCCCGATGGTGCGATGGGCTATGCCGATCGCTACCGCTGTTCCGGTTGCCCACTGACTTTCAGCGACCGTTCCGAATGGCGCGTCCAGAATGAACCGCACGCAAACTCACAGCTCCGCGTGGTCCGCGGGGCACAGCAATCGTCGCCCCACACATCCGGCGGTCTGTAGCCCGATCGACAGCGGACCGAAGTCTCCACATTCGGTCGAAGTGGCAGCGCCACCATAGGGGCGAGGATGCCCGAGCGCCGGGCCTTGATAGCAGACCTGGGTCACGCGAGGCGGCCACGCAGGCGTAGGGCGATCTGACATCGCAGACGCACTCGGCATCGCCGGGCGTCGAACCGTTGCGGTGCAAAGCCCGCGATGGCCCTCAGCAACCCCACCGCGGCAAGCCCCGCGTTCAATGGGGATCGCGGGCATCTCCCCGCCAATCCCACAGCGACTACTTCAGGTAAATGCCGCGATGAATGCACGATCCCGCGAGTGACTGTGTGAACCTCGGCGCAGCACCATTCCGACCTGGCCTGGCGCCGCATCGCTCGTGTTCAAGTCGATCGACTGCGCCGCCGGCCCGAGGTGACACGCGCTGAACCCGGACTCAATTTTTGCGCATAAGCAATGCGACGAAGCCTAGCTGTCGAGAGCCGACGCCATTTCGCATTCACCGCAACTGACCACACTCAGAGCGCGGCGTCCTTCAGCTTTTTCAATGCGCGCGTCTTGATCTTGACCGTCGCCGGCTTGGCGGCGAAGACGCGCTCCACCTTGGTGAACGGATCGATGCCGGTGCGCTTCTTCTTCGCGGGAACGTTGATCACGTTGACCTTCAGCAGGCCAGGCAAGGTGAACGAGCCCAGACCCTTCTTGTGCACCGACGCCAGCATCGTGGCCTCCAACGACGCGATGATGGCCTTGACGATCTTGGCATCGACGGCGGCCGTGGTGGCGAGATGAGCGATCAGGCTGGTCCGATTGAACGCGCTCTTGATCGGCTTCAGTTCCGCGGCAGCATTTGCCGGCGCAGCGGCCTTGCCCGACTTCTTCACGGGAGCAGTCTTCGGAGCTGCCTTCGTCACTGGCGCAGCCTTCTTGGCCGGCCCCTTCGTCATCGTCTTCTTTGCAGTTGCCATGGGGTCGAATGTCCTCGGAGATTGACGAAAAGCCCGCGGTTCGCGGGCCGCAACATTCTAGGCGGACAAGCTTTCTCGGCGAATTGGGACGTGCGATTGATTCTTCTTCCAGACGCTCAACGTTTTCAATGTCAAGATTGGCGCCTCATCCAGACACTCCGGCCATCAAAGCGCAACCGCGCGCGACGTATTGGCCCTCGATCGCCGCGCTCCGCACGCTCAGCAAGGAACAGGCGGCTGAGGTTGTTGCCGCTCGCAAGTAGACAAGTCCACAACACTGGAACGGACGCGCCGGCCTTCCCGGTCCGCAGGCCTCGATGGCCGAGGGACGGGCCACGCGAGCCGGCCACGCCGGCGAGCGCGCTTTTGAGCCGACCGAGCGAACCCACACGGTCGGCGCCGCCGACGAACGCAGACGAGACGGCCGCTTCTACGCGGCCGCCGCCTCTCAGGTCTTGATCTTCCGCATCTCTTCCGCAAGGACCCACAGCGCGCGATTGAGACTCACGCTGCGATCGATGCTGCCAACGGCACGGGTCTGCATGCGCCGACCCTGCACGCCTCGGCCACACTGGCCTCCCCTCAGCATATTTTCCTGCAGCCGATTCATCGATACCCACAGGCTGTGCCCGAGATCTTCCGGGCGGCGCGCTTCGATCAGTTGCTCAGCGGTGATCGGCGCAGGGGGTTGGCCTTCGACACGCTCGCCATAGCGCAGCGCGAGCGCGGCCGTCGCGAACGCGCGCTCTTCTTCGCCCTGCAGCTGCAGCGCTTTCATGCCATCGATCGACGCGTCCACACCCTCAAAGTCCTCGAGTACGCGGAACGCGCCCTCGATCACGTCGCCCTGGACGTTGCCCTTGTGGGCGATGCGAATGTCGTTCGAGACGGTGCCGACTACCAAGCCGTTGCAACAGACAAATCTGAAGGTGCCCGCCAACATTTGATAGGAGCTGGCGCCGTCGTGGCTATTGATCAGGATGATCTCGTTCGCTTCGGCCTTCGCGTGGACCTGCCCGGCGTGTCGCATGCGAATGAGGTGCTTGGTGAACTCGGCCTTGCCTTCGACGCGGCTGCCGCCCTGCGCGACCATGAAGGGTTCGAACCCCTCCTTGCGCAGGCCGCGCAGGACCTCGATGGTCGGGATGTAGGTGTAGCGCTCCGAACGGCTCGCGTGCTTGGCCGCCGCGAAGATCGACGGCGCAGCCCGCCGCATCTGGTCTTCGACGAGAGGGGTATCGCTGCGGAGGACGGAGGTGTTGCGGGCGAACCGCGTGGCCAGGCTCGGGGAGATGGATGAGTGCATGTTCGACTCCTTGATCGATGAGGTGGGTAGGGCGGGTCGGCGCATGCGCAGGCCCGCCAGAACATCAGTTCGCCGCGGCACCGCGGCCTTGACCGGCGGGCCTGTGCTCTGCACGGTGGCGCGCCAGTGCAGCGTCTGCCTTGCCTTGCGCGCGGTCGTAGGCGTCGGTCCATTCCTTCTGGCCCTGCCGGCGCGCACCTGCCTCGGCCTTGCTGTCGAGGTAGTCGAGCTCCTCGCAGGTGAACTGGAACCCGTAGACGGTGCTGCCGTCCTTGTCGTAGTAGTTGTTCCGCAGGCGACCGACCACGTTGACGCGCGAGCCCTTGCCCAGGTACTCGGCGGCGTTCTCGGCCTGCCTGCCCCACAGCGTCCACTGGATCGCGGTTGCCTCCTCGGTGCGCTCCTCGCCCGAACCGCGGCGCGTGTTGCTGATCACCGTCACGGTGCCCTTGGCGACCTTGCCGTCGCGGCCGCTGACGTATTCCAGCCGAACCGAACCGGCCAGGTGTGCATTGCGTTGTTCCACTCGTACGAAAGCCATGCTGTGCTCCAGTCGAGAGGGTTCAGCCGGAACCCGGTCTTGGATTCCTCAAAACTGATC
>Ga0307510_10009676_pt1 | contig 11476 bp, 11 predicted proteins | sample 12_EM_MG_FD_207224 | JGI IMG/M metagenome (GOLD analysis project Ga0307510, IMG submission 207224) | Populus trichocarpa ectomycorrhiza microbial communities from riparian zone in the Pacific Northwest, United States - 12_EM | ecosystem: Host-associated > Plants > Roots > Unclassified | place... | reverse complement strand
TATCTAAGTTAGTCTTAACTTAGCTTTGCACTAACGTAACTGTGCGACCTTTATAACTAAAGGTAGACTCTAAACGCTTACCCGTAAGTACTCGTCGCAGTCCTTACAAATACGCAGAGTCCGTGCATAACACTGGGAACCTACGACCCCGTGACCCTGGGAAGATACCACATGACCTATCAAGGAACTGGTCATCAACAACGTCACCTGACAAGACGCGCTTTGGACGCACGTCTAACCCATTGATCAACACGTGGCAGATCATGGGAACGATCAACAAGACGCGTCCACTAAACAATCAACGAACACGCGACGCGACTCAATCAACAAAGACATGACTCATTAGGGCTAGACCCTAATCGAGATGTATAATGTAATCCGCAGTTACTGCGCATCGACTGTGCAGTCCCCCGTTACCTGTAATTGTACCTACCCTAAACTGCACACAGACCACCCTGTATTAGTATATAAGACCTATGAATTTAGGTGAACAGTCCTTAGACTGTTCTCTTGTCAATCCCCACACTGGAGCCTTTCAAAGCTCCCTCCTCATTAGCAGCAACCCACCCCTTGTCTTCGGCAGTCTACCCGCTCCCACCTCTCCTCGTCTTCTGTCTATTCCTCCTCAACGTCTCCTTGCTGCTCCTCTGGATCAGTCACCTTCAACTCTGCGCCGTCATCAAGTCTCGCTACCCATAAAGTAGTGAGTTCCCAACAAGAGTGGACAAGGACATGAGGTGAGGTATAGAACTCATGGGGATCGTCTCGGTGTCACCGATACCCCTGTTTGCAAGCAGTTTCACAGTCAACGACTGTGGCCACCTTACATTGGCCCCACACACCATCTCTTTACATAATCAAAGTGGTCAAAAGCAGGATATCGCGGATTATGTGCGCTCTTTTGTCAAAACAGACCAAAGGATGAGAAGATGGCAAGATGAGGACAAGAATTTGGTGATCAAGACATTGCCAGAGAAGGCGGATGGAATGTACGTATATCTTTATATGTGTACAATTTATACTTATGAGATGATGCAGGTTTCGTTGGGTATCCTGCCAATTGGATGTTCTACAGGACTGTTTCCCATCGAGTGTGTGGCGTACCATGGAGGAGTTGCCCGACAGCTTGGACGAGACCTACGAGCGGATACTGAGGGGGATCAGAAAGCCGAACTCAGGTCACGCCCATCGAATGTTGCAATGTCTTGTGGCAGCTATTCGCCCCCTCCGAGTGGCAGAACTGGCAGAAGTCCTCGCGTTTGACTTCAGTGGGGAAGGGATCCCGAAACTGAATCCGGGTTGGCGGTGGGAGGATCACGAAGAGGCAGTGTTGTCGACGTGTTCGGGTTTGGTCATGGTTGTCGGCGCCAAGGATGGTAACAAAGACAAAACCGAGGATTCACGAATTGTTCAATTCTCACATTTCTCGGTCAAAGAATTCTTGATGTCAAGTCGGTTCGCAGAGTCGGGCAGAGAGGTCTCGCACTATCACATCGAACCCGAGGCTGCGCACACAATTCTTGCGCGAGCATGCCTCGGGATTCTCCTCCGCTTGGACGATCGCGTCGACCGTGACAAGATCAAGAAATTCCCCCTCGCCGAATATGCCGCCCGACACTGGGTACGGCATGCTCGATTCACGGGTGTGTCGTCACACATCAAGGACGGGATAGAATGTCTGTTTGACGCAGACAAACCACACTTGTCGGCTTGGCTCTGGATTTATAACGAGGATCGCCTAGCTCCGAGTCATTCCATGGCCACGATGTCCCCGGAAACTCCGGAGGCAAACCCCTTATATTACGCCGCACTATTCGGATTTCATGACTTGACAGCACGTCTTCTTGCCGAGCATCCAGAAGATGTACATGTTAAGGGTGGTCACCAAGTGACACCGTTACACGCATCTGCGTATCGCGGTCATACGGACATTTTTTTGTTACTAGTTGAACACTTCCTGAATCTGGATATCAAGGGCCATAGGGGTCGGACCCTGCTGCATCTAGCATCGTACAGGGGACATCTGGAGATTGGGAAGTGGCTTCTTGATCACGGTGCAGATGTCAATGCCCGCGACGATCTTGACTGGACTCCTTTATACATTGCAGCATTGAACGAACAACGCGCATTTGCTCGAATGCTACTCGAGAACGGGGCGATGACCAACGTGTCTCATTGGGAGACTCCATTGCACGTGGCATCACGATATGGTCATGTCGAAGTTGTACGTTTATTACTGGAACACGGCGCAGATCTCAGAGTGCGTGACAGGTTTGATAGGACACCTTCCGAGGTAGCATCACATTATGGGAAGCTAGAGATTGTACAATTACTGTCGCAAAGTCTGTAAAGGTAGAGTGTCGTCTTGTCGACTTAATGATATGATTACAGACTCGGGTACTGCATATTCATGGTGACATCGGATCCCCTTTGTGTTCGTAAAGAAATTAAATTGCATGCTTCTCCGCTGCATTTGTCGGAAATAACAGCTTTTTGGAGTTGGTATTCGCAACATAGGCTATTTAGACCTGGGCCGCACACTCACTTTGCGTTCAAGGAGACTTAAAGGGTGTACATCGCTGAGGTCTAATGGCGAGATGAAGAGGAGGTGGATTTTAGATGCCGGTGTGATACATGTGCCTTAGACTGGCCTTGTCAATTCACTTGTGCTGGTCGTCTCGCCATTTCTAAACGTCTGATATCGAAGTGTAAATGACACGCTGGATGTATTCGATGTGTATAGGGCTAATGCGTGTATCCCCTTCGTATCTCTCGGCATCGTGTCCATACCTTGTACGTTCTCACTGCTTTTGCGGCGCGACGACGCTCCTCCGAAAGCACCCGGGGCCGGGTTGAGCAGTTTCGCCAACGCGCACGACGGCAGTATCGCCGACGTCGACAACGCCCATCGCACCTCCCATCCACCGATCGCCCACAATCTGCGCGCCCTCGCCCTCTCCCAGTCCACCTATCTCACGTTTGGCCTGTTGTTCGAGCTGGACGATCGGATCGAACGCCAAGAAGTCGCTGCCTGCAGACGTCGCGAAATGCATCGCGAGCGAGTGGCAGGAGCGCAGCGTGCCGTGCATGCGCAGAGCCTGGGCCGGCGTCGCGTGGAATGCGGTGAGGAAGATAGACTCACGCGAAAGCCGAGGCGGGCAATGAAAGAGAGGGTGCCGGCGCGCCAGATGGGAAGCATCGCGATGTCAAACGGGCCGTGTTCAGTTTGGAGCCGATTTCTGCGTTAATTGAGAAAGAGTCGCCGTCAGCGCCAACCAAAAGAAAGGGAGATTGGGACGAGACCTTCGAAGATGGGACATGGGCCACTTGTCGTCAGGTAACCTGTATCACTGCGAATGAACGCTTGATTTGAGACAGATACGAGAAAAGGGGAATGGCGATAAAAGGGCTCACCCTGCGAAGTAAACAGAGGCACGGCCTCCCCCAGTTGTGCCGGGGAGCGCTGGTTCGACGACCCGGCTAGCCCAGAGTGTCGTCCAGGCGCCCATAAAGCCTCGTCCTAGAATGAAAACACCCTGATTCTCCGTCGTCCCAGTCCCATAACGGAAGATAGGAATGAATGGGCGCCCCGCTCTTGTATTGTGCCGAAGTGCATACAAACTTCAGTTTCTGGTCCGAACCAGGCCAGGTTGGCAGCATGACTTCATCCCACCAATCCAGCTCGGTGACTTGCGAAGTGGGAATCCCGGTCTCTTCGAACCAGGTCTTGTTGCCCAATGGGACGAGAATTTGCACATTCTCACCGCGCAGGTTATGTATCTGTTGCACCGTGGGGAGGTCGAGGTGGTCGTAGCTACACATTTGAGAGTTCACGGGGCTACGGAGGGGCGGTTTTCTAGGAAAACGCACTGGTTATGGGAGTAGACCACGAATTGAAAATGTGGTAGTTCCGCTACTGTGCTAGGAGGAGGCAGGCGGCGTCGGATGCCCACCCAAGGAGACAGGCCAGCGCAGTCCGAGAAGATGGGGTCGAACAAGACGCGAGCGGGTCCGCCTTGTGGGCCGGTTGCGACGCGCGAGAACTCGACGATGAAACTTTGATGTATGCGAGTAAGGGTGTCGGTGTAAAGCTAGATAAGACAACCTGCAGACGCACCGGGTGGCCCAGCCACGTCGCCTTGAAACTTGGCTCAGAAACCGTCGAGGTCGAGGTCGAACATATGTCCCAGTCGGATTTGACGACCTTGATGTCCTGGACGGGTGGGTGGGGATGGCATGTAAATGCGGAAGCGCGAACGCGCTCTAATGTGGGAATCTGAAAGCTGGAGGGGAACGCGGGCCAATAATTACTATTGGATGGGGAGAGCCGGAAGGTGGTGCTGCGGTGGACTCGGCGGCTATCCATGGGTTTTGAAATAAGGAACGAGAAGAATTGGCATGATGTTTTGGTCGTGTCGGCTACGTCGTATGGCATGGAAATCTCTATTGCTGGCTTCTATCCATCTGATGATAAGTATGGATTGCTTGAGGAGCAGGAGCACTCAGCGCTCGGTACTCACCCTCATCACACACCAGTTCCCAATGTTGACTTGACTTGACACAATGACCGGAGCATCGGCACTTCATGTTGCTTCATCGACTTGAGTCTATCATAACATAGGAATTACAAGCACAGTACGGTTTTACGAAAGGGATTTTTTTTGTGTTCGATTATTGTCCGCTAAGGCGGTCTATTCGCTACACTCTGTACATAGGTCTACCTTAGGTACAGGTAGTGGCCTATATAAGACCGAGTAAAAGTGTATGGAGGGCGCCCGGGGTGCAGAACCCCACGTAGGACGTCGTGAATTATATACATGAACGGTTATGGATGCAGAATGTGTGATGTTCACAAGAAACGGTCAGCTACCCTAGAGGAGAGGAAACTTGTGCACCTTAGTCGACTTCCTCCTTAGCTACACTGTGAATCGCTCCGAGTCGCCCTGTAGTTCCTAACGCAGTGCCGCCTCCACCACTTTCCCTCTGTGCAGTTTTGCGTCTTGTAGGTTCCTGGGCCCGTTGAGTCATGCTATCCCTTGATTGGCCTGGGGACGATTGGGCCTTGGGATTGAGGTTTGAGACTTGACTTTGCTCTGAGTGTTTTCAAGAAAGCGATTGTTTATGACGGAACCGTAACCGAACATGGAGATCTCTAACCTTAACCCTAAAGCTGTGTGGAGGTTCACGCTAGGTGCATTTGCCATCGCCGCGTTGCGACACTGCTGCGACTCGACGACACTCACCCACCAGTGCCAGGGAAGGGCATGAAGGAGGGTGAAGAAGTGGATAGAAAAGGGCGAGCAGGGAAAAAGGAACGAAAGAGCGCTTCGATAGAGACGACGTACCACGAAATCCTGACGAGCACGTCGCGCGCGTCGCTCAACCTGACTTTGTGATTGCGTCGTTCGCGCGTCAGATATCGAGAGGCAGGTGACCATGGTGTTGCGCGGAGACTCCTCAGGTGTGGTAAGATGATGTGATAAGGACGAAAATGACGCACTGGGAGGCCCGCCGTTGAGACCAAGCCGAGCTTCACCGCGATCGGTTGCCAGCGCCCATGTTCACGATGAGGTTAGCTAATAGGGCGTCTATTCTCGATTCGCCCGGTTCACCGCCCTTTAGTCGCGATCCACACTTACCACGAGCCATACTACTGCCACACTGTAATGTCAAATGTTCCCTCCCCATCCACATCGCGCTCAAATCTCGAATCCATTTTCAATGCTGCCCTCAGAACCTACAGCAAGAAGACAGGGAAGGACATCACATCGCATCCTCTAGCTACCGAGCTTCAATCCTGCGATTCTCCTGATGCTATACTCGCCCTCCTTCGAAGACAAATACCCACGCCGGATCCATCCCAAAGTGGCGATGAAACATTCGCAAAATGCCTCGTTCCAACCGTCAACGTCCTCTACACCCTTTCCGACACACTTGGCGAAGGTGTTGGTCTAGTGATTACCACGGTGTCGTCCCTGTTGAGTATCCGTGCTCTAACGTCATTCTCCCAGGTGTTCTCGCCAGCGAAAGTTATATTTGCTGGTATCGGTGTTCTCCTCTTGGTCTGCTATCTTGTATTTGATTGTGCAGCCCATTTTGACGTGTCGTATTTTTAGGCGGTCAAAGATGTTAGCGCAAGCCAAGATACTCTCATCGACCTGTTCAGCCGGATCGACTACTTCTTCCGCCGGCTCGAAATTTACATTGGGGTATCCCCTACTACTGCCATGACAGAGATAACGGCGGAAACCATGGCGGAGGTACTGATCATCATTGGGATGGCGACAAAGGAAGTGAAACGGGGTCGAATGAGTGAGTTGATCTTTGCGCTGGTTCAGGACTGTTGACCCATATTCGGTTTAGAAAAGTACCTGAAGAAGTTGATCGGAAACACGGACATCGAGGACAGTCTACAAAAATTGGACAAGTTGACACAAGAAGAGGCTCGGATGGCATCTGCGGAGCAACTGAAGATCGCGCACAGCGTCGAGGAGAAAGTGATGGGCGTCGACGACAGGGTAAAAGGCGTCGATTGCAAATTGGACAATACAACCCGTTCGTCATCTCTTATCGCTCATGCCCTCATCTTGGAACCTCAGGCCTATTCACAGGGAACCTACTCCGCGACGACCTCCTACGATGGCTTTCCCCCTCGAATCCATCCATAAATCATAACATTGCATCCAAAACCCATCATGACGGAACGGCTCAGTGGTTCTTTCGAGGCCGTATTTTCAACCAATGGAAGTCAGCTGGTTCGTTTTTGTGGGTACACGGAAAACGTGTGTATCTTAATTTCCGCTCTGCGACATCAATTCTGATCATTTCGATTCCGTAGCCGGATCAGGGAAGAGCATTCTCTGGTTCGTTCTTCCTCTACACATTCGACCTTACCGGACTCACACGGTGAACTCAGCTCCTCGATCATACAAGATATTATTACCTTGAACGACTCCTGTCGGGCCTTGATAGCCTATTTCTATTTCGACTTCAGGGATGTCGACAAGCAAAAACTCCAGAACCTCCTTCCTTCCCTCCTCATCCAGCTCTCTGCTCGGTCTGATCCTTGTTGTGACACCCTGTCTCGTCTCTATTCTTCATATGATCGTGGCGTTCGGAAACCTAATGATCGTGCTATGATAGAGTGTCTCAAAGAGATGCTCACCCTCGATGAGCACCGCCCCACCTATATAATCCTGGACGCAATCGACGAGTGTCCGCTCAGGTCAAGTGGTGGATCTCCGCGAGAAGAGGTTCTCGATTTCATCAACGAACTTGTTGGTCTCCGGCTTCGAAATGCCCACATATGTGTCACCAGTCGCCCTGAGGTTGACATTCAGGCCATCTTCGGACCTTTGGCGCCACATGCCATATCCCTACATAATCAAAGTGGTCAAAAGCAGGATATCGCGGATTATGTGCGTTCTTTTGTCGAAACAGACCGAAGAATGAGAAGATGGCGAGATGAGGACAAGAACTTGGTGATCAAGACGTTGCCAGAGAAGGCGGATGGAATGTATGTATATTATCGTATGTCTATAATTGATTTTTATGAGACGACGCAGGTTTCGGTGGGTATCGTGCCAATTGGATGTTCTACGGGACTGTTTCCCATCGAGTCTGCGGCGTACCATGGAGGAGCTGCCCGACAGCTTGGACGAGACTTACTCGCGGATACTGAGGGAGATCAGAAAGCCGAACTCAGGCCATGCTCGTCGAATGTTGCAATGTCTGGTGGCGGCTGTTCGCCCCCTTCGAGTTGCGGAACTGGCAGAAGTCCTCGCTTTTGACTTCAGTGGGGAAGGGACCTCGAAACTGAAACCGGATTGGCGGTGGGAGGACCACGAAGAAGCAGTGATGTCGACATGTTCGAGTTTGGTCATGATTGTCGACGACAAGGATGAGGATGGGGATGAATCCGATGACGGGCTCGAGGATGAGGGCGAGGATGAAGGCGACGGCGGTTTCGAGGATGAAGATGAAGACGAGAGCGACGACGGTAACAAAAACAAAGACGAGGATTCACGAATTGTTCAATTCTCACATTTCTCGGTCAAAGAATTCTTGATGTCGAGTCGATTCGCGGAGTCGAGCAGAGAGGTCTCGCACTATCACATCGAACCCGAGGCTGCGCACACGATTCTTGCGCAAGCATGCCTCGGGATTCTCCTCCGCTTGGATGATCGCGTCGACCATGACAAGATTAAGAACTTCCCACTTGCCAAATATGCTGCCCGATACTGGGTCGAACATGCTCGATTCAAGGGTGTGTCGTCATACATCAAGGACGGGATGGAATGTCTGTTTGACGCAGACAAACCACACTTTTCGGCTTGGCTCCGGATGTATAACGAAGATCTCATTTATCTAGCTCCTCCGGCCACTTCCCCGGAAAAACCGGATGCAACCCCCCTATATTACGCCGCACTATTCGGATTTCATGACTTGACGGCACGTCTTATTGCAGAGCATCCAGAGGATGTACATGTCAAGGGTGGCCGCGAAGTGACACCGTTACACGCCTCTGCGTATCACGGTCATACGGACGTTTTTTCCTCATTACTAGTTGAACATTTCCCGAATCCGGATATTAAGGGCAATGAGGACCAGACCCCGCTGCATCTAGCATCATACGGGGGACATTTGGAGATCGGGAAGCAGCTTCTTGATCACGGTGCAAATGTCAATGCTCACGACGATCTTCACTGGACTCCTTTATACATTGCGGCGTGGAAGGGACAACTCGCGTTTGCTCGAATGCTACTCGAGAACGGGGCGATGACCAACATACCAGATTGGACGACTCCATTGCACGTGGCATCACAATATGGACATGTCGAAGTTGTACGTTTATTACTGGAATACGGCGCGGATCTCCGTGCGCGTGATCATCGCGATATGACACCTTCCGAGGTGGCATCATATTTTGGGAAGCCAGAGATTGTACGATTACTGTCGCCAGTCTGTAAATATATTGTGTCATCTTGTTGACTTGACGATACGATTACAGACTCAGGTACTGCATACTCATGGTGACATCGGATTCCTTCTGTGTTCCTAAAGAAATTAAATCGCGTGCTTGTCCGCTGCATTTGTCGGAGATAAACAGCCTTGTGGAGCTGGTATTCGCAACGCTATTTCGACCTGGGCCCCACACCCCCCTTGTATTCAAGGGGAATGGAGTGTGCATCGCCGAGGTCTGTATGGTGAAATAAAGAGGAGGTGGACTTTAGATGCGGGTATGATTTATATGCGTTAGACTGGCCACGGACAACACATAACAAATCCACTTGTGTTGCTGGTCATATTGCCATTTCCAAACGTCTGATGTCAATCGTGATCTCAAGTGGGAATGGCAAGCTGGATGGTTTGGATGTGTATAGGACTTATGCATGTATCCCCTTCGTATCTCTCGGCGTCGTATCCATACTTTTGTACGTTCTCGCCGCTTCTGCGGCGCAGAAAGCACCTGGGACCGGGTAGAGCTGATTCGCCAACGTGTACGACAGCGGTCTCGCCGACGTCGACAACACCCATCCCACCTTCCATCCACCAATCGCCCACAATCTGCACGCCCTTGCCCCCTCCCAGTCCACCCATCTCGCGTTTGGCCTGCTCGAGCTCGACGATCGGGTCGAGTGCCTCGACGTTGCTGCCTGCAAATATCGCAAAGTACACCGCGAGCGAGTGGCGAGCGCGCAGCGCGCTGTGCATGCGCAGACCCTGCGCTGGTGTCGCGTGAAATGAGGTGAGGAAGGAGTCGGCAGTGTGAATGAGCTGTTCCTCCGGCGGGAGTGTGAGGTGGTTGGTAGGGTAGGTTCGGAGGGAAGATAGGCTCACGCAAAAGCCGAGGCGGGCGATGAAAGAGAGGGTGCTGCCGCGCCAAATGGGAAGCATCGCGATGTCAGAAGGACCGTGTTTGGCGCCGATCTCTGCGTTAATTGAGACAAAAAGAATGCCCGTCAGCGCCAACCAAAGGAAACCGTTTCCGAAGGACTGGGACGAGACCTTCGAAGATGGGACTTGGGCTACTTGTCGTCATGTATCCTGTATCGCTGCGGACGAAGGTTTGATTTGAGATAGAAAAGGAGTTGTGGCGATGAGAGGACCTACCCTGCGAAGTATACAGAGGCACAACCTGTTCCAATTGTGCCAAGGAGTGCTTGTTCGACGACCCAGCTAGCCCAGAGTGTCGTCCAACCGTCGATAAAGCCTCGTCCTGGGAATGTAGAAAACCCCGTATTCTCCGTCGTTCCAGCCCCAAAGAGAAAGATAGGGATGAGTGGGCGCACCGCTCTTGTGTTGGGCCGGAGTGCACACAAACTTCAGTTTCTGGTCCGAGCCAGACTGGGTTGGCAACGTGACTTCATCCCGCCAATGTAGCTCGGTGACTCGCGAAGTGGGAATCCCGGTCTCTTCGAACTACGGCTTATTCCCTAATGGGACAAGAAAATGCACATTCTCATGTATCTGTTGCAGCGTGGGGAGTCGAGGTGGTCATAGCTGTATATTTGACCTCCCTGGGCTGCGGAGGTGCGGTTTTCTGGGATAACGCACTGGTTATGGGAGTAGAATACGAATTGGAAATCCGGTGGTTCCACCAATGTGCAAGGAGGAGGCAGGCGGCGTCTGATGCCCACCCAAGGAGACGGGCCAGCACACTCCGAGAAGATGGGGTCGAACAAGGCGCGAGCGGGTTCGTCTTGTGCCAGTGGGCCAGCCGCGACACGCGGGAACTCGACGATGAAACTCTGGATGCATGCGAGTAAGGGTATTAGTGTACAGGTAGATGGGGCAATCTGCGGACGAACCGCGTGGCCCAGCCATGACACCTTGAGACTTGGCTCGGAATCCGTCGAGGTCGAGGCCGAACGTATGCCCCAGTCGTGTTTGACGACCCTGACGAGTGGATGAGGATGGGATGCAAGTGCGGAAGCGCGAACGCGCTCGAATGTGGGAATCCGGAAGCTGGAGGGGAACGCAGGCCAATAATTACTATTAAGCGTGGATTTGGGCGGCGTTGGGTGGGGAGAGCTGGAAGGCCGTGCGGTGGTGGACTCGGCGGCCATCCTTGGGTTTTTGAAATAAGGAACGACAAGAACTGGCATGATGTTTTGGTCGTGTCGGCTGCATCATATGACATGGAAATCTCTATTGCTAACTTCTATCCATCTGATGATGAGCCATAGAACGCTTGAGGAGCGCTCAATGCTCAGTACTCACCCCAATCACACACCAGTCTTGAAACACAACGACCGGAGCATCAGCATTTCACTGTGCTTCATCGACTTGAGTGTATCGTGACATAGGAATTACAAGTACAGTGCGGTTTCAAGAAAGCGACTGTTCAACCCCAGCGAGAAATGCATATTGCGAGGTCAAATGTTATCGAATGAGATTAAATAATAACAAAACATTTCACAAGTAATTGATCTGATTTGACCGGAAATGAATGAAATCGAAGCAGATCAATTCC
>Ga0307510_10009675_pt1 | contig 11477 bp, 4 predicted proteins | sample 12_EM_MG_FD_207224 | JGI IMG/M metagenome (GOLD analysis project Ga0307510, IMG submission 207224) | Populus trichocarpa ectomycorrhiza microbial communities from riparian zone in the Pacific Northwest, United States - 12_EM | ecosystem: Host-associated > Plants > Roots > Unclassified | place... | reverse complement strand
TTGAAAATAAATTTTTAAAGTTCAAATTTTTTTAGTATTTTGATATTATAGTTGGACCACTAAATTGACCAGAATATATTAGTTAAACTCTTGTCAAATTTAAGTGGTTTAAAAATAACATTATAATAATATTAACATTTATTGATGCCTTAGTTAATTTTGTTAAACATTCGTTTCAAATTTTGAATTTACAATCATAACTTTCCTTGCTATTAAAAACATGCACATTTTTTTTTGTTGTCAATTTTTTTTTATGTAACCCATGGCAAAACAAGGGTAGGTAAGTAGTTACATCTATTTTATTTTGTTTGTAGAGAGGTATTTAAAAATATAGTAATAATTATTTTTTAAAGTATTTTTTATTTGAAAATATATTAAGGTAATTTTTTTTTAAAAAAGTTATCTTTTATATTAATATACTAAATCGATTTAAAAATATAATTTTTTTTTTAAAAAAATACTTTAAAAAACAGGTTATAAGTAAATAAACAGAAACATCTCCTACCCAGGCTGTCACGTGTCGCAATCGAAACCATAGGATTGGTTTATGGACGGACAGCTTCCTCAATCCTCAGCAGTTCGGATTAGCATACGAATGCCTCGGAGTCATGTAAGAGAAAATCTTGAAAAACCTCCAAACTCTTCTTCCTTAACTGAAATAACTACCAAATGTCCACCTACACTCAGCACCCTCTTTCCCCAATCTCTCTTCCTTTCAGTCCGTCAACCTCTCTTCCTTCCCACCAGCAGCCTACAAAGCCTCCCATTTCCTCTTCTTCTCCAAAACCCATTTCCTCTTCTTCTCCAAAACCCATTTCCATATCACACTCTCAAGCCTCATGGATTGAATCCCTTCGCTCCAGATCCCGCTCTAATCTATTCCGTGAAGCCATTTCTACGTACATTGAAATGATTGGTTCGGGTTTTTCGCCTGATAACTTTGCCTTCCCGGCAGTCTTGAAGGCCGTGGCAGGGATTCAGGAATTGTATTTAGGGAAACAGATTCATGCCCATGTTTTCAAATTCGGGTACGGGTCGTTCTCGTCTGTGACTATAGATAATACCCTTGTGAATATGTATGGTAAGTGCGGAGGTTTAGGTGATGCCTATAAAGTGTTTGACAGAATTACTGAGAGAGACCAGGTTTCTTGGAATTCAATTATTTCTGCGTTGTGTCGGTTTGAAGAATGGGAGGTTGCAATAAAGGCGTTCAGATTGATGTTGATGGAGGGATTCGAGCCTAGTTCGTTTACTTTGGTGAGTATGGCGCTTGCTTGTTCTAATTTGCGCAAACGCGATGGCTTGTGGCTTGGCAAGCAAATTCATGGGTGTTGTTTTAGAAAGGGTCATTGGAGAACATTTTCAAACAATGCTTTGATGGCTATGTATGCTAAACTAGGAAGACTTGATGATGCAAAAAGTTTACTAGTATTGTTTGAGGACCGTGATTTGGTTACTTGGAACAGCATGATAAGTTCTTTTTCGCAAAATGAGCGGTTTATGGAAGCGTTAATGTTCTTGCGGCTTATGGTTCTTGAGGGGGTTAAACCAGATGGGGTCACTTTTGCGAGTGTTCTTCCTGCTTGCTCCCACTTGGACCTGTTAAGAACTGGGAAAGAAATTCATGCTTATGCATTGAGAACTGATGACGTGATCGAGAATTCTTTCGTGGGTAGTGCATTAGTTGACATGTATTGCAATTGTGGACAGGTTGAAAGTGGACGTCTAGTTTTCGATGGTGTCTTGGACAGGAAAATTGGTCTTTGGAATGCTATGATTGCTGGTTATGCACAAAGTGAGCACGATGAGAAAGCATTGATGCTCTTCATTGAAATGGAAGCTGCTGCTGGACTTTATTCAAATGCAACCACAATGTCAAGTATCGTGCCTGCTTATGTGCGCTGTGAAGGAATTTCAAGAAAAGAAGGTATACATGGATATGTAATAAAGAGGGGTTTGGAGACAAATAGATATGTGCAAAATGCTCTAATAGATATGTACTCTAGGATGGGGGACATAAAAACTTCAAAAAGAATATTTGATAGCATGGAGGATAGAGATATAGTTTCTTGGAATACAATTATCACTAGTTATGTGATTTGTGGACGCTCTAGTGATGCACTTCTTCTGCTTCATGAAATGCAAAGAATAGAAGAAAAGTCCACGTATGATGGTGATTACAATGACGAAAAACAAGTTCCTTTCAAACCTAACTCAATAACTCTGATGACAGTCCTTCCTGGTTGTGCTTCCCTATCAGCTTTAGCAAAGGGGAAAGAAATCCATGCTTATGCCATTAGAAATTTGTTAGCATCACAAGTCACTGTTGGAAGTGCATTAGTTGACATGTATGCAAAATGTGGCTGCTTAAATTTAGCTAGAAGAGTATTTGATCAAATGCCTATTAGAAATGTCATAACCTGGAATGTAATTATCATGGCTTATGGGATGCATGGGAAAGGAAAGGAATCATTGGAGCTATTTGAAGATATGGTGGCGGAAGGAGCCAAAGGTGGGGAAGTAAAGCCTACTGAAGTTACTTTCATAGCATTGTTTGCCTCATGTAGTCACTCAGGGATGGTGGATGAGGGCCTGAGCTTGTTCCATAAAATGAAAAACGAACATGGGATTGAACCTGCACCTGATCACTATGCTTGTATTGTGGACTTGGTTGGTCGAGCAGGTAAAGTGGAGGAAGCATATGGACTTGTCAATACCATGCCTTCTGGATTTGACAAAGTTGGAGCATGGAGTAGCTTGCTCGGAGCATGTAGGATCTACCATAACATTGAAATTGGGGAAATTGCAGCTGAAAATCTCCTTCAGTTGCAACCTGATGTGGCTAGCCACTACGTTCTACTCTCTAATATATATTCATCTGCTGGACTTTGGGATAAAGCAATGAATCTTAGGAGGAGGATGAAGGCAATGGGTGTGAAGAAAGAACCTGGTTGCAGTTGGATTGAGTATGGTGATGAGGTGCATAAGTTTTTGGCTGGGGATTTGTCACACCCACAAAGTGAGAAGCTCCACGATTTTCTGGAGACCTTGTCAGAAAGGTTGAAAAAGGAGGGTTATGTGCCTGATACTGCTTGTGTACTCCACGATATTGACGAGGAGGAGAAAGAAACTATACTTTGTGGGCACAGTGAGAAACTGGCAATAGCTTTTGGCATACTCAACACTCCTCCTGGAACTACTATTAGAGTTGCCAAGAACCTTAGAGTTTGCAATGACTGCCATACTGCTTCTAAGTTTATCTCAAAGATAGAAGACAGAGAAATCATCCTAAGAGATGCGAGGCGGTTCCATCATTTCAAGGATGGAACTTGTTCTTGTGGCGATTATTGGTGAAAAAACGACTTGAAACAGCTTTATAGGAGCCAAAATATCCCGACAATCCTGTACCTGTACAACGAGATATTCTCATTGGTTTCCCCACTCTGATATTGATATTTTAACTAAAATTTATTGTATCCTCAACAATATTGAAAAATTGTGAAATAGAGAAGAAAAATCAAACACAAAATCCGTAGTTTTAATTCTTCCTCAAGATATGTCAGATATTCTAGTGAGTTATCAAATTTTTGGGTTTTGCTTCTATTCCTTTCTCCATTTGGAAGGGAACTCGTTTAGAGCTTTGACAACAAAAAATTGGAGATACGAATCTCACACTTCAAATTTTATTCTACCAGCAGATCTTGAGCCTAGCTTCAATCTGGTATTTCTAATGAAGATCCAGCTGTTTTTTTTTCTCACATAAGTATCAAAATCAGCATGATAACTACTAAATTTTACTGAGCTATAGCTATCCAAAGGTGCGGAACTTTATGCGTCTCAGGAGACACAGCAAGTCTTCCATCAAGAAGAAGGGAGGGGAATTGATGAAAAAGAAGGGAGGGGAATTGATGGGAACTCTTGCTCACGTGGTTAACTAACTCTTAACAAAAATAGATAACAACTTGAAAAGTTAAAAATTATGTTTGATAGAATCTTGATTTAGAAATAATCATGTATTTAAGAACTAAAAATTTTAGAAAAAAACTTGAACTCAAAGATAACTCTGAATCTAAAAACTTAAGTATGCGAATGATACCATGAAACCAATTAATCTTCGATAAATCAATGTATGATCTTTGGTCCTTTAAAGAAAAATTATTTTACCACAAACAAATAAAAATAAAACTCACATTTATTCTTCAACTTACTTCTGAAATTTGCAGCTAAAAAATATAATGTAGTTTCATCTAACTAACCCTAATAGATCTTTTTTGGGTTATAAACTAATATGTCTAAACTAGTAATCAATTAACATAAGTTTAATAGTGAAATAAACTCCTAAACAATATCTGATGGGCCATAACAAATCCAAATTAAAAATAATTATTTAACATTAAATAAATAAATAAAATAAAATAATAAAAACAAAACATTCATGCCAAAATTCCTCTATGTAGCTCGAATATTTGATTTTAGCATATTTTTAACAGATTTTCAATCTTGACTTCGAACATGTTCTCTCTTGTCTGGATGAATTATTGAGTCTACCATATATGATTGGAAAGCTTGAGATATATAGTTTTCACCTCAATTTTAATCGAAGCACGATTCCACCTGTAACTCTTGATATGTCCCAAACAGGATACAAAGATCTAATCTGACAGATTTATTTAATAATTTCAATCCTCTGAAATAATATTTTTCTGAACTCTATATAACCTGAAAATCTAACACTATAGTTTTATTTTTTTAGTATCGCCTTGTAAAATTTCAGCTTGTTCTGATATATAATATGAGATATATGTACAGTTTTACAAAACTAGTCAGCAACATTTTAAATCCAAATTCGAACATGTATCAAGAATACACAGCAAAAGGATGGAGTATTTAATATATCTGCCCTGTAAACTGAGCACTGAAAGAAGCTCGAGGAAGATGTACTAGCTTAACTGCTAAAATAGAGTTCGAACTTGTAATTTCTCTATCCTGCTTTCTAGCACCTGCGCGGGACAGCCACTTAAGACAAGAAAGAAGTGTGCAATTCTATAGACAACATTAGATGGGTAGTAATGTTTTACCTCGCCAATATATGCCCATTGTCACAGAAAGTAATCTTCCCAAAAAACTGGGAAAGAGTGCGGAAAAAAGTGCACAAACATATGAATTCTACACTTGTACAAAAACAGAGAGTACTCTTCATCAGACAAAAAAACAATCAATTTGAAGAACACCAGAAAATCATCATTCCCCTTCCTTGTCCCTTCTTAGGCGGTACCTTTCCACGCGCTTCAACATTCCAAGCTCTGATAACGCCTGGCAAAGCATGATAAAGAAACATGTCAGGAAAAGAAGCAAGATTTAGTTCAAAAAAACTAGTTAAAGCTGTTAAATGTTGTTATTGTTTAGCCGTCACAGATGTGGTGATCAATCATCTCCTAAATAAAAATGTAATTCGGTTAAATGCTGGGCAAATAGAAGTGAAATGCCAAAGCTGATAAATGTGTCTTTAAAAACTCGCAAGAAAAACGGAAGAAGGCTACACATTATAGGACAGAAAACGAAGCTCGTTGGATGATATTTAATAATTCAACATAGTGAAAAGTAGCATATGCATATAACGACATTCTCTTACATATGTTAGCAATTGATCACCCCAACTAGCTTAGCATTAAGGCTTTTGTCGCTGTTAATGTTCCCGATTGATCAGCTCCAAAAGATGGATAAGGTTTTATCCGCAATTAGTTTGAAAGAAAGAAGTCTAATCAATCTATACCAAATCCCAATACTTGATCTGAGATTTTACTGCCATTTACGATGTAGTTTCAAGAAAGTCACACAATAAGGTAATAAACAACATTCTTCACCCTCACGAGGTTATATCCTAAAAGACTAGTATAGAAGCCATAGATAATCATAAATCTATGTGACATCAAGAAACTGGTTTTCAGCGGCTCAGGATTTCAGTACGTGGTCAATGAAATCCCTTCGGATAAGAAATCAAATTTTTTCATATTTTTCAATATTTTTTCTCATCTTATTTTTAGAATTTTCATTTTTTTATATATTTTAATTTTTATTTAAAGTATAAGTTCATCTTATTAAAAGATATTTTAAAATTATAAAATATCCCTTCTATCAAAATGCTGCTTCTCTGGCACACTCACTCTTACACTAAGCATGTCATGCATCATTCTTGATTTTTTCAACTCATGTGAAATCATCATTCATCTTTTTACAACTTCATGGTCTTTCCTGTGATCCCTGAAAAAAAATTGATGTTTTATTTAGGAATATAGTGTAATAATTTATTAAGATTTTCACATGTATTGTATGATTTTTTCTGAATAACATGAAACAAAATATTACTACTAGTTTTAAAAATGCTATTTTAATCACCAAAAAAAAAAACTGACATCAGCATAATTTATTCAAGTTTTATGGAAGTAACCTCGGTCAAATTTGTGTTCAGTTTTCGTTCATCGGCAAGTGAATGCAGTTGGATGAGTTGATATTCTAAAAAGCATTTATGAAGTTCCAAAAATTGTCTCATTTTGTAATTCAGAAACGAACGTTGTTTATTTACTTATCCAATCCTGCAATATGAATGTAAGAAAACGATATCGAACAGGTATTGAATGATCCTACCAAATGCTTGCCTTAGTAATAGCTCCTGCAAATTTAGGAAATGGAAGCTCAACCAATTGTTAGTTCAAATCTGAGCACAAACACAAACATTCTCACGAAATAGAGTGCTACTGTTGTGTACGAGACACGGAAGGACAGCAAATATTGTGCACCGCTTTTACTCCCAGATAGTAAGTAGTACACACATATCATTCCAAAATGTAATAAATAATAATAAACATGTAAAAGAAAAAGTTGTTTAAACAAACTAATTGATCAGGCCAGTGAGAAAATAGGAATACAGGGCCTTTCAATCAGATACAAACTTGCCCCGAGCTGACAAATCATTTGGGCCATTTCTCATCTGCCAGAGTGATCAGACAGAACTAACAGACGCTTCGGCGTGTTATTCTTCCTTGGAATCTGGTGAAAAGAATATAGAGAAGGAAAAAAATACAGCTCCTGAAGTCTTCTATGGTGATATGCTGAGGATATTTGACTGGAAAACATAACACAATTATCAGCTAGGCAAGGATCTCTCTTTTGCAGCATTTGTGCACTTAAGGAGAAATCCTTCACAAAAATGTTGCTAACTCCACATATAACTATTGTAGAAGAGGAACTAAAGTGGGTAAAATAGGAATAATTGAATCTGCAAGTTTACAAGGAAAGTAGCACGGATTAGATTAAAGTCTTCCAGATGATACACAAGTCCTAGACCCCCGAAAAAGAAGATACTCTGTACTCGAGTCAGAATGGTATGTGAGCTTTCCCTAATCTTAAAACATTGATATCACATCAATAACCATCCTATCATCTCCTATTCCCAATAAAATGGCAATATGTTTGCTTCCTTCAATCCTATATGATAGCTCCACAGTATTGTTGGAACTAACATCACAAGGATCAAAAACTTAAGAAAGAAACTGACAGAGAGAGAATCGGTGCCTTGATATTCCTGAATGGCAAAGCACAGCCTGCTCAAAAAAGATTTGACGGAGATAGAGAGCGGTCTCAGAAACTCATTGCGTCATCTATAAGGTAAAACCTCAAGACTGCCACACAGAAAAACAATTATGAGAGAGAGCTATACAGAATATAAAGAATATAAAGCTAAATTATAGTACAATATAACTGCATATGGTGGTCAAGGACATAGCAGTTATATAATGAGTCAAGAACTTACATGGAAAACATTATAAGCTGTTCAAGGCAGAAACAAAATATTTTTCAAAGCATGTGAGCGCTAAAGGAAGTAGCAGAAAAGAATGATCCAACTATAAGCAGAATGCAATGTCAGGAAAGTAACCACAACCATCAAGACTTTCTCAATTTCTGATTTCACTTCAACATTTATGCAGCAAGGCAAAATTGGACAACTTAAAAGAAATGGTCAAGCCAATATCCCTGTCTTTGGAGGTGGGGCATAGCAACACTACACTAACTATGGCGAGAGAAGAAAACTGCCTTAGAGATATGGAAAACGAAGAAGGGATTATAGTCATATTTTAAATAACTATAGCCAAAGTAGCAAAAGTGTTCTCAGAAAGCTCCAGATAAACCAATTTCTGTCCAAAATCACTCCAAAAATAGGATATTTGGCCAGGTTCCTTTGAGTAAAAGTCTGTTTGGAAAAGAAAAAAAAAGAGAGAGATTTAAGAGATGCTTTTTGGACACAAGAGCAAAGGAGAATAGACACTGAACTCTTCATAAAACAATTGTTTTAACTGGAAAAGTAGAGCAGAATGAACTCACTGCAGCATGACCACCTATCCACATGTATCAAAGGAAATTTTACCCTTTTGATATAGGAAGCTACTCTGCATGAAAGCATGAAATGTTTACCGAAGGATGATAGAATCTAGCTGTGAAATGAAATTATGATAAGAAGAGGAAAAGACAGCATAACTATCTTCTAACAATGCTAAAACTATATTGGAGAAGGGAGGTATAATTTCAAGTATTTTGGATACAATTGATCAGGGTTGGGAATGGAAGGGAATGAACTTGCACTCACATCCTCACATCCCATCCTAATTTCGTGCCTCCCTTAGAGTGCACTTTAACCCCCCCCAGAATTTTTCCAGCATCAAAAACATTACACCACAGAACTAATTCATTTTATACAAAGGTTCAAGCAGGATGAAGGATCTTCTCTGGCTTCAGAAAATCAATCAAATGAAATGCAAACTTCAGCAGATGCATCAAAACAAACGAAAACCAGGTTAAGCTCATGGAATTGTGAATTCTTACTACATAACATATGGCTTTGATATTTTCAGCTGGATGCCGGTTTTAATAGCTTAATCCTCTCCATTAACTGGATGTTATATTCATCACTCGTTAGGTAAATTCTAGGCCAAATGTCCAAGTCTAGCAATCAGTAAAATTTAACATACATCTTCTTTAACCCACTGAGAGGAAACAATTAGAGCATAGCTCCCTTAGCAGATTACCAAAAATCCAGCTACTTTTCAGCACCACTGACTTTATTGTTCTGCACCAACAAGCCAGAAATGATTATACACCCCTTCCCCATCTTTTTTCCTTTTTTCAATCCTCTTCACTAATATCACTGCTCATTTCAATATAAAGACATTTTTTTTGCAGGATTATCTCATTGAATATTACCTCTCTCATTCTCTACGTACAGTGGAACGAGAGAGAGAGAATCAGTGACTGCAAACAGACAGCCAAATCCAATCATTGTTTAGTTCATATAAAATAGTCTTATATCTGGAATACAATTACAAAATGCCCATATCTTACACCCTATTTATTAACATTCAATAATTCACATCATAAAAAAATATAAAAATAATTAATCACACAAACTGAACCTCAATGAATCAGTTAAAGCAGTTCCATAGGGGAAAAAAATTTGTTAAAGCATACCTGCTTCTTACTCAGACCAGTTCCTAATTAAAGAATCCAACAAGTCAATAACTTTCTTACCACCCTCACCACTAACATCCTCAAAACAATCACATAAAGCCTTATCTAACTCCACTGCCTCCTTCACCCTAGCCTCGCTCAACAAACTCCTATAGACCCTTTCCTTTAACCCACCAATAGGCAAAAACCCCACACTGACCATGTCTTTCAAAACCTTCAAACCCTCAAGAACCCAACCAATCTCACACAACCCATTAACCAAAACACAAAATACAATCTTTTCAACTTTACATGGAGAGCCAGGCCTAAGCATCCAATTGTACACTTTCAAGGCCTCTTTGGGTCTCTTCTTTTTTATATATGAAGTGATAAGCATGGTGTTCATAGGTGAAAGATGTGAATGTGCTTGTGGGGTGTGCCTAAGAATGGTGAGAAGTGACATGGGTTTGGTCATGTCTGGTTGGGAAGTGAGAGAGTGAGTGAGAATGGAAAAAGAAAGGGACTTTGGAGGTGGGTTAGCGAGGAGAGAGGTTGTGATTAATTGGATTGCGGTGGTTAAGTGGTTTAATAGACATAAACGTGGGATTAGAAGGTTGATTTTGGTTACTTCTTCTTGTGTCAATGTTGTTACTACTTCCGAATTGGTGGAGAGTTTTGGTATATCAATTGAAGAAGAAAACAATGCAAACAACTGGTGCGAGAAAGGAGAGATGGTAATGGATTTTGATGGATTGGAGAGGAAGAGGAATAGGAGGGGCTTGGCTTCCATTGATTTCATTTTCATCAATGGCGTTCCTTCTACCCTACTGCACCTGTTATATTTTGAATTGGTTTTTGTTTGTTTGGTCTAAATAGTAATAATCAAGTTTAAGTATCAACCAGCTCTCGTAGCTCAGTTGGTTAGAGCACCCGTTTAGTAAGCGGGAGGTCTTGAGTTCGACTCTCAACGAGAGCATTTAAATAAGATTTTGTCACTTTTTTACTTTAACAATTGAATTTTCTGACACTTCAGTTAAATTTTAATCCTTCGTACCCATTTCTTACGGCATTATTTTTTATGCTTTTTTTTTTTAAAGTGAAATACAGTTTAAATGTTTAAACAAAGTAATTTTGGTGTATGGTTGGAGTTTTGTTATTATATTTTTAGAGATGATAATTTAAATAATTATAGTTAGAAAAATAAATTTAAATAAATCATTTTTAATTATGATTTATTGAAATAAAATATATGTTTGATTAAAATTATTATTGATAAAAAGTTTGTATATATTTGGTTAAAATGTTTTTATAAGTGTTTTCGCTAATAAAATTACTAAAAAGTACACGTTAACAATATTATATTTGTTAATGATATTATGGTGTATTGTATTTTAATTTTTTTTAAAGTATTTTTAAAATATAAAAATAAACGGGGGTTTTAGTAGGTTTTTAGAGTGTAGTAGTAATTGTTTTTCAAAGTGTTTTTTATTTGGAAATACATTAAAATAATATTTTTTTAAAAAAAATTATTTTTAATATCAGCACATCAAAATAATTTAAAAACACATAAAAAAATATTAATTTAAAATAAATAATTTTTTTTTTCAAAACCATTTTTAAACCAGTCGTATTGAAACAATTAAATTTATAACCAGACAATGAAAAATTGTGGTCGATGAAAACCACAGCAGCCACCACTTCCACCACTCCCCTAGACATTCTCTTAAAAGAATATTTTTAGTCTCTTAAAAGAATATTTCTAGGTGTGGTTTTAAATAAGTAGATTTTAAAAAATATATTTAGGTAAAACTATTATAAAATGTTTTTTTTTGTATGTAAAATTAAAAAAAAAGAGCATATTTTCATCAATAAAAAAAAGTTATTTATCTTCTACAAAATTAAGATTTAAAATACAATTATGTATAGTTCTAATAAAAAAATTAACTAATGAAATAATATTTTTATATTTTATAATTAAA
>Ga0307510_10009674_pt1 | contig 11478 bp, 10 predicted proteins | sample 12_EM_MG_FD_207224 | JGI IMG/M metagenome (GOLD analysis project Ga0307510, IMG submission 207224) | Populus trichocarpa ectomycorrhiza microbial communities from riparian zone in the Pacific Northwest, United States - 12_EM | ecosystem: Host-associated > Plants > Roots > Unclassified | place... | reverse complement strand
CGGAAATTGCGTAAGCGTCAATGGCGCCATTTTGACATATGTTTTTTTTTTACAACACGTGCTTTTATCTTATGTTTGTTTTGCTTACATCAATTAATCCGAGATCCTTTTATTTTGCTGAGTACGAAATTCTGACAGCTATACTAGTGGAAACCAAACTACGGGGTTATTCCCTCTTTTGGGGCGTGACGCGTCCCGCGAAAACAGCGCAACTAACTTTGACTAGTAATAGTGACGAGTGACGAGTGAACTTCGATGTTCTGTGAGGAACTCCACCACGAGCGTTCGATGCTACCACCCCTACAGTTGATGATGAATTAGCTTCGGACTGTGAAGTAGTCCACTCGAAAAGCATCTCTGCCTCATTACAAGTTAGCGCCGCAATAGATACGAGGATCAGTTTGTTACCTTCCCTTACGCTGCCAAGGAGATCTAGCCGTCACAGAAGAAGGTAAGAACGCTTTCAGCAGGTCATTCTGGCCGTCTTGGAAACACTTATCCCAACATTATGAGTCGGCTCTCGGCCCGTTGATGGTGCCGCGCATGTCGGCGAGCCAAACATAAGTAAGATACCTACACGATCGGCTATCGGTTAATCTCATTGATATGAACAAGAGGAATGGATACTGTACTTGTTCTGCAAACAAATGTGTCTGTCACTCGTCGACACCCGTCCTCGGAGACTGCTGCGACGTCGTTGACATCTGATGAGGGAAAGAACTAATGTGCCACAAGGGAATCGTAAAACGGTTCTATCTTGCGGTTTCCGGGGAAAGGGGGTGCCGGGCCGTTGCCTGATGCCAAAGACCCAGTTGGGGTTTGTAGGGAGGGACACACCATCTTCGCAGTCCTTGTCTTACACAATTACTTTGCCGCATGTCATGGCGCGTGACAAGAGAAGAGGATTGGGAGAGAACGGTGCACATAACACCACAGTAAAGGGGAGTCAGGCTCGCCGGATCGTGTGAGATCACCACTTTCCGATGATCAGCTCTAAATGTTCGTGAGAGGCTGTGCTATGATTCACTTCGTGCTGTGTCAGATGTGCAGCAAATTCAATGCGTGCAAGGGCTGCCTATAAGAGAGTGTGGCGAGCAGGTTGTAGATGAGTGGCGCACTATGCGGACCTTGGCTTGCACACCAACCTCGACCCAGTAGACGTCGTTCCGAGCTGTAGAGCAGATATATCTTCTCCCTGCTTAGCAAGCCTGCAGAGCCTTTGAAAGGGCTTCTACAGAGTGCAACCCTTGACGCCATGACCAATATCCACCTCGTCGGCGTAAACCACGTCAACAATGCTCCTTCCATGTCCATGGAACTAAATTCACTGGCAGACGTGGGTGCGATGTGGGTCTTCATTATCAAACCGTCGCTGCCTGACCCACTATGAGAGTATGGGGACCCGAGGCACAACAGATCCGCTGAGTCACGGCCGTACCGTCATGCACTGCGCAGTTTCTTTCCATTACACTCCAGGAACACCGTCTTTGTTCTAACAACACATGGAAGAGTACCGAGAGCGCTGGCCGGGTGTGAGCTCAATAGAGAGTTTGTCTCGAGTGAGGGGCGCACAAGAGACATGAAGCTACGATACACAATTGCGCTTGGCACCCACGCCCACTCTTGAGCTTTTCATGGTTTCGGCGATATTGTCAAGGACAACAGTCTTCGAATCATAAGTGGAAGGAAGAAGTCAGCCCAAAATCTGAAGAGAGAAGGCTGTCACACACCAGTCGTAACCATGGAGACACACGACCACAGTACTGCATACCGTACCGAGTACCGACCACATCCGCCACGCGATGAAATCTGGGTACAGAAATGGGCATTCCCATGTATGTCCGTGGGTGCGCGGATCTGCCGCAGACGACGTGGCGTAGACCTTGTGCGTGACTTGAAATCCTGGGCCTTCCGGAACATCGTCGTAAATCTTGTGCCTCTGATGGCTCGTCGAAGGATGATATTGGAAACTATCTGGTTTTCATTCGTAATTTTTGAACGAGCTCAGCAGAGGAACATCAGCCAATTTGGAGATGGAGGGAAGTACTGGCCGCGGTAGTAGTTCATATCCGAGTCGGACTGAAGGCTAGCCCCATGACTTACGACTACTAGTCCTGATACTACTCTGACTTGATCATCGCCCTTGTGATTACTTGTGCGTTGGACGTGGTCGCATCTCGTAGGCCCAAAGAGCTCCTATAAATTCAAGTTGTGTGTTACGATGGAGAGAAGGGCGTTACGGAAGTTATTACAGAGTTGTTACGGTAACGGTCACAGCGCAGTCACGCGTTTGTTTGTGAAGTTAGCTCTGCAAACTGGCCGCCGTGCAAACTTCACTGTTCCTTATAAAATGACAATCAACCATGGAGTCAGAGTAGCTCACGGCCTAATACATTTCTGGACAACACCATAGTTAGGTTACGGTCCCTCGCTGTTGAGTTCACATTGTCTGGGTCGGCGCCTTTCAAAGATTCGCAGCTTCTTCACCTCCACCACTTAGCGAGGCCATGCTGTGGTGGCTTATTGGTTTGCAGCCTGTTGTCGAAGCCATGCCTTCCGATGACGATACAGTAGGGTGAGGGCTCCAGGCAGAAACGTGTACGAGAAGCAGGGTTCTTTGGCAGCCCGGCGATCGTGGAGAAGTTAGAAGAGACCATCGGGACAGTGAAAGGCGGTTGGACTTCAAAGAATCACGCGGTGCGTCCGAATCCCCGTCTATCTCACATTTCACTTAGACAATAACTTAATCTGTCAGGAGGGCAAACCCAAGGCCAGCGTGCGAGACACTGGGCGGAATGCAACGGCGTGGATTGTCTTTCAAGGTCAGGGAATTGTCCAACTAACGACTATCGACTAGGAATCTTTCTTAACGTGGAAGGTATGTACCGCCACTCCGTTCAAAGTTGATCCAGAGTGCTCGAATCATGTCCTTCCAGGAAGCGCCTTTTCCATCTCGACTGACTAGGCAAGACAGTCCTATCCAGAGTCGCAGGTCCGGCAGCTATTGGAGAGCATCAGGGATATCCGCTGGCTGGTTGACGTTACACATCACGATTTCAAAGACCCCGAAGTGCCATAGAGGTTCTTGTTTGAAGATATTTGGCCTAGATGATGCTGCAAGCATGTCACGATGGAGTTGGTTATGAGTATCGATACACAGTGCATGATGCATATACTGAAAGCTGCGTAGGATACGCTTTGTAAGACAGCAGACTTCACTTCACGCATACATGTAAGCTGTGTTGGTATACATGAATTAGGAATTCCATTTTTCTCCCTCAATGCATGCTGGGATCTTAAGGTTCCTATTGCCAATCTCATATTTTTTAGAGTCGCTCAAAGTAACCCTGGGTTTTAGGTTCTAGTGGAATTCCGTTAATTCAGTTGGTAGTCATCTGACAATCACTGCAGAAATCAGACGAAGATCAGAGCAGACCGTGAATTCCACCAAGTACACATGGTTCTGACCCGATACGCTGTGTACATGAGATATCTATAACGTACCAATTCATTTCTCCACACCCTACACTATAACGTCAGCGGATCGAAAGAACACAAGCGGTCAAGGGGACAAATGAGCGACTAGCTTCTGAACGAGATAGTCATAAGCCATGAACTCGTCTCCCTGAAATACAAGAAAAGATGAGGGTTGAGCCGGCCCAAGTGGAACATGGGGATACTTCGCCAATGCTCACCTCAGGTGTGTAGCCAAATCTAGTAAGACAACAGATGGAAATGACGTGAGAAGGGCGAAATAATGTGTGAGAAATGTACCGTAGATCGTGCCTACCTGGCATAGAATGACTTGAGCGTAACTAGTGAGTGGCATAATACCGGGGCGATCTGCTCGCCTCGTGACTGTGAGTCGGCGATGACCCACTCGTGAAGCGTTTGCACGAGTTCGCGCCCAAAGCCGTGCTGGCGGTAATCTTTGAGGATGGCAAAGCGGCTCAGGCTGTAACACGGGACGCCCCCAGAAGAAGTTCGGGAGACGCGAATGGTCCCAACCGGCAGAAGAGAAGGCACGAGGCGAAGTAAGAAGTGCTCGGACGTGTCATCTAGACTATGAAAAAGCGGAAATACTAGTATGAGTACCGTTAAGTACCCTTTGACCGAGCCAGTGGGTTGTTTGTGGGATAGATCAAAACAGAAAAATTACCAACTTGTCCGCCTCGTCCTCTAACGAGGAGCCCATTTCACGACGGAAGACGTCGATGCGGATGTCGTAACACTGCTGGAGTAGTTGTTCTCTACCTAATTTCCCTGCAGAGGGGACCAGGACGATCTCATGGGCTGGGGAAATCTTCATACTTGAAGCTTGTTGAACACCACTGGTCATGGCCCTTATCGATCTTATCCCGGAAATGGCATACTCCTTGTTATTTCTGTATTGACAGGGCGTTCCATCATTGAGGGCTACTATAGCAGTTGGGATACGTCGCGACAAAAACTATTTTCTGAATGAGTTTCCGTTATTCACATAGGTATTATCTAATCCCCCCCTCCCCTCAGCTTGGAAAAGGACCGATTCCTCTCCTCAGGGCTTATAACACAGAATCGTTGGAGTGAACGGGGATACGGGCAATGCTGCAAGTAACATTGACCTTGTCTCTGCGGGGTGCCAACACTGTGTCATCGTCAGCGGGGGCATAGAGTTCATCCACCTACAACATTAGCAGATCGACCCAATACATGCAACAAAAAATACCATGAGTTCTTAGATGACTGGTGACACAATTACTCGCAGCGTAGAGTATACAGTACGGCACTATACACATATGATTGAGGTGGGACTTAGAGCTTGGCGGCCTTGAAAACCCTCCAACCAAAACGTGGACATCACTGTCACATCAGCCACGAAACCTGTGGGCAATGACCTTTTTTTGTTCGGAGAACCGAATTTACTGGGAGACGAGCCCTGGGCTGCGACATCTTCATCAGGTAGATACTATCTGACTCATGGATTTGAGGCCCATGGACACAAGACGCCGGAGATCTTCTCAGACTGAGCCACGACTGCACAGTCCATGTACTGCGCACTTTCATTTGAGTAACGCTCCATCCTAACTCGGAGGGGCTATGACGTTAACACAGCATGATAAAATGCTGATCGGAGCCGTCGGGATCAGCGGAAGGACTGTCTCAAGTGACGGACTCACAAGGGACAAGGGATCAATATACGTTTTCCTCGCGACCCGTGCCCTCATAGATTGGCCATTTCTCCATTTTCCGAGGATGACGATCTTCGTTTCATAAATGGGGAGAGTCAAACTCGAAATCGGACCAAGGAAAGGACGTCACTCACCATACCCACCCCGCGACATAGTCTCATAGATCTCTACCAATCAGTGTACTCTCAGCGAGTAGTTCTGGCCACCAACCGCATCCGCCACATGAGTGCGATCCGACCTCACGTATGAGAATGGGAAAGTACAGAGTACAGCCCTGGCGCAATCCGGCATGGTGTGAAGCTTTGTCCCAGCCAGCTTGCAGACCAATGTCTTGGGATCCTCGCGCTTGTTCTAGTCTTGTGCCTCGGATAGTTACTAGTTGTATAAGGACGATGAAAGACGATCTTGAATGCTCTGCCTTTTCATCAATGACCTTGAAGCGGTAATGCAGTGGACAGAAGGGGTTGGACGATACGGGCCGGTCACGGTGACATGGCACCGGCCCACTGGCGTACTATAGTATATACGTATATCATCATGTCGGCCCTTGCTAGGCTTCCCACTTTACCTGTGTCTCGCTTAGATATGCACTCTCTGCGTCCCGTTACGATATCTAATGAGCGTAAACGGTGCAGGTCGGCATTTTTTCGTGAAAACGTCACGCTAAGGAGAAGTTGGAGAACAAGTCCGATGTCACCGCCCAGTGCTATGACGAGGTCCGTACAGTCTGATCCAGGTCCATAGGGTATGACAACTAGTGCCTGGATAATCTTTGGGTCTTTTGTGGGGTTAATTTAGCCAAACGCAATATAGCAAGGGGAACCTAAGGTGCCACAATGTCTTTTGTTTGCTCCCCATTCTCAGTACCCTTTCCGTCATCACAGATCGATGGTAGACAGGGGCTCTCATCTGATCCTGACACTTCACCGGCGAAACATTGACACAGCTTGACGCCGCGAGGCTTGCTGTATTCCATTACTGTCAGGGTTATTTCGGCCGAACAAAACCGAGAGTCCGCCTGGGTCAGCTAGTAGCCGCCCCGGCTGGAGGAAACCGATAATTTGGCTCTTCTTATGGCCAACAGATTTACCGTGCTTATGATTTGTCGGGCTACTCCCTCGAGCCACTATCGCGTGCAAGCGTACAGACCCCGCCACCCCGCATTACGTCTTGAAGGCGCCACGGATATTTGAGCTAGTAAGCTCGTGACTCGTGAATCAGTCGTGAGTGGATCCTACATTCTCTAATAGATTACGGAGCTACGTGTCCGATCCACGGGAAAGGGGTCTCACATCGTTGACAGCTTCTGAAGAGTGATGTGAGAAAGCGGTGTTGTAGGCAATGGAATCCGATGTAATAATGCGGCTAGACTCAATTGCATCAGCATGTATGTGACCGCTTCTTTTTTTCGTTGGGGTAGATGACAATAAGTACATGTCCGGGTTCAATATAGTATATTGGGGATACAGTAGCTATTTCCCGTCAATTGGAGAAACACATGGCAAAGGTGGGGCTGCATTATTGCACCCGACAGTTATGAATTATTGAAATAAAGTAGCAGTAGCTTGTAAATATCACTAGGGTCATCGATTACAACCCCACAGCCTGCGTGAAGAGAGTTAATTTCAGGCATGAGTGCCCAACCGGGGGAGCCATATTCGGATCTTCAAACTTCAAGTTCGGAGGCAGGGAAGCCTAGCAATTGTGTTAATTTCATAGGCGCATTATCGGCAATGCCCCAACATGATAACAGTGATCCAGAAATGGGTTCAAGCGCCGAAGGGAGTCTTTCTGAAGCTTGTCTGCATGGCTAATCTGATAGGATTTTGTATGTGGGTCGGCGAAAACAAGAAAATGTGTTTATTCTGAGTCAAACACACACGCGTCGCCTCGTCGTACATACACCCGATAGTTACAATAGTTGTGTTCAAGAATAGAAGAGCGTATTGTTTAAGCCCCATGCGGGATAGTCGCCGCGCCGTGATTGTTTGCTGGCGCGTGTGCGGCTGGAAGGACAGGCGGAAAGTTAATTGTGTGATTAGGTAATTGATCGGCTGCGGTGTACCACTGCCACTGGTAAGTTACCCAGCGACGTTATTTTGACCTTGTCCGGGGCCATCATGGTGGACACCTCTCCACATCGGGCCACGATCGCACTCATCCAGGAACTCTGTAACACGCTGGCCGCACAGGGATTTGATTTTTTCGAGCACTTCTACGGTCAATTGCTCGGCGTGGTTGGCTATCATGTGGGTCTTGATTTTATCGGGACGAGTCCACATGAAATCGCAGAATAGGCATCGTCGCCGGGGAATATGCAGGTCCTTAATGTGTCGTTTGAGCTCCTGAGCTCGTCCAAAATCCACATGGCAATATGCACAGAGAAGCCGCGCCTTGCGACCCTTGCGATGGGGTCTCTGGTCCCCAGTGATGCTTTGGACAGCCAATGCCTCTGGCTGTATGAATACTAAATAAGCGGAAAGTTATCTCTAGAAACGTGGAACTACTACTGACCGTGAGGTATCCGCTATGCCGCAAGGGTTGAGGGACCAGTGTTGAAAAGTCAGCCATGTAGTTGATCTCTTGCTCCATGATTGGGCCTTCTACATGCACGCCATTGCGTCCAGCAAGGACCGGCGTTGGGTCTTTGTAGGCACCCTGCTGTTTTTTTTTCGGGTGTCAGAACTGCTTGCAGTCCTCGAAATCTCTAACCCATACGTTATAAGATGGTCCATTGCAGTACTGTGCAACATCATAGGCAAGGTCAAGTGTCATAGAGGCGGGCTAACGAAACTCTCAGTGAGTATTTAGGAATCAACAGCCACAAATTTATCCTCACAGCTCTTAGGAGATGTATGCCTTGTGGAAACCCTGTATCGTGGGGCAACCATGATCGACCCTGATTAGTGGCTTGCGAATGCATTATCCTGGTGAGTTGCGGGGTCACCTCGGGCGGTCTGTGACGATTCTTATATGTCTAGCAAGGTCCTGCCGTAGAATCGGGATCAATAACAGACACTCCAGTTAGGGAAACTCATCACATGGATACGATTATCCGCACATTAAAAGTCACGACCAGATATCACAGGCCTAGGACATGATGTGATAGTCTGAAGTAATTATATTTGAAAGATGAGCCACGAGCCTGAGCACGTCACATCATTTTTGGACGCACACCGGCATGCGAAGACTATGGGAACGAAGAGGCTCCCAGCCCCGCTGAAGCTCGCGGATCACTCGCAAAGAGAGCACTTGCAGAACTTTTGTGAAAATTGGGTGTACATAAAATTCCAACACCAATCACCCGTGGTTGAGTTGTCCTTTGAAGAGACTTGCGTTTATCTTGTGCTTTTGAAGGGCGTTAGGACGGCCACCGGTTACTTATTGATGTGACTATCCTTCGGGGACAAGCCAAATTGCTCCCTATCCGAGTTGAGTTGATTCACGTACACCAGAACGGAGTCCTAGTCCCTCCAAAAATTGAGCTCTGGAGTCTGGGTCAATGGACACATATGGTGATTTCAGTCGGTCAAGCTTATCTGTCGGTTCACATCAATGAGGGCGCCCGGGGCATCGTCGTCGAGGCCAGCCAAGCCAAATAAGGCATAACTGCATTGGTCCCTCACGTCAATATAGGGAATAAGTTTGTAGGGTCAATGTTACACTCGGGGCTCCGGTTATGGTAGCCGTGCGTCTTCTCCTCCCAGATATATCGCATTCATAAGGCTGTCCCACAAAGATGGGGTGGCTAGCCCCTGCCGGGAATGAGTCCTTGTCGGGAAATTGAGAAGTGACGGTGCAAATGCAAGTCTGGAGAGAACGAAGCCTCGGGGTCGGCACGGCGGTCGGGTTGGATGGCGAACCTAGATCAGCCGGAATCGCTTGCTACTAGTGCAAAATTGTTCTGAGTCAAAGTATCTTGTCCATAAACACGGTGAATATGTATCTTCTATTGAGATTCGGGGATTTTACTCCGCCACACATTTGTATGGTGTTTGGTACCTGTGAATGGTCCGTGGGAAAACCCAGCTGGAAACGGATGTCTAGGTGTAGGTGTAGCTAGTTGTGCTTCTCCAGTGGAAATTCAAATGAAATTCTTCAATTCCCCATTCTCCCACAGGGCTTTGCCGTCATTCCGCTGGCGTGCTCATCCGACGCCGCGACCCTTACAGCTATCCCTTACTCCTGATTCGGCGCTCACTCAGCGGCTTAGACCTTAATCCTTAACCAATACGCGTCGGGCCGGTGATTATTCGTACATGAGTCATCTGGACTGGACTGGGCCGTGTCCGTGAATTTTTTTCGTGAGAACACCAGTTATGGATAAGTGCTGCAGGGGTGACCGGTGATCCCGAATCAGTGCATCAGGAAAACCCCGTTTTTACTTTTTGTTACTTTTTGTGCTTTTTCAAGCCCAAAAAGTAAAAATATGAAAAGTACAGATTACTTATGAAAAGCCAACCCCTCCACTTTTTGCGTACTTTCTGTTTACTTTTTTTATACTTCTCTACCTTTTGTTTGCTTTTTTCATACTACTCTACTGTTTTCATGGGATGTTACTTAGACTAGATCGGAGGCGGCATGTGTGTACAGTACCGAAACTACATGAGCATCGAGTCCCAACTACCACCTGGTGGCACTATTAACTTCAAGTTGCACACTTGCCACCTCAGCAGCCAGTGTTCGACGGGCTTCGTCCGGGTCACTTTCGATCCACGTCACGATCATTTGGGACATCTTGACGCTCTGATCGGGCTTATCTCTGAGCTTTTCGTAGAGCTCTGCGTCGCGTATCTTCGCCATGCGTTCCATCGCTCTGCGGACTTGAGCGAGAACGGGAAGGACTGCTCATGCACTTGCGCCACGGCTCCTTGTGAAACGCGTCGTACTTCTATCACGAGTGATGCTTTTCCGAATAAGATTGCCTGCCTGTCAATGATAGCACACAGATAAGGGAAAAACGATGCAGATCCAACTGTTCACCAAGCAACACGATATTTACAACTGAGAGGTCGGTCCGAGTCTAAAGGTCTACGGATGGAAAAGTAGCGATGGGGGAGGACCGGGGGGACATGGAAAATGACGACTTTAAGGTGTTTAAAATGATAATGATCTGCGATCTAGTGACAGTATCAGTATGCGCATAGCAGAAAATGGGGAACTTGAACAAACTAGAAATCAGAGTCAGACAACGAAGCTCGCTGCAGAAATGCTGCGCCCCAAGCTTTCTTATCCAACTGCTTTTCTTCCGGACCTTCCTTGCTCTTCTTGGGGCCCTTACGAATGTGAATAAGGTCGGCGGCGTCTCGAATATCCCCTTCAAGGACACGAAGCTTCTCTGGCCCGATAACCAAGAGATCACGCATGTGCATGTCACTGACCTTGTACCAGCTGTCCTTACTGAAGTTGGTCGTCTTTGTGAACTTGCCGTCTCGGCCCATCACTTTGATAATGCTGCTGCTCTTGTTCAGCCTGGCTTTCTCGTGGCTCTCCTTGGTGATGTATCCTTTGGCCCATAGCCAGAGAGCACGGTGCACCTGTATATCATGAATATATTGGGTGTCATACAAAAAGGGAAACGTACTGAGGTAGCACTGAGGACAAGCACGGTGTAGAGGAATTGACTATCGCCAACCAAATTTGTAACATCAACGGCACCCTTGAAGTCAACCCAGCATTGTGCCATGGTCTGGATCACCAGCTCGCCTCGATAGCGACCGGTTTGCTTGACCTGTATTACTTTCAGTGGGGATGCGGGTAGAGCTCGTCGCTTTACATACCAATAGTTCGTCACCATCCATCTCATCCCTCATGTCGAGGTAAATGTAACGATTGTAATCGAGCTGGTATTCTGCGACTTCCTGCCACTCTTCGGTAGTTTCCAGTTGCTCCGAATCCATGAAGTCACCAACAACGGCAAGTCCATTCGAGCCGATTGAGCTTCACCACTCTGTAAGTCTCTGGGTGGACTGAGATTAATTAGCGGATATAGTTAATAAGACTTGGAGCGTCATGGGTCGACATACCACTTGATGAACGGCGCAGCCCTTCTCAACAAGATGCTTTATTTTTTTCTGGCCATTCTTGGTACTTCCTTTGTAGACCTCGTTCCAAATTGCTTGTAGGGCTGGCTTGGCATCCTGAAATTGGAGGCTCCAGACGTCCTTGCTTGTGCCGCCAACATATCGAAGGAATGTCGGGATAAATGTGTTCGCCCACCTCCCATTTTCAAGTGCGCCTTCAGGGAGTTGCGAATTGCCTTGTCGCTTGAGGGGTTTCGTCTCTTTGGCAGCGACTGTGATCCCGG
>Ga0307510_10009670_pt1 | contig 11481 bp, 12 predicted proteins | sample 12_EM_MG_FD_207224 | JGI IMG/M metagenome (GOLD analysis project Ga0307510, IMG submission 207224) | Populus trichocarpa ectomycorrhiza microbial communities from riparian zone in the Pacific Northwest, United States - 12_EM | ecosystem: Host-associated > Plants > Roots > Unclassified | place... | reverse complement strand
TGCTTTATTAATACTCAATATTAATTAGAGTTGTTGCAGCTGATATATATTATGTTTTTTTCTTTATGAAATGGAGTTGTTCTTATAAATTGGGGTATGAGAGATATCTAGAACTAACATATTAGTACTTATCAATTGACAAGTAGTCTCATAACCCGATTTTTTGTTCTTTTTTCTTACTTTTTTGAAAAATCCAAAAAGAATAGCAAAAACAAAAACAAAGAATCCAAAAATATATATATTTTTGATATATTTGTGTCGTTTTTGATATTTTTAGTGTCTTTTTGAAAATAATTAAAAATTCATAAATTTACTTTCGACATGTTTGGTTTTAACGCACTCATTTTAAAATCATTGTTGACATTGACATTACTTTTTTCAAAAATACCAAAATACAAAAAAATAAGAAAAACAAAAAATTTTGGATAAGGGGATCAAAAATACAAAGGAAGAAAAATAAGGAACCAAAATTTTTTTAGTTTATCTTACTGATTTTTTTTTTGGTACACTGGATTATCCAGAAAATCAATTAGACACAAATTAATAAATTTGAACAAAGATGCCATGCACACACATGGTATCCTCGGTTGCATTGTGTAATTCTTTTGCCCATTAAATTTTGTAGATAGGTATGAATAATAATAAGTTGAGGGCTGGATTTGGAGAACCGATGATGACTTTCTCTTCATTATATATATACAAAGATCAAAATAATATTCTCGCCAATGTATGGCATAATATTATATAATATTAGAATAATATTACCCAATATAATTTAATTTTGGGTAATAGAAGATATTTTAAATTTACAACATTAGTGAATAAGATTCAGAATCTTATTAATATTTTATTGTCTCAAATGAAAAAAAATTCTCATCTATCATTTTTATCCAAAAAAAGACAAAACAAGATTCGATTTCCATGTATAAGAAAGGAAGGTTAGATACCTCTGTCAAGGTTGTATTTAAGCATTTTTAAATGCATTCTAAATTTAAGCATTTTTAAATGCATTCTAATTTTATTAGCTTGGGATTTGATACCAAGCTAATGCTTTGCTTAATAACTGCTTGTCGAGCAGCTTCTCCTTTTCTTTTTCTTTCATCGGACATTCATTTTAGCAATTTGCTTGGGTCCTGCTAGGGTAGGACCCAACTCTAATGGATTCAGCAGGACCTAACGTCATTGGATTCTTGTGGAAGCAGGACCCAAAGCTTCCCCCAGCAGGACCCAAAATAGATTTGGATTCGGCTGAGAGCAGGACCCATTTGAGTTGGGTGCTGCTGGAAGTAGACCCATCAATTTTAGGTCATGTTGCGACTAGGACCCATCAGCGTTGGATCTTGCCCCCAACATGACCCATCAGCGTTTGGTCCTGCTTGGAGTAGGCCATCAGTGCTAATAGGACCCATCAACATTAGGTCCTGCCCCTAGTAGGAACCAAGACTCAACAGCTTTGGGCTCTGCCTCCCACCTCACCATGACCCAACGTCTAATTGGGCCTTGCTGCCACTGGACCTAATAGCTTTGGGCCCTGTCTACCACCGTGACCCAACGTCCAATTGGGCCCTTCTGTCACTAGGACCCAACATCTTTGGACTCTTTGTTAACCAGGACCCAACAATTTGGGTCATGCCCAAAGCAAAACCCAACGCTTTGGGTCTTGCTAGTAGGTCAGGCCCAGCAGCGTTAGGTGAGTCTCTTTCATTCAAAATCTGTGCCTGCAATTGACCCGGAGTAAACTAGTTGACCTATCGGATTAGTCCAAAACTCGGGTGATCCGGCAAAAACTCGAAAGGAACTTTTTTTTTTTCAAATGTGTTTTCTCTCCTACCCTAAACCCTTCTTTTTTATATATTTTTCAGATGGTTTAGATACAAAATAAAGTGACATGACAGGTTAAAAAACTAAAAATTAAAAATATGGACAAAACACCCTCTTTTTTTTAGGAACTTCTTTTAATTTTTTTTTATTATTTAACCCGCGACGGAGCGCGGGTTACATAGCTAGTCAAAGCACTAAACCACGAGATTAGAATAAAAAACAAATACTAGATTAGTTAATAGGTCAAAGAGAAATTAGCAAACACAATTTAAATAAAATTCATATACAGTATAAAAACACATATAAGTAATAGTTGCGAAAAATCAAAAACGATGTAAGGAGAAATATAAATGTCTAATTAACATCTAAAAATAAGATACAAAGTTAAGATTTATCTTTAGTTTACATTGAAAAATAAAGAGAAAAATATAAAATATTTTAAAAATTAGATAAATATTAAATTGGAAAAAACCATAAAAAGATTAAAACCTTCAAAATAAAAGTCTAATGCTAAGGATAAAAAAACTTGAAACTTTTATACTGTTAAAGGGTATATAACATCAACAAACAAACCAATAATATATTTGAAAAAAATAATCAATGCTGACATTTTGTCGTGATGCAATGTTTGATTCATAAAAAAAACACTAAAATATTTATTAGTATTTTTTCAAAGAGAATTTTCTCTTTAAATATAATTTTTAGTTTGATATATATATATATATATATATATATATTCTATTTTTTTTAGAAGAGATATAATTTGAAAGTAGAAGATTTTATCTCGTTAAATAAATAATTTGTAAGATATTCCATTTGGAAAAATTTTAAGATTTTAGGAATTGGGAAAATTTGATAATTGATCAAATTTTAAGAAGAAGGGAGGGCTTAATAAATAAAATAAAGATAAAGTAGAAGTAAAATAAACCAATTAGCATAATGAAGGGACCAAAATGTAAACTGAAAGAACAATTTAGGGTTTGGGCAAACCCTACTAAAGCAGCCGTTTTTGCTGCTCTTCTGCCCCTACCCATTTTCATCTCAAACACGTTCAGGTTTTCGATCTGCAAGTCTCCTCTTCTAGATGGTAACATATATCACTCATCTTTAATGCCCCTTTCGTTTTTCTCTTGCAACGTTGTCTATCTTGTGCTCAAAAAGCTTAACTGATGATTTTCTGGTGTAAAATTATACTTCTTTTTTTTTACGCCGATGCTTTTATTTTTGTTGGGATGGCGGTGTATGATCTTACTTCTCTATGTGAATAAGATTTCAGTCTTAGTCTTTCTAGTGTTTTTTTTTGTACTGTGTGTGGTAAGGCAGAAAACTTATTGGAAAAAAAAAGTATTAAAAGTACCCAAAAAACTTAAACTTTCTTGAGTTAAATTTTTTTTGGAGATTCTGCTGGTTTGTTTTTATTGGGGTGTTAGTTAATAGCTGCGCTTCTTGTTGTATGAATTGAAGTTTCATTGCATTTTGTTATTTTTGATATCTCTGCTGTGAGGCTATGTGATATGGTTTGGAAATTGGTGGATGATGGACTTTTTGAGGCTATAGTGTAGAAATGTTGCATTTATAAGCACCGTACAGTGTATATATTGGTGGATGATGGAGGACTTTTTCAGGCTATAGTGTAGAAATGTTGCATTTATAAGCACCATACAGGGTATATATTGGTGGAAAAGACCAAAAACATGGTATTTTTACCCATTGTTTTGATCAGCTCTGTTCTTGACATGCATATTTTGGAATAATGTTCTTTGTTTCTTTCCCTTTTTTTGATTCGTTGGCTTATTTTTATGTTTACTACAGGCTCCCAAAAGAGGTGTGAAGGGCCCACTGGCAGCAAAGAAGAAACCTGTGCGTGATCTCCCTCTCTCCCTCATTCTCTCTTCTGTGGTTGTTGTCGTTTATTTCCATTTTGAATTTGTAGCCAGCTAGAGCCAACCATTTTTTCCTGCAACTATCCCCTTAATCTCATGCAATCATATACTTCTAAAAGTCGAGAATACAAATGCTAAGAGATTATGATTTATACTCAATTCATAGAACTTGCATGTGATTATTATAATTCTGCTTCATTATTGACAGTTGGGGTTTATACTTTGCTCCTTTGCAACTAAAGGTTTAGTGCACCGATGTTGATTAATTACAGGAAAAGGTAGTGAACCCTTTGTTTGAAAAACGTCCAAAGCAGTTTGGAATTGGTGGTGCACTTCCACCAAAGAAGGATTTGACTAGATTTGTCAAGTGGCCACATGTTGTTCGTATTCAGAGGCAAAGAAGGATTCTGAAACAGCGTTTGAAGGTCCCTCCTGCTGTTAACCAGTTCACAAAAACACTTGACAAGAACCTCGGTAAATCTTCCATCCCCAATCTAGAAAAGTTAACAAACTTTGGCTCCCAGGATCATGGATGTTGGTGCTTAAATGTAACGCCAATTATTCTTATAGATATTGTAGTGCGTTGATGCATTTTTTTAAATTACTGAAGCTGCAGATAATATTTGTTGTTTTGTTTTCGTCATTTTGTGTTACAGCTACGCAACTTTTCAAGTTGTTCCTAAAATATAGACCTGAGGACAAGGCTGCTAAGAAGGAAAGGCTTCTTAAGAGAGCACAAGCTGAAGCTGAGGGGAAGACTGTGGAAACAAAGAAGCCTATTGTTATTAAATATGGTCTTAACCATGTTACTTACCTCATTGAGCAGGTATTGATGTTAGCATCTACAGTTTTTTTTATTATTATTATTATCTCTGCTGCTAATTGGGTAATAAAGTGATAATATATGTTCTGGTGCATTGTGTACCTTTTCTAATTGACCTATTTGGGAGTTCTGTTGTAATTAAGGTTTTATAGGAGAAGATGACTTCTGAATTGATTGCTTTGTTTCATCTCTTAACCTCTTTCCTCTCATTTCTGTCAATTATTTGGCTGGTTTACACATTGATTCTCATCCCTCTGTTTACACACACACACACCTTCCTTTCAACCTTTTATGGGATCCGTGGGGAGAAATTGCAAGGCCAATTTTTTGTGTTCTTGTCTAGGTAATATTGTTTTTTTCTTGATGCGTGTAGAACAAGGCCCAGCTGGTCGTTATTGCACATGATGTAGATCCAATTGAGCTTGTTGTTTGGTTGCCTGCATTGTGCCGGAAAATGGAGGTTCCTTATGCCATTGTGAAGGGCAAGTCACGACTTGGAGCGGTGATTTCTCTGAACTTTTTCTTATGCTTAGAATAATTTTTTCAATTAATTTTTCATGGATAATGAAGGATATTTGTTTTTTAAAAACCAGATTGTCCACAAGAAAACAGCTTCAGTTTTGTGCCTTACTTCTGTCAAGAATGAGGACAAATTGGAATTTAGCAAGGTTTTGGAGGCAGTCAAGGTAATATCTTAATGAGCAACGACCCTATACCATGACAGGCGTTAAATATAATGATCATGTGCTTGCTCTGTTCAGGAATGTCTGTTGCTAGGCCTATCCATCACCCCAAAATGTTATTTTGAAGTCTGATCTCAAAAAAAGAAAAGAAAAAAAAAACAGAACATTTATTTGAAACCCTCCTAGAAGATAGCAAAATTCAGAAAGGGGAAATTTGTCCCTTTTATCCCGTTTCACGATGAAGTCTTTATCTAACAGTGTTGCTTTTTTATGCGGTTTACTGAAATGATTTCTCATCGAACTTGCTTTTTTATGCGGTTTACCTTTGCATGGTTTACCTATTTCTTGAATTCTGTTCTTGCTTCTCACGTTTTTTCTCTTCAACTGCAGGCTAACTTCAACGACAAGTTTGATGAGCACCGCAAGAAATGGGGTGGTGGCATCATGGGTTCCAAATCTCTGGCCAAGAGCAAAGCTAAGGAGAGAGTTTTAGCCAAGGAGGCTGCGCAAAGGATGTCTTGAGCTCATCTACTTTAGAGGCTTTGGACACGAGTTACAGTGAGAGGATCTTTCCTAGATGATTGTAGCTTTTATTTCTCTTTGTTTACCGCTCTGTTTGTTAGTACTGTGGACAAGTTTTGTATTGATTGGGTGGCGGGAACATCATCTTCACATCCTCTGTTATCCATCCTTTTGGTGGGAGAACGAAAATCTAAAGCCATCTCTTCTCTTAAACTTAATATTATTTTGCCAAGAAACTAGTCATTTCTAAAATTGAAGGTTGCGGCCTTCAATTGTTCAGTATGAAAGCTCTCGATTGTGAGTCTATAGCTGTTCCCCCATCTGGAAGAACCCCTTCCTTCATCTACTGCAGCATGGGCACCATTGCTCCATGTTGAGAGATTTATATATTTCACTATAGAGGGACCAATTTTTTAAAGGCAAGTGGCCAAGGAACGTGCTTTTATTTAATACATGCAAGTTTTATTTCAATGGTGGATGGCGAGTAGACAATGTTTGAGCATGAGGAGATAAAGCACGTTCAAATGTTGTAGCTGACCTTGATGCGGTAGCCTGGCGTGTTTTAAGTTATTTTTGTTTTTTTAAAAAATTAAATTTTTATTTATTTTTTTTAATTTTAAATTAATAATTTTTAGGTGTTTTCAGTTATTTTAATATGCTAATATTAAAAATAATTTTAAAAAATAAAAAAATATTATTTTAATAAATTTTAAAACAAAAAATATGAAAAAATAATCAAAACCATATTTAATCTAAATAAAAAATTGTATAGTTGCGAGTTTTATTTAGGCCTTAAATGCATTAATCACTGTAAATGGACATAAAGGCATGACGTTGGCTAATCATCTGAAATTTGATTTGTAGGGCAAAAACTTTTATTTTACCAGTCACATCCCTCCCTCGACTCGTCCATATTCTGCCTTGAAAACCATCAAATTAAACCTTAAATTTCCAGAGACCAAGATTCACGGCCATTTTACTTGCGACAGAAAATGGAAGTGCAGATAGCAGAGGCGCTGTGGCTGTGATGCGTGACATTAATGAAGGCACTGCTCTACCTGAAGTGAGGTCTCCTCCAGTGCAATAAAATTAACTGCAGTAACAACCAATCACAAAGCATGAGTGTATATTTGTGATGTCCCGGAAAAGAAGAGTAAGATTTTCTTTTACTCCAACCAATCAGTAAAATTTGAGGAATTAAGATACGATACCCTAGTTCTTTTTGAGTCACTGATTGGATACAAAAAAAATTACCCAAAACTCCTGAAAGGTATGTGCTGTTTCTATGACATGGTATATCTGTGAATCAAATAAAGCCAATGCACCCTCGGGAAAAAGGGGCGTACAAGTTCTAACATGAGAGGGTTCTAGTCACCTAAGAAGCACTTTTAAGTGACCAATTATGGCTACAACCATGATGGAATCACATGTCATGTGAAAGATTGCAATCCGCGTGACGCATGTGGCCTATGAATTCTTTGATTACATATTCAATGGACGTGAGCTAAGATCCGCTCCCTATCTGTAAAACCAAGTATCCGCGCTCAAGAAAGCATCGCGACAATACTTGCCTGACCAGTCAAGTTAGGTATCTGTCCGTGTTGCAATGGTGACCACGCCATACATGAAAAGGAAAAAAAAATCTGAACTTGCTTGGATGTGTTTGAAGGAATAGCAGTAAGAGCATGCCATATCCATATGGCAGAAGAAAAGTAGAACACTCAAGTGGCAATAGTTTTTCATTCTTCATTACCGATGCAGCGGTGCCTGACTATGAAGCTCTAAGGCTCTCGCAACCTGGGCAATTGTGCAGGCTCTCATGAATGTAAATGTCACAGTCAAGGCAAAAGTACTGTTTGCATTTTGGACAAGCAACTTGAAGGCTGGGTTTATTGCCTGTGACAAAACAATTAGAATAGCTGAGCAACAAAAACTTGCCAAACATAATGAGAGTCTTAACCACAAATCCATCAGCAAAAGAGAAGAAAAAAACTAAAATATGAGGTGGACCAGTCAGTAGTAAGTAAGTTTTCTTTTAAGCAGAGAAAAAAGGTAAACGGAGTCTCAGCCCAAATAAATCAGCCAGCTAACATTGGTCCAGCAGTTTGACACCAGAGTTAAAATATATTTCTTCTTGATAATTTTACCAGAGATAGGCAACAAAGGATCTAGGTTATCATGATGCACCAATGACACTCAAAAAAAGTTTGGTTTGCAGGCAGAGTAAATTTCAAACATCTCCGTGTGTGATGCCCCAATAATAATAGCAACATGAGAAGATAATTCATCCGAATCTGGATATTATATCTGTATTCCATAGGCATGCATGGTCATGAATAGAGACGTATAACAAGGAGCATGTACAAATGCAAAACCTCCACATCTATATAACTCACCAGGATTGACAAGGCTTTGTTGGCAACCAAAACAAGTTTTCTGTGATCTACGATGTGGTTCATTTTGACGTGATGGTTTCACCTCATCAAATGGTGCTATGGGAAAGAGATGATGGTACGACCTTGCTAAATGGGGTGAAGAAACAAGTGTCAACCCACAAATACGGCATTCGGTAGGAAGCTCACACACACGCGCTTTACATCTTGGACAAATATACCCCTCACCAACTTTCGATTCTTTATGACAAGAACATATCGAGATGGAACCCTCTGCTGCTCTTTGTGGGAAACCCATCTTGATCAAGTTAGCTATTGCAAATTCTGCTATTGCCGGAGGAGGGGGTGCATGCTCCAATATTAACTCTTTAAAGTGGCTCTGCATAAGAAAAACATAGCAGCAGTGCTTATGAAATATGCTTTCAGCTTTAGGATTGGTAAGAAAATATTAGATGCCCTTGCGTTTTGTAGAAGATTTTCTTTTCTTCGAATTTTTGAAAGACTCAGATTTATTTTAAGCTTTTAGTTTTCAATAACAGCCAGATTGCTTACAACATGGCAAGTTATTCTCAAATTCCTTTTAGTTAATATAACTCACCTCATCCAAAGCAACAGAGTACAATCCACCAGTTTCTTGGCAGAGATGCTTGCATATGAACATTTCAGCAGAGAGGCCAATAACTGAGCATCTCATTTTAGACTTCTTGCATTTCTGGATTGTCTCCATTATATCTCCCGGATCACAGGTCGTAAGGGCAGAATATAAGATGAGAACTTCACGATTACCATATGATGGAATTTTATCAAGATACTCATGAACAAGCTCCAATGCATTCTGTAGTGACGAATCACCTGAACATTCCAGCTTAGCCATCAAAGCCTTAATATGAGACTCAGGACTCCCACCAAGCTCCGTTAAAGAATAAGCAACCCCATCTTTTATAGTAACCAAAGCAATCTGACTAAGTGGATTCTGATCAAAAAACTCCCTTATAAACGCCTCAACATTTTGCGCAACCACAGCCATTCTGCTTGGTCGAAAATCCATCACCGATGCAGCCTACAAAATTCATTTCTAATTTGTTACTTTCATACCATTTGAAGACCAAGTGATAGTTCAGAAAATGTTTTTTCATTCCTTTATCACATAATATGAATGAGAGGACATAATAACTCCATTTCTTTTGTCCCATTCATAAGAAATTATTTTCTTAATGCAGGGAGCAAATCCACCTAACAATTAAATATTAAATATTGAAAATGTAGTCAGAAATTGAAAAAAGGAAGAAAAAGAATAAAATTATGATTACCCTTGAGAGATCTAGGACAATGTAGAGAAAGCGAATGAGCCCTTTCTGAATACGCTGGGAATTAGAAGCAGTAGAAAGAGAACGAAGGCGACGGCGATACTGAGCATGGTACATCGCTTTGTTATCCAAAGGACGAAGGAGCCCAGACTCATCCTCTTGTAAAGCTTCCCAAGATCTCTCATCAGAATAATTTCTCTCTCCCCAACCGTCGAGATCACCATCTTCTTCATCATCTTCTTCTTGCTGTCTTCTTTTTTCAGCAATTTTGTTAGTCATGCTTGCTTTGACTCCTCCTCCTCCTTAGAGTTTGTTGAATTCGTCTTGGATTAGGGTTTTGTGCTCAAGATTTCTGACTGTTGAGAAGACGAGTGAGAGGAGGGGGGGGGTCCCTCATAAAAATTAAAGATTCAGTTTTTTGTTTTGCTGATAAATGTAGCTATAATGATATCTAGAAAACATATCCAGCAATGAAACATGATACTTTGTTTTTAATTGGGAACAATTCATAAAATTTCCACACATTGTAGAAACTCAATAAATTTTTGCATGTTGGGGGATCAAAAGATGAAAACGAAAAAAACTTCAAGTCAAGGATTTTGTTTTGCATGTTGGATCCTTGAGAGCCTGATAATTTGGATCGTTTTGGTGTGCTTTTGTAATGAATTGAATCAATGAATCAATAAATTTTTGCATGTTGGGTGAACAAAACATCAAAACGAAAAAAACTTCAATCCTTGATAACCATTGAATCTGATTCATTGATTCAATTCATTACAAAAGCACACCAAAACAATCCAAATTATCAGGCTCTCAAGGATCCAAATCTAAAGTTGTCCAAACAAAAAGACAACAAAACAGATATAACAGCAACATTTTATAAAAAAAAAAATCCCATATCCCAAAATCAGGAAATAAAAAGAAAACCATTTCAATATTGTCAATAAACCAACAAAAAAACTGCATAAGATCTAAAAGCAAAACATCAAAATTAAGAGTTCAATAGGGAGAAATAATGCAGTAATAAGACAAAAAGGTTAATTGGAAAATGGGTAGAAAAGACACAAGTGCTTATGATATATACCTGAGAGAAGAAAATGGGAAAACAGTTGTTGCAGTATATACCCGAGAGAAGAAAATGGGAAAACAGTTGTTGCAGTTATTAGTAGTAGCAGCAGTAACTGTACATGCAGCACTGACTATGAGACCCATCTAAGTAGAAGTCACCATCTCGCTAAAAAAATCTTCTCTCTCTCTCTCTCTCTCTCCAAGGAACAGCAACAACTGGCGGGTTGTTCTACCTGCAAAAGAAGAAGAGAAAAGAAACCACCAAATTAAGAAAGAGAAATAATGTAAAAAATGAATCTTTTAATATTAGTTATTAATATTATTAGCATTATCAAACCAAACCCGGCTCAATGGCCAGTTCACGGGTCGGGAGTTAATCTAGATCAACCCGGAAAATTGAAAAAAAAAAAAAAAGAAGCTTATAACAGTGGTGATTATTTCCCACAACAAAAATACAATTCCAGAACCTCTTTCCCACAGCAAGGTTGTTAAGAACACATTTTTGACACGACACGAAAAATGTAAGATAAACTCGGATCATAAAATCATAAGGAAAATTTTTTTTCATTCATAGTTCAAGCACCTTAAAACCTTAAAATACATTATTCAAATAAAAATTCATACATAGTTCAAGCATCTTAAAACACATGGTCCAAATAAAAATTCATACAAAATTTAACTAACTTTTCATTAACTAACAATTAACAAACTAAATAGTACCATAATATGATTCTAATTAATTTTTTTGTTAAAAAAGATGTACCATAATATATGTGTTATAGATAACAATTCATATAATCCAAAAGCATGCATAAAGAACTCGCAAAGCTAAAGTAATTGATGAATGATGATAACAGCTCCACTAAAATCTGCATATGTTAAGAGCTCACTTGAGAACAATTTCAAACCTAAATAGTTTGCTGCCAGGTTCGAGAACCAGCCAGATGAGTTAGGTCCTCTCTGTTTTTGATGTTTATCCAT
>Ga0307510_10009669_pt1 | contig 11486 bp, 11 predicted proteins | sample 12_EM_MG_FD_207224 | JGI IMG/M metagenome (GOLD analysis project Ga0307510, IMG submission 207224) | Populus trichocarpa ectomycorrhiza microbial communities from riparian zone in the Pacific Northwest, United States - 12_EM | ecosystem: Host-associated > Plants > Roots > Unclassified | place... | reverse complement strand
TCGAAGCAGCAACCACCAGACTAGCTGCAGAAAGAATTGGCCCACATAAATTCAGGGTTAAGAAAGAACGAAATTTATGGGTGGGCCTATGCATGAGGATATACATCATATCTCAATGGGCCCATACGAACCCATGCGCCCTGTTACTGAAACTTGGCCCATGTTGTTTTTTCCGATACACATGACCAATTTGCATGTGGGTTCTACCAACTACTATGACAATGTATGCTACATGGGCTCGGGGAACGGGTGGTGGGGGGAATTTGGGGAATTCAGAAAGGAAGATAGGAGAAGAAAGAGGGAACAAGTGGTAAGGACTCATAATTGCTTGGACACTCATGGAGGACGCGTGCGGTGGGTGTGCGGGATGCAGTGGTGGATGTGAAGTCCTGCAGTGTGGTCAACGCCACGTTCGTGTTGACGTAATCCAAAGGGAATAAATGTGAGTGCGAGCGATCGCGTGTGGGATTGCGGCCTGTGGAAAGGAACGCAAACAATGTACTCAGTCAACGCACGAGAGGGCACGAACTGAGTATATTAATCACCTGTGGAAAGGAACGCAAACGATGTACTATGTAGCGTGAGCACAGGCATTGTGGGGGAAAGGAGTAACGAAGCTTACCTCAGTCAACGCGCGAGAGGGCACGAACTGAGGCAGTGCAAAAGCGTAACTACGTGTATAAATGGGGCAGTAGGTCCCGGTAACCAAAGAGAAACGCGAGGGGAAAATGAGGGTGCAGAAACGGGGGATGCTAAGGTAATCAATAGGAAAGGAGTGTGCCATATGTGCTAGTGTGGGCACGCTGTAAACTACTGTCCATTCAAGTGCTAATGATCGTATGTATTCTGTCTATGTACGTGATTGTCCATGTGGCACAAGTGGCCCGACCTCAGGAATCACAACACGTGTACGATAGTAAGCGAGTCCACCATTTGAGATGGCCATTAAGCGATGCCAGAACCAAGGGGTCACGTGTGAGAGAAATTACACATATTACGACTGACTCGGAAGTAGCAGTCCTATGCCCGATGCTGGCAGTTTTGCCGTCACCGTCGTCTTCTTTCCGGATGAATTATTAGCATCAAAAAAATTGTACCGTGCAGTCCCTATAAATTTTCCATGAAAAGGGTCTTCCGTTATGGTCGTCACCACTCACACTCGCCACTCACCGCTGTCGTTATAACCGTATAGCATATCTGGTCCTTCCTGGGAAATACACAGGTTCGTCCCACAAATTTCAGACACGAGACAGGAACGCCTTGTTGGACCTGAATTGCTATCCTACTACGATGGTGTCAGCGCTTCCCATAATCGAAGTCGTAATCTTTCACGCAAATGAGAGGTGCTTGGGGGACATGGGGCTCTTCAAGGAGGTCCGTGACATGGCCGCAGCGACGACGAGGTGCGTTCAGCCTGGTTCTTGGATCCCCTGGTATCTCACGGTCGGATTTCACAACTCATACGACGCAGCGTGAAGGCCATGTACTGGGGACCCTCCGTAGAATTACCCAAGGTCATCTTCTGGCTATTAGGTGAGTAAGCCAGCTCTCACCTACCCTCTACCTCTTCCGCCCACATCAGGTTGCGCAACGCCCCGCTCATCTCGTCGTTGTCTTCTCGCCACACGGCATATCACTGTGCCGGATTCCGCTCATTCCGCAGTCTGGGACTCATATGAACAGAGCGCCGCGAGAGAGGGGACGGCATCGCACGCGGAGATGGTGCGCAAGCTGGACGCACTCACCGATGACCCCTCCCGAAAACTCGTCTTGCACATGCGCTTCTCCGACCTTTATGACCCACCATTGGGTTGCGTCGAAGCGCCCGTCACCGAGCTCGACCTCGGTTTTATCAAAGAAGATAGTGTTGTGGCTGAATGGGATCGCCGCGCCGAATCGCTCATGTCACACATGAGGAGGATACATGCCGAAGGGCAAGAAGGACTTCGTGCTTTGACGCTTGGAAGGGCGGTAGAGGATGTGAAGAGGACCCTGTACCTGGTGGGATGGGACAACATTGAGGTGTGTTTCAGTTGTGTGGCGTACTTGAGGGCACTTGTATTGACTAGGCTGTATTGGGAATTGGGGACACAGGATCATATGAAGATAGGGATGCAGGAGGGTCATGGTATGATTGTGAAAGAGGGCGAGGAGATCTTTCCGTTATTCCGTGATTTTCAGATGCACCATGTTCATTTCGAGCGACATGCTTGACCCGTGGCTCTTGCCGTACCAAGTTTTCACAGTGGTCAGATAAATTGTAACCAAATAGACTGTAACCAGAACTCCTATCGAGCGTGACCGAAATGTCAGAGATGCAGACGGTGATTCTGTGCAAGCAAGGCCGTGTTCCAATTAGGTCAGCGGTTCGGCCAACCCTGGTTCGGGGGCCCGGAATTTTCAGGGCGCCTGATTTGGCCGAGAAGTCGCGCAGTTATCAATTAGCGATAGTTGATTGACAACTGTGGGCATTCCAACTCACCACAACCTTGTCTTTCCCATAATCACTGACTTCTTTCCCAACGGTGGACGGCTATGGGGTGACTAGAGAGCCGCCTTGCAAAAGCTAATTGCCCAATTGCTTCCTGGACAGGCCCCGTGGGCTGGAGTCCCTCGAAGAAAATATTTTGTAGGGAGGGTAGCACAGCAACTTCTTCCAAAGCAGGCGAGACAAGTGGAGCAACTTCCTCTGACAAGTATAGATTTTTGACGGCGGTAAACGGGCGTAAAATGTCAAGCCATTGGATCTTCTGTATTCGGGACAGCTCATCCTGACTCCAATCTCTCTCCACGTGGATGTCGAGGCGGTCAGAAGTGGCGAGTGGGGGTAGGGACGAGACCCAGACATGAGACAGAGACAAAAAGGGCCAAAATGGCTCGTCGCACAAGATGCCCAATGCGAGCATGATATCAGCTTTCTCTGTTTGCGGGGAGAGTGAAAGTTCGATGGAATCTTCGACGAAGGCCAAATCCGCTTTACTAGGTCCGAGCGACCTGAACGTTTCTGAGCGATTGACGAACTGCGGGAGCTCTGAAATGTCAAAGGAGTGTTCATAGCATAACGTTATCCAGACGGAATGGAGTAGACATCAGGAAACCACCCCCACGCTAGCGAGACATAGCGCTGGAGTAGTTTAGCAGTAGTCAAAGTAAGGTCAATAACTATCTGTTAGTCATGACGTAGGCATCACTATGCGCCACGAGCTGTCAACACCACCCAACGCCACCAAGTCACATGCATTGTCAAGGCTTCACACAAGGTAAAATACTCTAAAATTATCATGTAAATGTCAAGTAGCTATGTACATCAGCAAAAGGATTAATATAGAAACTATTGCAGAGTTCAAGGACAGTAAAGCTGTTCCATTCCTGGGGCATAACTGGTCCAAACTGTGGGATCAAATGAACGCTGCGAATAATTGTCTCGACCCTAATGATGCTGGCAGACCTGTGACCGTTCACTGCTAGTCTAGACACCCTATACATACCGTGTTTGGGATCTGGTGTTGCTGGGATTGGTGTGAACCATTCGATGTACGCAAGGTGTTTTGGGGGTGCGTCGCGTGGGCCAAACAGCTGTCAAATGACCCTATCTGGTATCTCAAACACCACACGAACCTGCCCAATCCGATAGCCTGAGAAATGGGTTACTTGGGTCCAAACCTCAGAGTAAATAAAGTAAAAAACTTACTTTGTCCACTGCCCTGAATGAGGACTGTATCGAATCGCGCAGGGATGATCCGCCCGCGTCTATCCCTTTGTTCCGGCCGAACATAGACGGCGTCTACAATCTCCATTTCTTGAGCATCGTTTCTAGCCGTGAATTTGATATTATGATAGACCTGGACTGTGCGGAAGGGAAGGAGCGCATTTCTTGCACGGTCACACAATGCACGCGCCCCAAGCTCAGGATTCTTGACAGCAACGACAAAGTCCGCCAGCGCATCCTGAAAAAGGGGGGCACCATACTTCCCAAAAATGTCAGCAAAAGGTACAGCCTTTCGTGAGGGAGATTGAGCCATTTTGATGGACTGAGCGCGCACACAAGGGGGTCCGATCGGGGTCCGAGTCCGAATGCTTTGCCAGTGATTCTGCCTCCGATCAATGGAGGCAGAATGCCGTTGTAGCTTCTCGCGTCGCTCCAACCATGTGGTCATCTGAGCATACTCGTCTTTCCGATTTGTGGCGCGGAAAGCTTTCTTTGCCAAGTCGATATGGAGACGTTCGGACTGTTCAGTATTGTAATTATCAGTTGTACCAAACAGACGAATTGACAAGGCATAGTGGAGTAGGCTGTGAAGTTTTGGAATATGAAAGTTTTGCCGGATGCTGAGATCGACAAAGACCGCTTTGTTATTGTGAAATGCCACAAGATGGTTGTCTAGCTGAGAAAGGGTGTCGCTTGTATGGCACTGGAATTGTGCCAGAAAAAGGAAGTCCAAGAGCGCACGTGCTGCCTTGACCACGCGTGAGGAATCCAGACCACCAGGAACCGGGAGATCGACAATTAGCCCCAGAAGAATGCCGCACATCTTCTTGTGCTCCAGGCCTGTGACACGAGATAGTATCGTAATACCCTTTGGAAACAGTAGGACCTTGTGATTTGGTGGCATAGACTTGCATCGCGCGTCGATAGTTGAAGCCCCAAAGATGTCGACTAGCCAGCTGATCAAGTGCTTCATCACACCTTGAAGCATCTGATGAAGGATATCGGGTGTAATTGAAATGAAGATGTCAGCAAGGGGAAATGTTGCCCAGAACGGATGGACAATAGGTTTCAGTCGGGCTTCGCGGCAAGTCTGATGAAATTGGCGCATGTCCTGATCTGCTAAAAGATAACTGCCGATCACACTCCTTTGTGTGCGCAATGGGAATAATTCGTATTTGCCGAGCTGACCAGGAGGAACGAGGCACTTAGGACACCGCCCATTAAATGTGCAGGTCACTAGTGCCTGCTCGGGATAGTCTCCAACAAAGACGGCAAAGATGGGATGGCATCGGCGCCAGACACCATCCCCGCTCATCATTGTGAGCCCTGTTTCACCAACGGAACTGATTGGGCCTAGTACATTACGCATGCATGAGTGAAAAAGGTTTGCAAGCGCACGACGGCGACCAGCCTTGCTTGGCATACCATCCAATTTGGTTGTCGGAATATACCCGAGTAGTATTTGCGCATGGCGCGAGGGTTTTCGACGGATGTCCTTCGGAATGTTGCCAATGGTAAGATAAATCGGGTATGCCATTTTGTCTCTGAAGAGCGTGAGCTGCGTTTTGTCGGAGGATACAATCACTGGTATGATTGTACCCCCTGGTCGTCGCGCCTCTAAGTCTTCCTAAAATTGATCTTATCAGTACATAGTTCCATGTGGAAACGGAAACGAACAACGTACCTGGACTGTCCACCACCAGTCACTTGTGTACATTTCATTGTAGATGCGGGAAGTACGCATGGGGCTTGTGTAGTGTCGCTCAGGGGCAAATGCCATATCCTGTGCCCAACTGGGATCACCGTAGAGTGATCGGATGCATTCCAGAACATCCTGCGAATAAAATTCAAGTTGTTCGCCTCCAATATTGAGCACATTGCACTGGAAACGAGGCCGCCCAGGTAATTCAGTGTCGATCACATTATTCAGTTCCTGGATGGAGCAATATGACAGTCCGAGCTTATCGACAATCTTGGTTCTCGAATTAGTACAAGTCGAAATCAAACATAGAGAAAAGTCCGTACCTCTGGAATCGCTAGCAGTTCCGTTACCGCTGATGATGTGGATCCACGCATTTTCGCCCAATGTGCAAATAACCAGTCACATTCAGACATAAATGGGGACCAGATTGAGTCCCCATCTGCGCCCTGCTGTGATTCGTGAACGGAATTCCCGTGCGGCATGCCATGTATTGGGGCACCCGCACTTGGAGAAGGAAAGCGGTCGATGACCACTGTGGATATCGCCTCCGTGCTGCCCGCCTCCATGTCATTGGCCAGTTGTTCCGGCACATCTGGCATGTCCGGTAACTCGTCGATAGCGGGCTGATCATGATCAGGGGTTGCAAAAAAAGAATGGATTGGGGCTAGCTGCTCGAAGGCATCTGCATCGGCGATGTCGGCAGGGTCTAGGGATCCGACTGGGGTCCCATTGTAGTCTAGTTCACCGTCTATAAAAAATTTGTAAGGCGGTAGCCCAGGCAGCATGTGTCACAGCGAACTCACTTTGTATTGGTTCCTCATATTCGTCGCCCAGAGCGTCTTCACCCGCAACCTGAGATGTCCAGGTTGAGGATAGCATCGGCGGTGATGCCATACGAGGAATGGCTGCAGATAGTAGATGCGATTGAGATGTCGCAACGACACGGCGACAACGCAGATCTTGAGTCCTGGCGACATGCTGAGAGAGGCCACGAGGGGTGAAATCCTTCTCACAACCGGGGCACTGTACTTGAGCGGGTAACATGGCATTCACGGTTGGGGTGGAGGTAACGAGAACGGGGACTGAAAATGGTGGTCAGAGAAAGAGGGGGGGAAAAAATGCCTACAAACGAATTTGGTCAGCCAGTACCGTGACATGAAGATAAAAGGGGACATACCTCTCCGTATGAACATCATCCCTATTCCTGTCTTTTCGTGCCATAAATCACACTCTTTTCACTCACTCACTTTGCTTCGACAATGCCACCACGCGCACGCCGTGTACAGCCCAGGGCTGCTACCAACTTAGCCAGGTGAGAACGTTCTTCATTTCATAGTGGTCGTCATTGGCTCAAAGTTACTGAACCGACAGTGCCAGCAGGCAAAATAAAATCGTGTCTACAACCAGCAACGGCCCTGAAAGTAAGTCCACCTGGGATATCGTTAGACTCTTCTAACACACCACAAAGCTTGCAGGAAACGTACCCTTGCATCCATTCAGCCCAGTAACCCCCAAAATTCTACTGCACCATCGACCAACAATGGGCCACCCCCAGCAAAGAGAACGCGGAACAGTGGTGTGTGTATTGCAGATGTGGGGAATCGAGCTGACCAATACTTGAAGGTCCTGTAAATGGTCCCCCTGTTCAGCCAGATTTAATGGGTCAGGGATCACCGGCTGAGCAAGGGCAACTTACTGTCGTCGAGAATATTGGCCTGCAGGACAAAGATACTGACTCGTCGTTGGTTCGGAGTTGAGTTGCCACCTTAGTAATCACGTTTGTGTACTGTCACCTGACTTGTGTTCGTGAAAATTTTCAGCGTCGTCTTTTTACCCTGGCCACGACAGCCTCCCCTCCGCAACTTTTCTCAACGACCGTGCCCATACCCGCTTTGACGTTGCCAGAGAAGCTGGCCAGGTTCGTGGATATGACGGCAACGATAGCGACATAGAGACCAAGGCTGAATGGTTCGACGAGCCATCTAATGATGCTCCTAGGAACCCCTCCAGAATGTCAAACGCAATGGCCCTCGAGGTATGTTCTTCTTTTTCGGCAACTCTACACTTACGAATTTTTTTTAGATACCATCATGGCACGAACCTCTGAGTGCTACAGGGTCGAGTGCGAGTATCCCTAGCACGACCCAGGCCAGCAATGATGCCACGTCACGCGATTCTGGCACCTCTGCACACAACGCTACTTCGAGTCGCCAGGCCAATTATGAATGGCCATCTGATACTGACCTCATCGTTTTTCCAGGGACTAACAAAGTTTTACTCACCATCCAGTCCCCCTTGATGCGGTCGATATTTCATGATGCCTTCGAGCATCTTTGAGCGTCTCTGCTTTTCATTCATGCTTTTCCAGACCCTGCTTTGACTCGTTCGATGATCTCAGAGGCGCTTGGTGTTGCAACTCAGTCTCACTTGCTGTGGGCGGGGACTATCAGGAACCGGCTGGAGTTGGATGGGGAGTACCTGTCCAGAATGTGTCGTTTGGTGCGTCCCTCTCGTTACTCACTTTGAATATCTGTTCACTAATACTCTTAGCTGCGCGGACGGATTCCCCTTTTCCGAGGGGAGGTGAAAGAGCGATGTGCCAGGATGATCTACCTCAGCTTCTCTTCGTTTGGATTGGCGACCGACATTGTGCAAGTGGTCGAGAGGCAGTTGGCTGACTACTGTTACACCTTTCCGACGACACATGTATTTTTTTTTTTTTTCACTTCTCAATGTAGTCTAACTCACGCTCTGTTAGGGTGATGCACTCAAAGCGCTTCCATATCGCACGCATCCCTATCGCAATCCCTGGATCGTTTCGGTCATCAAGGAATCGTATTTTTGTCCTGGAACTGCATCATATGCCTATTGGTTTGAAGAGTAAGTCGGTTACTTTCTTTTCTTTCATGGGACAGGCCCTTGTACTGAATTGTCATATAGTCACTTTCCGACATCTATTGGTGATAATGGGGTATCAAGGCGGGAGGTCCCAATACCGATGGTGGCCCTAGTGGCCACAGCGGTGAGTGCTGTCATGTCTTTGTAACCCAATCTTGACTAGCCCCAACAGCTCTATGCCGCCATTCACGAGTGGCATTCGGGAAGGCATCACCCAACGGAATTTTCGGCCAATTCCTACCTTGACGTTTATCAGGGCCATATTGATACGTTTCACCATATTCAAGAGAATCGGCCCAATGCCTTCCACCTCATGATGTCCGACATATATGCTCAGGCAAGGTGTGTGTTGGGTTACTCGATTTGCCATCATCACTGATATATTGTTGCGTCGTTAGTGCAGCAGAGGAGCCAGCAGCGGTTCCGATTGCAGACATTGATCTTGACGAAATGGAAGGGTAAAAGGGTTATGATTGTGTTGGTTTCAACACACCTCTCATCTACAAGTCCTATTGTATGTTCTTGGTCTTCTCTTACTTTATATATTTACTGACTTAATTCAGCTCAACAATAGGTCTCTATACCAGTTCTTGTTCCTCATTCGGTTCTCGTCCCTCGTTCGTTGTGTTGTTCTCCTTGATTCTTATCTCTATGTTACCTGGTGTTGATATTACCAGTGGACAATGGGCCGCATTAGTGTACCGTTGTGCTAGTCAGGCCAACAAGTTAGTTACATCAATAATATGATCTATTTATTGTCGCAAAAATATGTGTGATTGTTTTAAGAATTATCCAACAATATCACACGGAAGATCGCATGGAAACACAATAATTTATCAATAATCTGAAGTTGGCTACTGGCGGCAAGCTAGCGAGTGATAATATAATTTACTTGTAAAATATTATTAATTATCGCTAACGAACCCAAATTATCATGGGGGCACTTTCCTGATGGAGGTGCATCAATATGCGCCACAAGCCCCTCCATGTACTCGCTCAAGCCCTGGAAAGTAAAATGAGTGAGATTGCAGAGGAAAGCGTGAGTCTGTGGAGATGACTGTCGGCTTTCTAGATCGGGCCGTGGTCGTGGGAAGTAGAATCCGAGATGGAGAATTTGGAGCTGGGTCAGAGAGGACAGTGACGTAACCATCGTCTCGGGTGAGATGTAGCCCGAGTCCGGAATATCCCAAAGGTTAAGACGGACTAGGTTGCTGGTAGATGAAAGTAGCTTCCGAATGCCCGGAAATGGAATGAAGTGCAACCAAATTGATCGTAAACGTGGGGCAAATCCACCCAGAAATGAATCGGAAAGGGCTGGCACCTGTTTGTAGTGCCATGACGATTGGAGCCCCATAGATAACAGCGCATGAAATGGCTTCTCTATCGCTGCTGCAGATCTTGACAATAACGAAGCTAGGTCTCCCCCGAGATCGATTTTACACACGCGATCGTTGCACTCAAGTGCAGCAGTGATGTTGTCCGCGCCATGGAATCCATTGCTCGAGATGACGATAGGCAGGGCAGGCCAGATGTCCAGCATCTTCCTTACAGGTCTTGTCCGCATGCAGCGGAGTTTCAGGTCCAGGCGACGTGGTGATCCAAATACGAGATTTCTCCATCTTTGACACACATGTACCAACGTATGCCACCCATCTTCAGAGAAATCGTCGTCCAAATAAAACTTGAATATTTCTAGGAGGACATCGTCGGGGAGCATGTTGATCGTAACCTGGGCTACTAGACTAAATCAGTCGGCGGTACTTGCGGACAATTTCGAAACCAACCAAGTTGACCTGGTCTATGTAAGGTGAGCATCGTGTGTGCTCTCGGATCGGCGCATTCCGGACCACGTGACACTTGCGTCGCTGTCGACGACTCGACACGTCAGTGCCCCGCCGCAACGCCCTCGCACGCCATGCATCCTCCTCCTCCTCCTCCTCGTCCTTCGCCCCTCGTCCGATGCTTCGCTCTTGCCGCCACGCAGGTCCCCTCGCCGACTGACTGGGAATCGTTGCCGAAGTCACTTGCCGCGCCCGCCGTTGTTGGCCAGTGCCACAAGACCGCCCCTGCTAGCTGTCAGCCAGTGCCACACACGTCGAGCTCGACGCTTCATTATTCGGCCCTTGTTCGGGTCCGCGAGTTGTTGGACGTGTAGATCGCTGGATATGGAGTCATTGGACCCTTAATCGTACGTTTCTTTGTGTCTCTTTTGTTTAGACTCGTCGCTCTTTCCGCTAGCCTTTGCCCTCGCCTTTGCCATCGGACATCGATCCACTCCGCTCCCTTCGACCCTGCGCTCGCTGACGCGCCTCGACATACCATTCATTCCCGCCCGTTCTTTGATCACCGGACTTTCACTTTCACTTCTCTTCCATACGACGCCGCGCGGTCTGTCGCCGGCAGAACGTTCACTCCTTTTCCTTCCCCTTTCGCCGACTATTCGTTCCCCCCACGTAGCACACATTGTCTTGTCGTTTCGGACTCAAATATAAATACCCAAGCCCGGTCCTGGTGAACGCCAGGCAACTGTGGCCCGATTTCCCCCTTTCTTTCCGTCTTGCGTGCTGGGCAACTGTGGCCCGATTTCTCTCTCGCTCTCACGACGCCCTCCGACCGGCTCTTTACGCCTCAACGAACGCTCGCACGCGGCAGTGGGGATAACAACCCGCGCACACCGCTCCCGTCTACTCTCGGCGCGTGCTCGTTTCTGGGTGCGCAGCTCGGGTTTTATTTCCTCTCCCTCCCTCTCGAACTCTCGCGCGGACTTTCCGTCTGCGATATATCTAGTACTAGTAGCAGGAAATAAATAGCGAGCAATGCTATTAAACAAGGAGATTGGGCGTCGGATGTTACGGTGTATGCTTCGGTGCGCCTGCGTGAGAACTTGGTTAGTTACTTCAGCAACGGGGACAGGCTGTTTCTCTAGACGTACTTGCCAGAACTTTGGCGAAGATTTTGTATTTGGCTGCGAAGTAGTGTCCTTAAAGCACCCGAAAAGTATTGGGGTTAGGGGGCAGGCAAAACTTGAGGATCACATGACTTAGCGGTTTCATATTAGCCGCGCATACGTCAATATCTCGCTTAGATAACATTGCCGATGAGTCCGTCCCATTCCCATCTGCGCGTGCACGTGCTAGTATCACCAAACCAACGCCTGTGCCCTTGCAACACCACGTC
>Ga0307510_10009667_pt1 | contig 11488 bp, 16 predicted proteins | sample 12_EM_MG_FD_207224 | JGI IMG/M metagenome (GOLD analysis project Ga0307510, IMG submission 207224) | Populus trichocarpa ectomycorrhiza microbial communities from riparian zone in the Pacific Northwest, United States - 12_EM | ecosystem: Host-associated > Plants > Roots > Unclassified | place... | reverse complement strand
GAGAAGAAGCTATTTCGCGAGTTCGAGGTCAGATTGAAGTCGTAGAATGCCAGTTTCGAAGAATCCCAAAACAGGTCAAGGATGCCAGCACGGATGTTCGCTGCAGCCGCACGGTATTTAGAGGCGGTGGTGGTGTTGGTGTACTTCCCTGACTCGTAGAAGTTCGCAAGGATATGGTTGGCCTTGTCTGGGACGAGGATGAGATTGTTCTACTCTTCATCAGAACGCGAAGCTTACAGAGGATGGAATTCAAATCAACAGGGATATGGTTTTTAACATTCAGAGAACGAAGTGCAGGAGCTGTATTGTTGGTTCCACCAGCCACGGGTAGTGAAATGAAACGAGTACTGAAGTCCCAGCCTAGAAAAACCCTAGTCAGCCAGCTTTAAAAGCCAAGACTGAGGAAGATTAGACCTGATTCGGCGCCACTAGCGAGTTCAGAGTAGAGCTCCGCCCGCTGAGACTCGTCCAGAGGGATGCTGAGCGTTGGGTCATTGGCAGTTTGGTAATCTACGTCAAATGGTTCATGAGCGTGCCACAAAAGCGTGATGACATGACATACCTGTCAAATAAGACTCGGGCCGAGGAGCGCTGTTTGTCACGGCGTAGCGTGAGAGGGTGTGAGTCTTATTCGTGTAGGGGCTGGTGACATCAAGAGAGCGATTATTCGACCACCATGCCAACTCGCGCTGAGGGACGTCGTCAGCAGCAGGAAAGTGATGATGAATGGCCACGTGCCTCAGCCAAAAGAAGCGCTCGATCGAGGATCGAAGAATCATTTGAGGCAGCGACATAATTTGCGAGCATCTGGTTTATTTGGTATTAGGAATATCAAGCGCGACAGCGCAGGTTAAACACACCATGATGAACAGAGGCGGTTGAGAGCGATTCAAGTCTGGACAGATCACGATCTCAGTATTTGGCCAGGAAACGCATGGATGGGACACGGTACAATATATGCGACCCCCGTTGGGGATGAACCCATATGTTTCAATCTCGTCCATGAAGTTCTCCAGCGTGTCCTTGGCAATATCCAGTAGCTGGGATTGGATGAGGCCCTCGATTATCCAGAAGGTATCCCAATAATCTGGTGATTTTGAGGTCAGGTGAATAGATCAAAAGACATGGGAGGAGAAGCGCTTACATTGTTCACGAAAACGTCCGCCTGGGACGACGAAGGTGTGATTGAGAGGAATGAGCGTGCTCTCACACATGTTGCCGTCACATAGGGTTGATGAGTTCGTCCCACGGATCAGCTGCGCCCAGTAGCCATGTACGATCTGGGAAAAGCTCCTCAGCAACGGGTCCGTCACGTTGTTCAAGAAAGGCGGATCAGCATTAAAGTTGGAGAGAGCCTGTGCCTCGAGTTCAAGGCCCTCGCCGCGGAAGTTGTTGTCGACAAAGTTAAGGACGGCACCCTCGGTGGCACTAGTCGAGTTGATGGGCGCAAATGCAGCCAAGACCGACTGCGCATCTGAATTTGTGGGCTTATCGACGAACGTTTTCGGGTCCGTATAGAGAACAGCGATATTGACGGTTTGCAGGATCTGGTCGAACATTATGCGCGTCAGAAAAAGAAGCGAAAGTGAGCAAGGAGGTGAAAAAGCACATCCGACGCACAGCTCCAGCGCAGAATATTTCGCTCGGACACCAAGCTTGCACCGGCGGCACCGGTACTTGTGAGGGCAACGTGGCAGTGAGAGGGGCCGTCGGACTCGCGGTAGCTGGAACTTGCGTGAGAGTTGCTACACCCGTGATCACGCTAGTAGGCGCCGTGGTGGTTGCTGCTTGGGGAACGGCGCGCGCTATGTGGATGGCGTTGGCCAAGAGGGCCCATTTCGCGAGCATCGTGTCGGGCCGCAATGGGATGTGTCAGATGCGGAGGTGCTGCGGGAGGTGGACACGGTGAGCAAGAGCCCTCTCTCAGCGACTACTTAAGGACTTTGCGATAATGGCGAGGATGCCCGCAGTCGCAATGGTGATGGAGGTAATTGTGTTGCTCTACAATCATTCCCAGGGCCGTTATGGGGTACTGTATTTACAGTGTGGTCGTGACCAGATGACTGGCGGAACTGTTCCAAATGAGATAGATGCGAAGAAAAAAAGAAGAGATGCGAAGTCGTCGTCCATATGGACTTCCCATGGAGCCATGTGGACCCCTTACCGTACACCGGAGACCTCCCTTGATTAACGACTTACCAGGTTCCATCGCCCTCCGCATCCCATAGCCTTGAAAGGGCCCCTTGAATTTCTCTAGCACTATAAGACATGTTTGAACCGAGACCTGATAGAAAGAGTATGAAACTTTTGACTGTTTTTTTCCGAACAGGAGTTCCGATGGTGCGGGCTTCCTAAATATACTCGCCACGTGGCAAGGCAAGGAATGGTGTTTCGCTTAGTCAGCCTCGGCCGAACCAACTCTAATTGGTGTGGGTGGAACCGTGGAGCTCGGATATGACAGCCCATTGCTCTGAGGCGCTGTAGTTCAAAGTACGACGACTGGGGCATCGAAGTCTTTTTTGATCGATATACCTTGTTATACAGTAATTCATATTCATATTTTTGAAGATGTCAATTTCCGTTATAAACTGCCACCAGCATGTGTGCCTGCCAAAACGAGCGCTTCATTCACACACAGTGGGTTTGTTGGTTGACAAAAGATTCTATACACCTGGGAGCAAGTACTCGGAAAAGAAAGAGAATTCCCACCAGATTGGATAAACCAAAGCAAGGTTTTAGTGGGTAGGACTGCATAACGTGCCCGCGTACCGGGAAACGCATGTTTTGAGCCCCACACTATAGGATGTGCGTGCGTAAATGCATTTTTTCCTCACACCGGTCTCCGGTCCCGGCCCGGCTATAGCGCATCAAGTGGGGCTACGTCATGCAGGTGAAGTAAGGTCAGGGAGCATACAACCTGAAGGAGCGGGTCCAAATTAATGGCGTAGCGCTAAAAGAACCGGGGTTCAGCGTAGTCGTGTCTTCCGGCAACGAAGAGAAAAGCGGCCGAATCTGAGAACATACTGTAACAATTTCGACCATGGCAGTTGGTTTAGGTGCCGTTCGCGAGACTGCCAATGAATGGGGCACGACCCTGATTGAGTACGCTGAACTCGGTTCCTGAGCATTCATAAATGAACTAAATGCATGGTGGGTGTCTGTCATTTTCTTGATGGCGTTACTAGAGGGCAACGATTTTACCCAGTAAAGCTTGTACAGGCTCGATAGATCGATGGACTGCCGATTACAGGCCGCATCTAGGAAGATTGCCGACCAAGCCCTGGCTCTGTCAAGACGAGAATGGTTGCGTACTTGTACCCATCATCTTCATGGTACGTCCATTCCGAGTTATGAAAAAATGAAAAATGTTTGTGTGGGTACGGAAGTCACGAGACGGACATCGGCATGATTGCGAGCCGGTTGAAAATGGTTTCCCACGCTTGTTGTACCTGTCTCTCTCCCGTCACGGTCAACTCAGGCTTTGGCTTCCTGCTTGCCCAGTCAGAAGGACATCTACTCGGACCAGTGTTCTATGCCGACTGGGTGTAATATTCATCCGAAACTATGGATTCTTGGTTATAATTCTCTGTGATTTGATTAATCAGAGGGCTATTTTTCTGATCAAGAATGGCTCGTGAGCCAGCGTTCGGCTCTAAGAATGCAATATCGAGTTGCCTTCAATCAAACTCGCCAGGGACAGCCTCACCTACCAGCGTACTACTGTGGTGCCGTCGGCATCTTGAGTGCCGGACAGTTGACAGATGCTTATGTTCTATTCATGCAAAGGTTCGAAATCCTGGCTCCCGGGTCTGAGCCGCCACGGAACGCGATTTCACTATTTATCAAGCATTCATTTCTTAGAGGAATCACCACTTCTGGTACATAACACGAGCCGAATTATCTGCAAGCCCATGCTGCCTGCTGCCTTCGGGGCTCTTCCCACATTTGGAGACACCGTGCTTGTGTCAACGAGTGCATATATAACCCTCTTGCGCCGGGCCCATTCATCTCGTCTCAAGTCAATCTCTGTCAATGTTGGTAGAACACGCCCTCTTGGCCTTATTGGCCTTGCAGGCTATGCCCGCTCTCGCTTCGCCAATGAAGCCTTTCACTATACAGGACTCCGACTTTAGCATTGCCTCAGACTCTACCTGCGCCGACACACAGACAGCGTTGACAACAGAGGCCGAAACCAATCCAGAAGTCCATCTCGACGATGGTCTCTTCGTTGGTGTTCGAAAGGGCAAAATCGACAAATTTCTGGGAATTCCCTTCGCCTTTCCTCCGTGAGCATCGGTCCAACTTCACTCTCTAACGTCGTTTTGACACAGCCGTGTACATAGGACAGGCGACCGGCGCTTGCGCCGCCCGGAGCCCACTAAGCCTTATGCTGGCATCCATTATGCTCAAGAGTATGGCAAATCATGCCCGCAGCAAGCCATCAATTTCCCGGAGGGAATGAGCCCGCGGTTGACGAAAGATTTCAACTCTGTCTTGAACAGATTTCTTGATGGTCTCACACCCTCAGCCGAGGACTGTAAGGGATATATTATTCTCTCTACATCGTCAAGCTGAACCGTCCTCTCAGGCCTGACCATAAATGTCGTGAAGCCTTCATTTGCCACCCCTGGTTCCAATCTTCCGGTTCTTGTAGTAAGTCCCTTCGCTCCACAAGTTAACATGGCGTTCAAGAATACCGCAACTTTAGTATATATTCGGTGGTGGCTTTGTGATTGGTTCATCCTCTACGTATGCATCATGTCTTCTTCTCCTATAATATTGTCTGAATACTGTTCTACCAGGTTCTTGTACGACGGCGGAAATGTGGTCCCTCGGTCTCTTGATCTCGACCAGCCAGTTGTCTTTGTTAGTATGAATTACCGGTGAGAATCTCTATCCATTTGGAAAGAAACCCTTTTAATACGGAATCTGCTAGACTCTCTGGTACGTGAGGTAGTATCCCCTAGGTACAGGCAGCCCTTGATTTCCACTCTCACAGCTTTTGGGTTCTTGCCTGGAAAGGAAATCAAAGACGCGAAGGTTGGAAATCTGGGTATTCAAGATCGTGAGTTTCTTGTATCTTAATTCGGGTTACATCCATCCATACGCCTACAGAACGCCTCGCCTTGAAGTGGGTGCAGACATACATCAAAGAGTTTGGCGGTGACCCTACCAAAGTGACGATGTGAGGAATTTTATCACTCCACATTCCGATGACTTACCCGTAGCGCAGCTGGGGAGAAAGCGCAGGCGCCATATCGGTGTCTCTACACATGGTGCTCAACAATGGTAATAACGAGGGGCTATTCCGTGCCGCCGTTATGCAGTCTGGTAGTCCTGGCCCCTTCGGCGACATCGAACACGGCCAAGTGTTCTACGACTTCATGGTCAAAGAGACGGGTTGTCAAGGCGCACCCAACACCCTCGAGTGTCTCCGCAAAGTTCCCTACGACACTTACAAGCGAGCAACGGACGCGGCACCAGGCATCGTCGGGTACCGGGTAAGGGCGTGCCTTACGTTGTCACCACGTGAGCTGGTTCACGATCGCCTTGCAGGGCATTGCGCTACCCTGGTGGCCCCGAGTCGACGGTGATTTCGTGACTGAGAATCCTCAATATTCCGTTTTACGTGGCCACGTAGCAAATGTGCCCATGATCACAGGTGCGTTTAGCTACGTCTCAGTTTTGCACAATATTCATCTGTGCCCCAGGCGACTGTGATGACGAGGCAACCTTATTTACCATCACTCTTCTAAACATTACGTTAGTAAATATCCGCAATTGGTCTAGGCTCTGCTTCATTTCCCTTACAGCACCACCGAGGAGCTGAGGGGCTGGTTGAGGACGTATTTGGTGCCCAATGCAAAGGAGAGCCAAATTACCGGCCTTCTCGAGCAATATCCAGATGATCAGAGAGCTGGTAGTCCCTTCGACACTGGACTCAGGAACGCACTCAGTATGATCTCTTCCCATGAAGGTGGAGGGAGCTGAACCTGAACTCACGTTCACTGATAGCTCCACAGTTCAAGCGCATTGCCGCCCTTCAGGGTGATTGGATATTCCAGGCCCCGCGCCGGTTCTTCCTGAAAAACAGGGCTCACAAACAGAATTCATGGGGTTTCGGTATGTCTTCAACAACGCAGGTACAGGCTGTCATATGTTGATACACTTTTGCCTAGTTTCCAAGCGTTTCAAGGAACTACCTTTCCTCGGATCGGTGGGTCCACCTCCAACCAATTGGTACTGGAAACAGCTGATATTCAATTGCACAGGCTCATGGCACAGACCTCCTCAACTCGTTCGGGTCCGGCGGTGAACTGAAGGATTATATTATCCGGTTTGCCAACAAGTTAGACCCCAATGGAAAGGAGGGTCTCGGGGTCCCGTGGCCTCAGTGGAACCCCGATAAGCCAAAGGCAGTCATCTTCCAAGAAGATATCCTTTTCCCTGTGATCGTTGAGGATGACAACGCCCGCAGTATGCCTAAGGACTACATTTCGAACATGTCCCTTCTTTACCCGTTCTAAGGGATACGGCGATGTTCGCTAATATTCCGTCCATGTTTCGTGATAGCACACTCTGCACGGATGATTTTCTTGTTGTATCTGCCGAAGGTTCTGATACTCTTTTTGTTTCGTTGTAACCATACGCCTGTGACTTGTTATGAAGGCATGTCCATGAATGAGTGGCACGTAACTCGGTGATTAGTAGAGCGCTCTCATGTTTTAATAGTTCAATGTTCAAACCCTTTCGATATCATCGTCGACCGGAAATGAAATAGCTACTTAACGCTTGGATTCCGATCATAAGGAATTGTAATCAATACGCCCATTACAGTCACGGTCATGTCATTTCCACAGCCTATAGACTCTATTTGGGGCTTTCAGTATCTGAATGTTAGGTATGGTGATCATTCTGGGCTAGAATAAGTTGCATAACGGCCCGATCTTACACAAATTATCATCCGTGCGAGTGGCTTGCATCGCGGCATACCGTTTATTCATCTAGTGTTCCACGCAAGGTACCACCGCAGTAAGCGGGCATGGTCACGCCATGACCCGAGCTTGTCCGTCGCCTGCGCAGGAAGATTACTACGTAGATTTCCCTGTCACGGTGTCATCTCCCTCGTGTTCTGTGCTGCTTTTTTAACAGCGGGGCGTGGTGACAGACGAGTCAATAAATTCAGTTCGTGTCGTCGTCGAATGGTCGCTAGTCCTAACTTCAGATGAAGAATAGTTGGGTTCTCGGATTCGTGACAGTGAATCCTGTTTGTTTCTCTTCGCTTCACCCTTGCCTTTCCGCAGATTTGCACACCCAAACGAGGTATCTGGCTGATGTCTTCGTAGTAGATACATCGCACATCAACCTTGGTCTCTCGTGACATCCCGACACGTAGCAAATACGCCAGAGCGGCAAATATAGAAACTTTGGTCTTACAAACAAATTATTCATGACAACAGTTGCCAGTGGTATTCATTCCAATTGTCCGTGTCCGTATGAAGCCGGATCCCCCACGCCTTGCTCCGTCAGTACCCGTACAACGTCCAGGCGTTCTTTCTCCAACGCCGCCTTCTCCGGAGTGCCCAAAGGACAGTCATCCATGATTGCATCCGCGCCATACTCAAGTAGTAACCGAACCACCCCGGCATGTCCCATGCGCGATGCGACGTGTAGGGGGGTCTCTTGGTTGATCGCCCGGGCATTCACATCCGCATGATGCTCAAGCAAAACCCGCGCGATTTCCAAGTGCCCTGCAGCAGACGCCGCATGCAATGGAGTTCCGTGATATCCGCCTTGTACATTCATGTCAACGGAGCGCTCACGGAGTAACTGCGCGGTCCCGAGGAGACCCGGGGAGGTCACCACCTGTAATGGGGCCCCATAACAACCCCCTAGGACGTTCACATCAGCTTTGAATTTGAGCAACAGCCGCACGGTATCGGGGTGTCCAACGCCGGACGCCACATGGAGAGGGGTCCCGACGTAGCTATCCCATACGTTCACATCTTCTCCATTTTCCAGGAGAAAACGAACAACCTCGAGATATCCCTTTTTCGATGATACTATCAAGGGGGACCCATAGAAGCCCTCCCTAATGTTTGTATCTGCGCGACAATTCAGTAGCAGCCACGCAATCTCGAGGTGCCCGTTTTCCAGAGCTGCTATCAACGGTGTGCCGTATCGACTGCCCAGTGTGTTCAGCTGTGGTGGGTACATAGTGAGGAGGTAATCGGTCATGCCGTAGAAACCGCATTGAGCAGCGTAGTATAAGGGTGCTGTGTCGAGTCGTCGTGGGTTTGAGGTGACTTGGGACTCCCCCCAGAAATTATCGATATCATGTAACCAGACCCAGCCAGCAAGGTGTGGATTGGCCGGGTCGAAGAGAAGTTCCAATGCTGGCCCGATCTCAGTCGCCACGTTACCGAACCGAGCATGGTAAACCCAATTTTCAGCAGCATAATAAATCATGGGGATCTCCTCGACAGCATTTCTGTCGATGCGTTCATCTAGATGGAGTAAGACAGCCAGGCACATTTGAGCGACTGTCGTATGGGCAGGCTCCTCCAGCATGCGGTACCGAGCGACCTTCGTTTCGAACTTGGAAATACGTTCGGATGTCAAAAATTCCTTCACGGAATAGTGCGCGAATTGCGCGATTCGGGATCCATCGACGTTGACAAAGGAAAGAAATGTGGAGCATACGGTTACTAGATTGTCTTCTGGATCATCGGAGCGCCAAATCGCCTCATACTTCGGGGTCACCTCTGCGATAAAATCGATTGCAAGAACCAAGCAAAGTTCTTCCATGGTGAGTGGGCGGGTTGCCACCATGAGCGTGTGAAAGACATGATACGTGTGTTCCCAATTTTCCTCCGGAAGACGAAATAAAATGCGCCCGTAGGTTTTGTCCAGGGTGTCAGGAAGCTCTTCAACAACGCGGACGACTGTTGCTGGGAGCGACCCAGGCAGTATATCCATCTGGCGGACGACCCAATGAAACCTAGACGACCGTATGAGCGAGTACACGTAATGACATTCAAAAACGACATACACCCCCTCTGCTTTGCGGAACAACGTGTTGACGACAATTTGTTTGTCATCTGCTTTCCACCCTCTCATCTTAGGGTGCGTGCGAAGCATCGTTCGAATGTAGTGAATGATGTCCTGCGAATGCCCACTTTCCTCGTGGAGGCAAATACGGCGAGATGCTAGAGGATACAGAACAAATTCAATCTCAGGCTCTAGATCGCTAAGAATGCAGATATGGAGATTTGGAATGCGGAAGTTGACCAGTTTCCGAAAAAGTCCTAGGATTGTAGCACGGGGAGATGTAAAGCCAGGGTTGCCAGGACATTCATCTAAAGCATCCACAACAATATACGTTGGTTCTCGAACTAGGTGTTCGAGCATGTCCATCAGACAGCATTCCATCTTCCCATAACTTGGCATTCTTGAGCCACGGGCATGAATCGAGAACATCTTGAACAAGGTGTCGCGACAGGGATCGGACTGGGTACAGAGCTGGATAAGAAGGGAGGCTAGAAAACCGTCGATGCTCTGCTTTCTACGATCTCGAAAGTCGCAATAGAAATATGCAAGAGAAGCTAAGTTTGCTTCGACAGTGGCTTGGACGTCATCGATAATTGAGGAGCTAGTGGCATGATAAGAGTCTATTATGGAACTCCCGGATAATACCCATACCAAAGAATGGTCTTTCCCGAACCCACTAATTAACGAAAGGGAATCAGCCGTAGTTACGAGATCGGGTGCGCAAAGTCGCACATTTACCATGGATCCATAGCAGAGAGCCGGTTGCTCTCCATTCCTTGTATCGATCATCTTGAAGGAACCAAGTTGTAGTCCCTCTTTGGATAACTCTACGTGCGGAATGATGATTTATAGACGGGTCCGGGGGAGAGAGCCATCGCCGGAAGTCTCCCAGTAGCTGGTGACCTGTAAGCGATGATCAGTCTTCATACTAAGTGCAATAAAAGAATCCACGAACGTTCTGATTTACCCACGCTGCGAACTACTTGGTGCAAGGTTGCTAGTACGCTAATCAGGGTATCCAAAACGTTGAATAAAGTCGAACATACCGAGAGCAGGCAAAATCTCATCCATAGATACCCCTCCGCCTAAACGGGTAAATGTTCAACTGAGCGTAGGTGGACCAACTCAAGGAGCTTCACGCACCATCAATAACTACCTTGATATTGCTAACAAGACCGTAGACGACCTCCATGTTCTGTACCACAGCCATTTGGGTCTCCTCTTGCGTGAGTCTGCTTAACCTCCGCAGCACGCGTTCAATATCTTCTTCTTTCAGCAATTTCTCCTTGATTTTCTCTAAGGCAGAGTAAGCCAGAGGTGATGTAATCAAGGACAACTCACGCAATCGATTCAGTTGTACTTGCCTAGTGGCAAAAGCAAGGACGAGGATCAATCGAAATAGTATCTTCATGGCCTTCTGTATCACAATTAGATGGGAAGGAATCGCTGTTGAGATTCTGAGAAGGTTGAGGGAACTCTCAACGCAGTCAAAGAGGTCGAGAATGACGTCATAATCGGCGTCACATTCGTTGGCTACCTAAAGGAATTGGGGGGTCATCGAGATTCTCTCGGGATGAAGAAGGCTACAGACTGCAAGGAGGACGCCAATGCTGGTAAGAATCGCTTTTTCAGGTGAGAACCGCTACGAAGTGAGCTTCAGAAGGCCCGTATGAAAAATATGTGAATCATGCTTCCTGAGACATACCAGATCGATATTGTCGCTTAATGCCTCGGTAGGTGAAAGCAAAGACACAATATGGGTTATTGACCTGAGCTGGTTCACCATCTGCGTTACGAGATCATCCGCTTGGGGATCACTTGATACTCGACTCCGCTCTCGCAGCGCAGCGATAGTCGTACTAATGTCATCGATATTGTCGAGACTAGCGGCAAATGGATGTCTGATCAAATCGATCCCGGTCTCTTTTGAATATTCTCTTAATGTGAGGTCGAAGGATGACTGGAGGTAAGACGGAGGTGTGCTCATGCCAGGTGGTGGGGACATTGTGACTGCGGAAAGGGCTTCGTCGTCGCCTGCTGGGGAACGTTGTTGATCTGGGAGATGATCAAACGGCTGGTGATAGGACAATTCTTCGATGACCGTTAATGTGTGACGGGATGTTGTACTGCAAGCTGAGAGACGTAAGAATACTGCCAGGGAGTCTGAGAGCAATTGCCTCAATCCCTTCATTATCCTGTGATGGGTTAGAAGGACTACGATCCTCAGTCCTCAGCCTGACTCGGAGTCCAACCGACCACTGCCACTGTTTCATGCTCCGCACAAGTTCCGCTTTAAAGCTTAAAGGTCCGCTAACGAGACTCTATGACTCTATCACTGCATGCAAATCAGGCTTTTCTTGCCGGAAAAAGTCTGAGGAAAGCTTAGATATGTGTTAAACAGTACTTAGGCTTTACTTGTCGGAAAAATTGTGAAAAG
>Ga0307510_10009666_pt1 | contig 11489 bp, 12 predicted proteins | sample 12_EM_MG_FD_207224 | JGI IMG/M metagenome (GOLD analysis project Ga0307510, IMG submission 207224) | Populus trichocarpa ectomycorrhiza microbial communities from riparian zone in the Pacific Northwest, United States - 12_EM | ecosystem: Host-associated > Plants > Roots > Unclassified | place... | reverse complement strand
GTACAAATTAGGGAGAGACCTTCGTTGACACCAAATTTTCACGATTGCTTGGACGGCTGCCTGAATGGCTGCTAGGTTAACACCTTGAACTGTCCCGTGGGACTTTGTTGCGGCCGCCATGAATTCCCTGTATCAGACTGAATTAGGAAGTAGGCTATATTGTTTCCTCAAATTTTGCATATCCTATGCTGACGCAAATTGGCAGGTGGTGGTTGTCACAACGGCAAAGGCCTTACTGCAGCTCGTCGGAAGATGGAACAGAATACGATCTCTGGTGCCTATATCACACCAAATCTTATCTACGTGAAACCCCGAGCTATGGGATAGCAGATCCCACTTCTCCGACACCTTCGTTTCGTGGGTGTTCGGATTAAAGGGTCGACCATCGGCGCTGGGATACAGTCGTTCGGGGTTGCCAACGGGTATATTGTGACGATCCGGTTGAAACAGATCTCCCTCAAGCCCGGCTCTCTCGATGATATCCGACAAGTCATCAATATTGCAAAGGCCAACCCAACTTTCCCGGTGATTCTGCTGTGGACTGGAGGAAGAGGTGGTGGTCATCACTCCTTTGAAGACTCCTCATCAATCCTTTAGATTTACGCACGCATCCAGACATGCCGTAACATTGCCCTTATTGCTCGCTCCGGAGTTGGTGGGGCTGATGATACACATCCCTATTTGACAAGAACCTGGCCCAAGAGGTTTAAGTACCCTCCGATGCTTTTCGACGGTGTTTTTTTCGGTAGCGGAATAATGACTGTGAAGGGGACACATACTGGCTTGAACATAGGTTTACCTTGGTTAGTCTCACAATCAGGTGTATTCTAATTGATGTTGTCTTCTAGGCCAGGAAAGCAATCTGTGACACAGAGGGGTTGGATGATAAGGACTGAGAGAAGACCTATAAGGACCCTGCCGGTGGTGTTATTACGGTATGGTCGGAGATGGGAGAGCTTATCCACAAGCTTGCTATCCGTGGTGTCAGACTCTAAGTTAGTAGGCATCAATGGGGATTTGTTACCCAAACGTTTTCAACTAACCGCCTGAAATATAGGGCTGAGCTGGACAGCACGGTTTTCTGACTCGGCAAAGCCAAACTCCTAGTCAAGTGTCAGAAGCAACCTCATTACATCATTGAACCGATGTCTATGGCCGTGACGAGAGCGCGACCCCCGTTGGGCATTTTGGTGGCAAACCGATCACTTCACTGGAAGATATACAGAAGGTTGACGGATTGACATTTTTCTGAGGAAGGTAGAAAGATCAAATTTAGGATCTCGGTGTCCACTCCCCAGGATGCCCTTCCCAACGCTGACCTGTGGCTAAGGCTGCTTGTCGGTAAAACCTACTCTTGGAGAAGTGTTATTTACTAGCGATGTTTTCGTTCAAGGAAACAAATTCCTGGATAATCCAATGAGACTCATCTTTGCTCCTGCCCATGGCATGGACGTCGAAATCACCAACGCAAGAGATCCGGCTAAAAATGTGGTTGCTGTCAAAGAGAAAGACCACTGCTATGTCGAGACTGTGGAGATCAGGATGTTGGAAGAGAAGGTGATTCTTATTGATCTCATCCAGGAACGCACCATACTAGGGAAGCCCGCGTCTTTACCACCCGGGTTCCTCTATCACCCCGAGACTAGCCCTGGCGCCTATCGGCAAAGTTATGGAGGGAGAGAAGGATATAATCAGGGAATTTTACTACCAGCTCTGGCTTAGTGATCAGAGGTTCCCCTCAATGCCGCCTTAACAGATGTATTTGACGGAGGGGGAGTGCAAGTTCCGGGGCAGGTGATTGCTAATTCCATTCACACGGTTGGGAATAACGGCCAGGCATTCATCGAGCGACCTTGGAAGACTGTCTCCGCACCGATAGATTTCGCCATTGTGGTTGGGTGGAAAGCTATAATCAAAGCAATTCTCTCAAGCTGGCTCACCTCTGTAATAGCTTGTGCATCCTGCCTTGCACAAACCCTATGAAGAAGTATGATGCTGAAACCGAAGGCCAAATCCTTGCCGTTCTCGAACAGACATTGGGGAAGCTAGTGGAGGTTTGCGCAACCATTTTGAAGGATGGACGGCGAATTATGAAGGTTACTTCACTGTTCTTGTACAGGGATGCCTACACCGGCTAGGAAAACACGTTCCAACTGTTGCTGTCCTTCCCTCAAAGGACTGGCTTGGCCTAAATAATCCTGACACCGAACGTTTAGAGAAGACGCCTACGTTTCACTTGCCAAGTTTTACCCGATTCAAAGATGAGAAGACCCCCGACTCGGTTGAAACTCTCCCACAAGTGCTAGTTGAGCTCTCTACAAAGAAAGCCATACAAGTTGCATTTATCAACTACATTACCGATCAGAGCCACTGAAACCCGGCAGTTGACTATCTCAAACGCCACGGCACTATTGCCCGGCACCCTGTCAACTTCGACAATGCTATCTCTCTCAAGGCGAGAACTGAACTTCTCATCAACCTCCGGCTAGCAACGAAGGTTATGCCGATGTATCCCGCGACTACAATCAAATCCACCTTTCGCGAACCTTCTCTACGAATACTAACCTTTCCGGAACCATGACTTATTGAATGTTCCAATTTCCAGCTTTGAGGTCTCTTGTTGAAACTTGGGTTACGGAGAGCAACACTGCCAGGGTTAGATCTCTTTCTTCTAACTTTATTGGTATCGCACAACCGAATCACAATATTGAGGCCAAGTTGCATCATGCCGGCATTGTCAGCAGTAGGAAAATCACCAAAGTCGAGGCCACCAACAAGGAAGCCGAAGAGAAGGTGCTTGTGGGAGAGGAGGAAGCCGAGCAACTAGTATCAGCCTCTATATTTACTGACCAAGGAAGTCGGGGGCAAGGTGTGGGGATGAGTCTGTACCGCTCCTTACCTATAGCTAGAGAAATTTGGGACAGGGCTGATAGACATTTATGGACAATTATGGTTACTCATTTCCCTTGTTATTCCCCTTCACCATACTAATTATATTGTAGGTTTCGCAATCACAAACATTGAAAGAAATAACACCAAGTAATTGACTGTTCATGTTGGCAGACTATGTGGAAAAACTATCCGGCAGAACTACATGTCAATTGCTTTTGAGAGCATCGGGGGAGACAGATAAACCAAATCGGAGAATACATTCATAGAGGTTACAGAGACAACTACATCGTAGGCCTCCCACTCCCCGACCGATGCTTTGTCCGCGATTCAATTCACCCATCCCTTACTCACTTCTATAGAGAAGGCTTCCCTTGCCGACATGAGATCTCGTGGCTTAATCCGGCCCTATTCTGTTTTCACCAGATATTCGCTGGGTGAATACTCTGCTCTCGCAGCTTTAGCTGAAGTTATGCCAATTGAGCCTTTGGTCTCTGTCGCTTCCTATCGCGCCCCGACTATGCAAGTCCCCGTCGAGCGCGATCCAGAGCGAAGAAGCAACCACTCTATGATTGCTGTCGACCCTAATCGTATCTCTAAAACCTTCAATGAGCAAGCTTTTCAGTATGTTGATGACGACATCGCAGAGGTGACTAAATACGTGTTGGAAGTTGTTAATTACAGCGTTATTTATTAGCTAACAATATATCTGCGCTGGTGATGTAAGTTTCTCACCATTCACTCCCTTTCACTCTCATTGACATACAGCTAGTTACAGGCCCTGGACTGCCTCACCCATGTGCCCAACTTCCTCAGGGTGCAGAAAACTGACATTCACACCCTTATGGCGAAGATGTCCCTTGAGGGCGTTAAGGAGTACTTTGAGGACCTACCAGTTGACTAATGGGCCGCATATCAGTCAGATTTTGGGAAATTGGGACAAGTATGAAGACACTGTCGCCTCGTCTAGAATCTCTGCTTAATTCCTCCTCCCTCTCGGATTTCTCTGCATTTCTTTTTCCAGGTTTGGCTTGTGGTTTAAAGTAGGGTTACAATTTCCTTTCTTATTTCATATAAATTCTGCAGGAGTTATGAGTTGTATTTAGTATTTGGAACCCATTAAATTACTCACTGCGGAGTTTATTTTGCACCTGAACTGATTTGTTGGTATCATATCGATGCCTGTCCTCCGACCACTGAGTATAGCTGACTCTTGCCGGCCTGGATACATATCTTACTAGACGGGTTATAGCAAGTTGCATCCCCGAAAGTCTCGGTATTCGCGTAGATTAGTGTCCCAAATTTCTCGGGTCTTTATGTGCTCTCGGCAGGCCGCCTTCCATCTCATTCCTCCTATGATACCTGTGCGATGCATCAACACACCAAGATGCTAAAATTCAAGTAAAAAACTTCCAAACCCCGATCTATCTGTGAACACAGCCATAATCTGCACCCTACCTTACCCCCGCCCTCTTTCTCCTAGAAACTGTATGCCCTATTTTTGAAACCTGGGTGTCTTGTTCCGCACATCTGCAAGGGAGCTAGTGCTGTTAGCCGGCTACAGACACTGTTCTCCCGCTTTCCAGTGGCTGCACCGCCCTAACCTTACGTAATTTTAGGGTTCCCGCCACTAGATATTCTCAATAAAAAAAAAGCCGCCGCATCGCTTTCATATATCATCACTCGGTTACTGGGCACCTTGCGGGGTGACTGCCCTGAGACCTGGATGGTACCGGACGAACAGCTATTCGCAGTCCATCCAGGTTGTCAACATGCAGAATGTCCTTCCTTGGGCCCGGCGGTAGGCCCTTCAGGGTGAGACTTTGGTGGTCAGGGTAGGGGGGGTCTCGGAACACGGCGGATGACAGTGGGGGATGACGGTGGACTTCCGAGGATAATCGGAGACGGTGGAGAGCTGTGTGGGGTGGTGGGGGACGGTGGGGCATGGTGGGCGCAGCTGCTGTGGCACGGGTGATATCTCATGATGCTCTGACAATTCATTCTGAGGTCTAAGTCAGCTTTCACTTACTCTACTTTAACAAATTTACTACTATTTTTTGGCAGCCAAATGCCCCAGTCGCCATATTTTCCCAAGTCAAGTGGCCGGTATGTTACAAGGTGCCGCAAGAGACTCGCGAGCTATGAACACTTCTGAGCGACTGTGATTCCTGGGCTGCCTTACCGCGGCAACACATAGTTCCAAAGAGGCACGATAAAGCCCTCTTTCCTTCCTTGCATTAAAAAGTCACCCCTATGCATGCATGCTGAACTATGCACCCCCGAACACCCCCCCCCTCTATAGTACTAGTAATCCTCTTCATACCAAATTGATTGGTAATCCTCTCCCCACCGGCGCCTCACTTTTTCTATTACCTACGTCCCCCATCATCCTCTCATCCTCATGCTATCCTCCTTACTCGCCTCCTCCACAGCCTGAAGGCACCCCTAGAGCTCCCTCCTATATATTACGAATTTCTCTCGTTTTTTCCGCCATTAATCCTCTTACCCCTTCCCTCTTTCCTCACGAAATAGTAATACGTTTTGCGGTAACTTCATTCATCCCGACCGTGAGCTTCCCACCGGAGCTTTTTTTGGGTTCCTCCACCGCCACTTCTATCTTACCCCGCTGTCCACTGTCTCTGGGTTGCCTCCTCCCTACGCAATTCGTAATGAGTTCTGCTAATTACTAATTATAAAGAATCCTCATTGAACTCAACCGATTCCCTTGTAAGAACAGCCTCATCATATTGGATGCACTAGAAACTACCACTGATGTCTCTACCCCTCATTCCTCATCGTCCCTTCACCCTCTCGCTCTCGATCACGGGCCACTCATGCACGCCTTCTTTTTCCCGACCACCCCTCATTACCATGCAACCGAGCTCCGCCAGCATTTGCTTCTCAATTGCCACCTCCTACAGACGAATATGCTCTCAGCAAGGAGCTATCCTTGGTCCCGGCGCTTCCTTCCCGCCTTACGGCGTTCGTGAGATCAGGTTACAGAAGGGGAGGATGAGGCACAGGGAATCTCTGAGGGCGCTTTACGGTTTGTTTTAACTGAATTTGAAGGCAGTTTTCTGTGGAGCAATGAGTTTCATGCTGTAGTAGCTCAATTGCCTGATACTCCGGCCAAGAGAGTAGGCATGGTCAAATCCTACTAATAATGCCCACCAAGGAGCTAACCGACTCACGAAGGTCGCATTAGCCAACAATCATATTTTAATGCGCCAAGCTAAGATAACAAATAGCGTCGCAAATCATACAAGATGCAGTATCGGTACAGGTACTGCACTTCGCCTAATCCACCATTTCCGAATTCTAGTAGAATTTGTATTACCAGAATTCTACAATCACTAAAGTCAGGAGCTTCTTGACCCACATCAGAACTATCTATTGGTACCAACTTTAAGCTTTAGCTATCCTCCGCACAGTGCATGAAACAAGTCCAAGCAAACCCGCAATAAGAATGGGGAAAAATAACTGCACCGATAATGTTATTTCCCCTCGAAAATGGAACGCAGAAAGAGGAGGAACCCCAACAAAGCCTTGGTATCAGTATATACATTACTGGTAAATGATCTAGCATTGGTGAGGATAGTCTGGGTCAAGGATATTCCTTTTACATAACAGAAGTATATACGGCAAGGAATAATAGAACTCATTATCATTGGCACTGGCTATATACAAATAGATAAGAAGACTAAGACGACTGGCAATGCCTATATAGTTATGCCCGATAAGATCGACCATCTCTTGACCAAAGACTAGGAAGTCCTTTACAGCATCTTCGAATGGTCTCTTATACAAGGTTCGTGGTTGATTCTTCTCGCAATAGCCAACACACTTAATCTCATCAATCAACCATTTCCTTCCCGCTTGAAAGCCTGGAATCTTACACCTCAGTTACTCCCGTTCCTACCATACTCCACACCCCAAATTGCAGCAGCGATTACCCCCCGTGTCCGTTCTTTACCTCGAGGCAGTGTTGGAACCTGTAGTCACGGGCGTACTCTCTTGTCTTTGCTGTGGCCACGAGTGATACCTCGTGACCACTTGTGTCACCCCCTGTCCCTCTCATAATCTTCGCCCCTCTTCTTTCTTCCTTCTCTGTTTCTTCTCTGCTTTCTTTTTCTCTCCTAGCCCTCTTCTTGTTCGATAAGCAATACAACTCGTTCGGTTTCTCCAGTAACCGCTCTCCTTTTAAACTTGTGGAACTTCTCACTTCCGCTTCTTTACACTCAATAGTTCTCAACAGGCAGAAATGAAACTCCAGGAGACTTCATTCCACCCGCATCCCCGCAACTATCCAATTATGGTAGAAGCTCACAAAGTTGCTGACGCAGCAGAAGGTCTCCGGAAGGCTTTCGACATAAGTCTGTTGAACCAGAAATTTGCCAGAAGAAACTAAAAATGAGGCAACAGCAGCAACCGGAAAAGGAGCAAAAATCACAAGACAGGATGGCGAAAGATGGAGTGGTGGGGGGGAGATGTCGAGGTGTATGTTCTTCTCTGAAGAGGTTGCCAGTCAACCACTACTTAAGTAGTGAAAACTTCTATATGTATACCCTATACATCCGTTCATGCCCGAGTGTGCCACGCACGTCCACATTCCAGTATTCCTCCATAATATGCAGCGTTCGCAAGCGGCCAGTCCGGTCAGGCTTGGGGTTTAGGGCGGCCCGCCTGGGCTTTTGCTGCGGCCGGCCGGGCCGGACTGTGGGCTACAGTCAGGCTTTCAGGGCCTATCTGACCGGGCCTGGCCGGACTGCAGATATCTGCAGGCATTCGAGTGATAAGATGTGATTGAGATAAGATAAGTAGATGAAACGCCAAGAGTTGCGGCCACAAAAGACTGGATCAACGCGCAGCCGAGGAGGAAACTTTCTTTCCACTAACCCCCGCTCTTATGATCGTGCTCATAACTAGCTAACGTGAGAACAACGCCCTACCAGCCCCACTAGTATGAAAACCAAAACATAAATTAAAAACGTAAATACATAGTAGAATACCTAGTAGAAATTAATATTCAATCTGAGTAAATTTCTTTATGTGGTGTTGAAAGGCGAGGTGATAAAGAGAGTTCCGTTGCCATCGATCATGGGTGAATGGTTAAAGGCCTGTTTGGCGACCGTTTCTACTGTGAAACTGGCCTTCTCTCCGTTTTGAAACGGAAGGGAAAAGGCGATTCGTATGGGGGAACGGAACGGAACCGTCACATCCAAACAGGTCCTAATTTTGTCAAAGTACCATAGCAATAAATCGAGCGAAAAGAGGAAACAAGAGACCAACCTCCTCTCCGTCTACCCGGATATCGAAAACCCATCAGAATAATATTATCTTTCAATGGTGTGGTCAAGCCTGAAAACCCAACAGATATCTGCGGGCATTTTCAAATATCTGCGGGTATCTTCAAATATCTGCAGGCAGCTTCAGATATCTAGTAGCATCTTCAGATATCTGCGGGTCTTCAGATATCTGCAGATGTCACCCACACGTTAACAAAATATTGACTTGTCACATGGAATATACCGAAAGCCTGCCGGCACCGCCAGGCACCCATGAAGCCTGGCCTACGAAGCCCAGGCCCGTCTCACACTAGCCTGGCCTGGCCAGACTGAAAGCCAGCCAGCTATCTGCAAGCCGACCTGGCCGCTTGCGAACACTGATAATATGCCCGCTTCTTATTACCTATGCTCCTCGATGCTTCTAATACAACACTCTGCTTCCAGGATTATTATACGACCAGCTACGAGATCTATGTTGCCACCCAAGACTATACGAATACGGCTCCTACCCAGAATCGGTAATTGTGTAATTGAAGTACAGTATCACCAGTACAATCTGTTTGTTTATATGAAGCGATATCATCCAAAAGATGTATCAGCGGTTGGGGGCGTCCGATGATTGTTGTGCTGGTTTCCACCGGAGGTAGTTTCAAGTATCCAACACCATCTTGTATCATATGGTACGTTAACAAAATTAACGGCGCACCAACAAGCTGGAAAAACTTCGGCTATAACAACACTTTCCCACCAAACCTACTATCGTGGCGATAAAATTAAAAAAAGTAAACATGTAGTAGGATAGATACAAGAAATCTATATCATTTAGAGAAATTTCTTTAAGTGGGTCGAGGGTGGAGGGGGGTTGCGTCGCTAGTGATCTCTGGTGCGCCGTTATTTTTGTCAACGGACAATACTACCAAGATTTCTCTATCCAAGTCCCTATTCGGCATGTTGCTTTTATGTAAATTTCTCAGAACAAACTATTTTTATTATTATTGAGGGAGTTGAAAGAACGATATCAAGCTGGGAAAAGGAACTGAATAGCTCATACAAGCAGGGAGAAAAGAAGGAAGAAAGAAGAAAAATAATCACTTATTGTTACAATTGTGTTCGTGTTCCTTGTCCCCTTTTCTTCAATGGGGATATCGCTATCATCTCCACCCTCTGCCCTTTTCTGCTGAGGCAAGTAGGAGAAAGCTACCCTTACAGACTCCTCGGAAAAACCCTTTCTTCCACAAACGCGGCAAACGCCAGCGACCCGAACAACGCCCTACGGAATGCTAACTATAATATGATACCTCTAAAATATACAAGCGAAAGTATTCACAAAAACCTCCCAACATAACGTTTGGCACAAAAAGGTCTTACAATACGGGCATATTTTGCTTTCCTACAATTGGCTTTATGACTGATTTAGAAATGCTTCTCTCAGATGGCTCACAGGGCTCACTTCTCCGAGCTTTCCCTTTTCCTCCACACATGGTGAACACATATTTTATCACCATACATTCTATGACGACTTGTTATGATCATAAACTTCATTCAGTACAGAGTGAACAGGGCGTAACAGTAAGAAACGTAACTCATAAACTACCTTAAAAGTTCCCATGTATCTCCATTCCCATGACAGAAGTGCTTCCATCCAGCCTGCCTTTCCAACCGTGCGAAGTGTTCCAAGCAACAGAAGAAAGAAAGAAAAGAACATCAAAATTGCCACAACCTCCGTATGCCCCTACTCAACGATCATCATGGTCACCGTCATCTTTATTTTGACCAAATCCAACACCATCCAATTCTGAACCATCTTTCTTGATCTCATCATTTGGTCCATCAATGGGTAGCTTAAGAGTGCTGACCCAGGGGCTATATTCGGAGCGAGATTCAAGCCCACCACAGGATACCCGAACCCTCAAGGAGTGATTGTTGTCCAAGCAATGCCGTCCTTTACTTTCGCACGAACTGCATATATCATAGTCATCGCAACTACATATACAACAATCTAGCAGGTAGTATGTAAGCTCTTTGGTCAGGTAATTTCAGTATTGCGGGTATTCATACGATAGAAAAAGACCGTTTTATTGGATATGCGAATCGTATTATTGCACCAGTCACAGTAACCCCACACCGATAGGGGCTCTCTTGAACATCCCACCTCGCCGTCATGGGTATCAATCGTCAAGTTTGGTTCAGAGTCCTTATTTGCTCGAAGTTGGATTTGCTGAAGGACTAAGATCCGGATAGAGTTCTCAACAGCGAGGTCGAGTGGGGATCGTCCATAGTTGTCCTTGACTTCAGGGTCTGCCCCTGCTTCCAATAAAATCTTAGTCGCCTCTTCATACCCAAAACCGCAAGTGAAGAATAGCATTGTGCATCCTTCTGAATCTCGGATGTTGACATCAACCCCGCCATCTAAACAATCCTGCAACCTTTCTGGAGTCTGAGCTTCCTTAGCAACCCTCAATGGGTATTCAGCCTGGTACTGGTTAAGAAATACCAACACCTCCTCGTGACCATTTGCCTGAGCCAAATCAATCGCGGTCATACCATCACTAGCCTTTTTTGCCACCGGGCTAGCACCAGCTTCTAGTAGAAGTTTCACAACTTCTAAGTGCCCGCGCTGAGCTGCTCGATGTAGAGATGTCGACTTATTGTTGATAGCATGCTGCGCATCAGATCCAGAATTTAGTAAAAGTTCAACTATTTCCCTATTTCCCTCCTGAGATGCCAATACTAAAGCTGTCGAACCCCTATTATTGCGCGCCTTCACATTCGCACCAAATTCCAGGAGAAGTTCCACACTATTGAGAGGGCCATTCACAGCGCCTAAATGTAAAGGGGTCCAGCCATCATATTTTTCTGCATCAACCTCCGCACCGGCATCTAACAATAGCTCCACAACCCGGCCATGTCTATTTGCTATTGCTAGGTGTAAGGGGGTTTCCTTACTCCGGTTTGTCGGGTCTGTGTTAGCTCCAGCCTCTATGAGCTGCTGGACCACATCTTGGTGTCCATTCGCAGAAGCCGCATGTAATGGCGTCCACCCCAAAGAATCATTTGCTTCAACATCGGCTTCCTCCCGCAAGAGCAGCTGGACTACCCTGGAATGCCCCTCATAGGCTGAGAGATATAATGGTGTTTTATTATTAGGTTCCAGCACATCCCGAGCTGCACCAGAATCCAGCAATAATTGAACTACTCGTCCGTACCCATTCTCAGCCGCATGATGAAGTGCTGTGTAACCAGTACCATCAGATATATCGACTTTGGCGCCAGCCTCAATAAGCTGCTGAGCTACATTCTGATGGCCATTGAGCT
>Ga0307510_10009665_pt1 | contig 11490 bp, 5 predicted proteins | sample 12_EM_MG_FD_207224 | JGI IMG/M metagenome (GOLD analysis project Ga0307510, IMG submission 207224) | Populus trichocarpa ectomycorrhiza microbial communities from riparian zone in the Pacific Northwest, United States - 12_EM | ecosystem: Host-associated > Plants > Roots > Unclassified | place... | reverse complement strand
ATAAAATAAATAAAATCAATAAAATTTTGAAGAAAATAACGTTTTTTGTATTTTTTTTTAATTAAAAAAATATTCACAACATCTTGCTTGCGGTGTAGTGGGGGTGATAAAATTAATATTTATCCAAATCCCCTTGTAAAAAGATTATTTTATATATAAAAAAACTGTTTTAAAATGTAAATTATTCAAACTGTGCACGCGGCAAAAGGAAATACTTTTTTATCAAGTCAACATGTGCTGCCTGCCTGATGTCAATATTAATAGGAGACCAATAATGCAAGGTCCATTGAATGTTGCCTTAGCTACTAGCTAGTTGTAACAAATCGAGCGATGATGCACCTAGCTACGTTGTTTTCCCCACCGCCTCACTTGGCTTGCCATTCGAGCCGGTAGCAACAGTTGGCTAGCTAGCAAGATCCCATTAGAATAATTCAGAAACGTAGCTGTCCATACAAATTCAACAACCATATCGAAATTCAGATTTCCAACTTGTGAAAGCCTCCAAAATATACGAGTTTTCATGAGATTTCTACATAAGAAAATTGGTTATTTTCTGGGGCCTTGATTATTCGAGCATTTGTCAACTTGGGTTGAGAAACTTGTATAAAAACAAAAACCAAGGGAAAGATCTAGGCTCTTTCACAGCCGAATATTGTCTAAATATAGTATATAATCCCCCGACCACACACACAAGGAAAAAAGAAAGGAAAAAAAGAGGTATGATCCAATCCAAAACCACTTTTCAACTCCCACACGGGAAAGTAAGAAACCCAAATATCAAAATTTATATGAGCCCATATCATCAAGCCATCATGATGATGAATATCATTAGCTGGAGTATAATTCTAGGAATTAGAGTTTTAAAATGCAGAAAGGAACTCTTACAAACCACACCTGCCAAAAAAGAAGCATAAACATGTGCTAAGCAATGAGACTGGGGGAGATTTTCAAGGGCACGCTTTGGGTTGAATCAAGGAGACAGGACCACTGACTGCTGACTAGGGGCTCACATCTCTAAAGAGAATGTCTCTTGCCTTGGTTAGCTAACAAATTACTGCATCAAATAAACCTCATAAAGATCTCCAAGAAAAGTGAGCTTTTAAGTGCATCGAATACATTAAACAAATCTTACAGTAACAATCTTAAACTGATTCACACTTTCTAGCCCTTGATCTTAATCATATGTGTTATAATTGCCATCCCCTTTTTTTTTATGCAAAAGAAAGACAATATTTCATTAACTAATGCTATCCCTATCCTTGTTCTAACTGTTTCCACCAATCGTTTCTTCAACTGTCGTTAATTTAGTGGAAACAGCAAGAACAGTAAGAGGGATAGACTTTGCAAAGCTAGATCTCTCACTCTTGAAAAGTGGATGTGATCATGTTGATAACTAAGTAACCATCATTAGTGAATGCTTTTGACTCTGGGTTATTGGAATGTAATGATTAAGATTACTTGGCAAAGGATCTTGGGTTAGCTTTTGTACTTGTTTTTAGGCTAGAAAATGTGCTTTGGATTCTTAATCATTGGCGATGGAAATAACGATGATGACTACTATGATTAAAATCCATTATCAAGGGTTTTTTTGGGTTCTTTGGTATTAGCCTTGAGAGGGGTGAATATGATTAGGGTTTTGGAATGGAAAGTGATTTTGCAAGGGAAACGAGTGGTTGAACGGTAAAGAAGAGAAAGCAATGTTTGTTGGTTGTGGACAATTCACTGAGTCAAGCTTGTGGCCTAGGTTTTCTAGTGCCTTGACTTGTGATCTTAAGAACTTGAGGTAGTTCGCAGCCTCATCAAGCATTGACGCTGTGTCCATCTTGCTACCACCAGGGACCATCCCCTGCAGAACCCTAATTCTGTCACTTATCCTCTCCCTCCTTTGCCTTGCTGCCACTGTTTGTGGATCAGTTGATATTCTAACATTCTTCCTCTTAGGCTTCTCCGCAACTTCCAAGCCTAAATTCACTGGCCTAAAAGCCGCTGCTCGATAAATCATCTCCTTCATCTGTGCAATGGCTTCTGGATCAGGCTCCTCAATAGAAGAAGAAATTGATGAGCTTGGCTGCTGAAAGTTGATGTTTGATGAGCTTGGACGCTTATCTGATCTGGGTTTCTTTGATTTTGGCGGATTATCTGAAATTAGTCTAAAACCACCTTCTTGATTAGAACACTCACTTTGGAGAATATCGAAAAAAGGATGCTTTAGACCCATTTTCAGCTCACTGCAGTGATCATTGCTTCTCTTTGTAGAAACAGGCTTAGTTTGCGAACAATCTCTATTCTTTCCATATTGATCTGAAGAACAACGAGAGACAGTTTCATCAAGCTCACTTACTGGGCAATGCATCTCCTTATTTCTTGGATTGCAAGTATTGTTCTCAGACTCCCCAGATGAAACTGCAGCACTGCTATTGGGAGCGAAATTCCACAAGTTTCTACAATCAGAGAAAATCATGGAAATTCCATCATCTTCAACTGATGTGTCTGTGTTGCTATTGGTCGCTGATAGCAAGCAATCAAGCGACTCAAGAGAGCCCGTCGAAACACAAGCCTTGCTATTTTGTAAGCCATTGGTATTGATTCTTGGTTGGCCACCCATGCTAAAATCAGCCATGCAAGTTACAGAAAAAGGTTTACTGATCAAAGAAGAAGAATACAATTCTTGAGCTGAAGCATCTCCCCAATTGCATATTGTTCCAGCTCCAGATGATTTTGCCAGCATTGTATTTGCAACCAACCTTGTAACCTCTTGGTGCTGCGATATATAAATTCATAAGCATAAATTGATTCAATACATTTAGTTTGGAACAGAAACTGTTAAAGCAGGAAGTAGCTAGTATTAACAACTATTGACCATTCCACTTACTCTTTCAGAACCCGAATTCAGCTGTGGTGCTGATGTTTGAGTTTTTTGGAGCTCTTGAATTTGATGGAAGATGTCCTCTCCAAGATCCACGCCATCATGCTGTTGATTGCTCCACAATGATGATGAGTTTGTGAGAACTTGTGAGTCGACATCCCATCCCAAACTATCCATTGATTTTGAAGAATCTTCAGTGGAAACAAGAAAGTCCTTTTATTCCTAAAACCATGAAGAAAAACATAAAGCAAGTTAAAGGATGAAGCTCTGCACAAAAGAGAGAGAATAAGAAATAAAGATCCAGCTGCCACCCATTTGCTTAAAATACAAAAGCAGCTAGCTAGCAGAGGGGAAAATATTTACTCTTTATATTATTAGTTATACGTAGTTCTTTCAATGTAAGTTGTGTAGAACCAGAATTGGAACAAACCTCTGGCTTTGTATTATACTTTCTGTGCAATCTGGGACAGCCAGTAACCACGAAAACTGCGGTGATCGATCCTGAACAAACAAAACAACCATTGCTAACGTCAGTTTGGCAACTAAAATTTGACCTCCATTGTGTAATAAAGACAAACACCGAAGAAATTCAAGAAACTGGTCCAGGAATTCGTGCATGTAATACGAGAAAATCAAGAAAATGTAACGATAAAACATAATTTAACAAATTAAGGAAGAGAAAGTTCATAAAGAGAGAATATTGTTTTCTTCTACCTTGAACTTGAACTTGAACTTCAACTAGCAAGATGGATGACCAAATACCTAGCTATAGTGATACAGTGTAATGCTACTTCTTAAGTAAGGGGAATGCTTATATAGATATAAAGAGCATATGGTTTAATTTTATAATCCTAAAAATGATGCTATTAGTATTTGAACATGTAAAATATGAGGGGAAAAAAAAGGCTACCTAAAAAAATATAATTTTCAATATCTGATAGGAGGAGAGATACAATGGGTTTGGAAAAGATAAGGGTTTGTGGTCAGTTTGGTGGAGGACGCGAGAGTATATTTTATTGCAGATGGGGAGCATGAGATTGCAGAGAAGCATATTGAATCTCAAAAACCAACTGATTGTATTAATTGTTTAAGTTGGGGAAAGCTCTGACCTCCTTTTGGATTTCTCATGCTCTTCCATGCGCACTGTAAAGTTTTCAAGTAATTAAAATTGCAGCTAGCAGAGCATCTTTTTACAGTATCCACTACTTTCTAACTCTAAAGAGCTTGCTTTTCCATTAATCATAGTTTTAATCATCACCACTATTACTGCTTTCACTTTCCACTACAGTACTTTTCTTTCACTTTGTGAGGATTTATACGGTACCTTTCCCTGGACCGCTCGAGGATGTTCCTGTATGTGGCATTTGTCACTCCCTCATTACAAGAAATTCATTACTTTTGTCACATTTCCATGATATAAATATGGTCATTATGCTATTAGTGTAGCGAATGGGGAGATTATATATATATAGACTTCATTGATACAAGGAAATCAGACCATTAAACTGTAGATAACACATTGATACAAGGACTTCTCATAGTAAATGATGTTGGAATGCCACTAGCCAGCTATTCATGAACTAGCTCTATGTAACAAGTGCAGGGGATTGCTGAAGTTTCCTACACGAAAATACCAAATTAAACGGGCAATTACTTGTTTCTGTTTACTGTTCGTGTGCCTATAACTCTACAGGCAGTCAGCTTATGGTAGCTAGCCCCACGGGGAGTACAGCTTGGAACGTGCACTAAAGACATTAGGATTATATGAGGTCTAGCATTTATTGTGCATGATGAGGCCCAACCACATCTTGCATTTCCTCAACAAAATTCCAGACTATAATATGGCAGATGTCAGAGTACTGCCAAGCTATGCTGATTTGGAATGTAGAAGTAGTAGTGTAACAGTGAAAATGAAATGGGAAAGTACAAGTTCAAACAGTAGAAATATGATTAAAAAAGAAGGAACGAAACCTGAAAAGGGTCTGGAGTTCCATTTCTTAGGATTGGCATTTTGAACATAAAATTAAGATGTTGGCAGGCAAGGCAGAGCAAGGGCAGTCAGGACGAGGGGGAGGCAGATAGCACAAAACAAGTTGTTTATACAATTTTGTCTTTCTTCACATACTAGTTCTAGTTCCTTCTTCTTTCTTTTCCTTCCAGTAATCTCCATTAAAGTATAGATAGTTATGCATGAGAGAGAGAGAGAGGTGTAGGTTCTGAGTCGTACCCACATGCACCCCATCGTCATTACAGCTCAGTGAATGGGTTCCCATCGCCTTAATTTGCTACTTTCCGCCAACCTTAACATTAATATCTTGTTATCACCTCTTAATCCTGTCTTCTCTGCAGATCAAGTAGTCTAACAATAAAAGAAATTCATATTTTCAAGAGATCATGATCTCTTGAAATCAATTCGAGGATAGCTAGACACTTGTTTAAATTATTATAAAAATTGCATTTACTCTGCTAGCTTTCATTTTAAATTTCTATTAACAAACTAGACATGGAAGGACTTGAAATTTTAATATTATCCCTACTTTTTTAACTTAGTTTATGAGTTTCTCTTTTAGGTTTTTTAGAATTGTGAGATATATTATAACCTATATATATTGGGATTTCAAATAAGAGAGAATTAAAACAAAAACTAAAAATAAAATCAAATTTTTGTTAGTAATTTAGTAGTATAAGGAAACAGGGGTGACATTGAACAATTTTATACTATGGGAACAAAAGTTGGACTTTGATGAATATGTAGGGAAAAAATTTAATCCAAACCGTAGTACAAATGAAGGAGAATATAGAGAGAGTGTTAATAAAGTTACAAGCAAATAAATGAGATTTTTATAACCGGGTAATTTCACTTTAATTTTTTTTTCTTTTGTTCCTGGGAGGGAGACGAAGGAGATTACTAAAATAAACTACAAGAGGGGAAATCATTATTTCCCTTCTCATATGTTACTATTATTTCTAACAATAACATTTGTTTTTTTTATTAAAAAAAAATTATCTTTTAATATTAAATTTATTAAAAATTAAAATTTATTATTTATTTTGGTTTCTTTGATACGGGGGTATTATGATCTCGAAAAACATCCTGGTGTTCGATTGATACTTAATTTTACATCATTTATTTTTTCTATCATATAATTAAATAAATTAACATAAAATAAAAACAGGGAAGAAAACATCTCAGTATTTGATTAGTATTCAGTTTTATAATTATCTTTTTTTAATTATATTATTAAATAAACTAACATAAACTAAAAGAGGAGGGGAAATCATTGCTCCCCTCCTCACATGATATTGTTCGTTGGAACAACAACATATATTTTTTTTGTTTGTTTTTTTATTTTACATTTTTCAATATTAGATTTGTTAGGAATTGGATTTTGTTATTTATTTTGGTTTTTTTATATAGAGTTCTCATGGTCTAAAAAACATCTTGATATTAGGTTGATAGTCAGTTTTACGCTCGTCTACTTTTTTCTATCATATTATTAAATAAACAAATATCATATCATATTGTTGAATAAAAAATGGTTCCGAAAAAAACATAATTATTATGAATTGGACTTCATAATTTATTTCTATTTATTTTTTATGGAATTATCATGATCTTAGAAAAATATATTGGTATTGGGTTTTCAAAAAAATGTATCGTCATTGAGTTGGTGCTCAGTTTTTTTAGCATATATTTTTTTCATATTATTAAATAAAAATAATTCCAAAAATAACATAATTATTGGGAATTAGACTTCATAATTTATTTTAATTTACTTTTGATAGGGATATTGTAGTCTTAGAAAAACATGCTGGTATTGAGTTGGCGCTCAATTTTGTGAGCGTCTATTTTTTTATCATATAATTAAACAAAAATAGTTTTTTTAAAAAAAAAGTTATTGAACTTAATGAAGCTCTTGACCCAAGTGGCAGGTTTGACAAGTTAACCTAACTTGACCGAGGTTGATCTAATGTGTCGTTGTCTCAATACTTTTTAAATAAAAGATGTCATCTTGAAATTATTTTTAAAGCCAAAACATGTTTTCACTAGCCATTTGAGTTTTCTTCAACCTGACAAGTCAATTGAGTCAAGCTAGAATAACTTTTATACAATTTAATTTAAAACTCAAGCTAGGTAAGGAGTTTGGTCAGGAGATTTCAGGCTTGACCCATTGAGTTGAGTTTATTGACACTATCAAAGAATTTCTCTTAACTTGAATATAATTTTTTTACATTTAAAATTTTTTGTCTCGCCGCAGCATAGTACTAAGAATTATCTAGGCTTAGTCCAAAATACTATTATGGTAAGTTATATATATATATATATATATATATATAGAGAGAGAGAGAGAGAGAGAGAGAGAGAGAGAGATGGTAGATCACCAAATCTGACCTTATATTTAGGATAGTGCATATGATGGGTCTTTTGACCAAGATGTCTTCACTACTACCACTAATTGTTGTTACTAAGGTTGATGGAAGTGGAAGCAATTAGTACAACAACAAGAAAAAAAAAACAAAGAAGATTTGGAGGGCAAATAGAGTTGTAAGTATGAACTCTAAATTAAAAGTTTTATTCACTTAAAAGTAAATCTAATAAGATTTGCTTTCTTAGTGATTTACAAAACCTTTAAATAGGTCAAAAACCAACCTCTACTAGGAAATAATAACGATATGAAAACATAAAAGAAATAAACACAAAATCCAAAAATAAACAATAAAATTAAAAAAAAAAGAGGAAAATTAACAAAATTGACCCAAACAACTTATAGCTCTAATTCTAGGAGATCCAACGGTCCAATAAGCGATAAAGTGACTTCAATGAGATAATTGCTCATAGAATCACCTGAAAATATTTAAGCCTGATCCACAAGTCAAATCTCCTATTATCGTCATCTTAAGATACTAACCTAATCTAGCAAAACCATACCTCCTCTTGAGCATAGACCTTCCCCCATAGTCCATAAAAATAACTATAAGACCATGTATATAATTTATCCGGGTCAAGTTCCAACAAACTTGTTATGAAGTCAAAATTAATGTGAGATCCTTAAATAATAAGCCCACCTTGATTTTATTTTTCTTTTTTAGTTTTTTTTATTATTATTTTTTGTTTCCACCTCCCAGCAGTGCACTTGCTAGATTTGTAATTTGGCTTACGATGACCAATGATCTTCCATATTAATTTCTTTATATATAAGTTTTCATAGACTAATATATTGTTTATACTAAATACTAATAGACTTTTAGTTCATTTCATTGATAATGGATTTCTTGATACCTATCAAAATTCAAAAGGTCATGATTAAATTTTTAGTATAACTTGTTTATATCCATGTATAAGATAATTAAATCTAACCTTTCATATCTATTGTAATATGGTTAGATTAATCTCTTGTTAGGGCAAGTATTAACAACATTCTTTTTTTTTTAAACTAATTTGTAAAAAAATATTGTATAATAAAACATTCTACAAGTAATGCATAATTACATGTTACAAAAACTTGAATTATATAATTCATGGTTTATCGTGGTGACATAAATGAAAACAAAACAAGAAAGACATCAAACACAAGAACATAAAATTTTTAAAAGAATGGATCACTTGGAAACCCTAATTCATAATTCTTTTTTCAAGTAGTATGTCTTACTAAAAGGTTTACAACTCTTTAAGTAAACTCAAATATCAACCTAAATAAAATAAGAAACTTGAAAAATAAAAGGAAAGTAATAAAAATCCTAAAAAAAATAGAAAATAATTATTAAGCATAATATTTAATTTCCTAAACTAAATAGGAAAAATATTTTTTAATTAAAAACCCCATGCACCAATCTCATTGGCTTAAAAAAACTTACCCTCTAGTTTAAATTATTCTTATTTTGGTCTTATGGATGTCTAATCAAGGCTCTCCAACCTCTTTTTTTTTTTTTCACTTCGAGTGTATGATAGTTTTAGATATTGACTTCAGTACATTCATGTTAGATTTTGGATAATAAACATCAATTGACAAATGATTTCTCTTCTAGAGTAAATAATTAAAAACCTCAAACTGTCTTCATCAACATATTTAGTATACATATAGCCCTTAAACAAATCCACGTTCGGTTTAATAGTAAACTTCTAATCAAAATGATCAATATAAACATCAAAATAAACATCATAAATTGGTGGTTGATTCCAATATACAAAATAACTAGAATCATCAAATATTTTTATTTTAATACCATATTCATCCTGATTAAAAGATTGTCTAATCTACTCATGTCTTTTAAATGGCCTCTCAAAACTAGTCATGGATCCGTGATCACTTTTCTAATGAGCCACCAATTTTCTCATCTTCATCTTCATCAATTAATGGGACAATTCTTCAGCTTGTCTCTACAACTTTATCACCACAAATTGATGGGTCAATTTTGCAATCAATCTTTAAATGTCAATCTTTACATGTCTTTTATCACCAATTCCTAAATGCTTTTTTTTTTTAGAAAGAAACACCTCATACCTTCTTACACGAGCACATCCTACTTCACAATCACCTCTTTTAGCCATGGTTATTCAATATCACACAATAACTAACCACTAAGAATAATTGGGCTTTGATAGCAACTTACACAAAGCTCTAGTATCAACTAACATGGACAAAAACTACATAAGAATGAGAGCAAGCAAAACAACACAAATTTCTCAAAAAAAAGGGATCACGCAGAAACTCTAATTCATAATTTTATTACCAAATATTACTTTTCAAATAGTTTGTCTACAACTTTTTAAATAAAACAAACTAGGAAACCTGAAAATAAAGAAAAGATAATCAAAATCCTAAACAAATTAGGAGAAATAAAACCATTAAGTATAATATTTCATTTTCTAAACTAAATAGAAAAAAAATAACTAAAGAAAAATATTTTTTCTTAAAAACCTCCTTCATTAAAAGGTATATATACACCTAGAAAAGTATACTCTTGTCACAAATTAGAATAAAGTAAGGATTTTATTTTTGTCACACGTCAAAAAAGTCACTAGGCCTTGATGATTAAAGTTACCCTTCTCTAATCTCCTTTCGAGAAAATGCTTGTTATAGGCTAAAATATGTTATTTAAAGAGAGAAATATTTCAAAGAAGAGCTACAAGTTGCCTCCGTTCTTATATCATTAAAGTCAGCAAACCTATATAAAATGGCCTAGTTTAATAAAAATACCACTTCATTGACATTTTAAGAGACTTATAAATAAATATATACAACTTTGTGATAATAAGGAATTTATTATATTAATCTTCAGATGCATGTTTATATAGGAAGGAGTTGTATTATTTCTGAATAAATCAAACCAACAAAAATGAATTTTTTTTAAAAAAAAAAATAGGAACAATCAAATACCTTTCAACATTTTTTTGGGTACATTATAACAAATCTGATAAAAATAACAATGTTTTAGTTGTAAATTACTTATTATCTTAAAAATTACAAATCTTGTATATGACATTCATATATAGGCATATAATAAATGGTATAGTTATTTGAGGTCTAGAATATAAATCTAATGAGAACCATGCATGCACTAAAATGTGAAAATAATCCACCTCTTCTCCAATTGATGCAACTAACATTGGTGTCATGATAACCAAATGCCCTCTTAACCAAACCAACTAGTATTGTAGGTAATTAAGATTGAGAAAAAATCATTTTGGATACCCCTTTATACCCTATTGAAACCTAAATTGAACTCGCTATCTTTTCTAACAAATCAACCATCCATCATTATCTCTTTCACCAAATCAATCTTTTACCACCATTGTATTCTCCAAACTGAACTCACCACTACAATCACCTAGATCATAATGCATCACCCATCAAACCATCACATATTGTCATCTTCTTTACTAAATCGATCCTCCTCCACTACTCTCTTCAAACTAAACTCACCATTACAATCACCTAACCCATAGTCTAACACCTACAAAACCACTACAACTACCATCTCCTTCATCAAATTAACACTACACCATCATCATTCTTTTCAAACTAAATCAACTATTATAACCATTTAACCCATATCCACTATAACTACTATTAAATATCAAAAATAAACCAAAACTACCTAGCCACCACCACTAAAATCATTAATATCAATAATGATAACACCAACAAGGTTTTTCACAAGTCTTCCCTGTTTTATCTTTCTCCTATCATTTTTATTCTCTATTATCTTTCTCATTTCTTTTATAGACATAAATAGATATTAGGCTTGAATTTTAGTCTAATTGATGTTGTTGACTGTCTATTCTATAAAATGCTTAAGAGAAATTAGCTTGTAAGTGTGTTAAATATTATTGCTTACTTTTTTTTTATTATCCAAATATTTTCATTTTTTTTATATATACTAGGTTTATTATTGCAAAAGATGTAAGGCTTGATAGGAGGAAAATTAAAGAGCTACCTCTGTTGGAACTTGGGGGCTTGATTTTAATAGAGGAGATAATGGCTCATAATGGTGATTTTAGTGCCAGTGGAGGCTGATGGTGTTTGAGAGAGAAAGGTAAAAGCTAGTTCAATGATGAGTTTGTTTTTTAGGGAATGGTGATTAGTAAAGGTCCATTTTGGTTTCGTTAAAACTTGAGGACT